>ENA-OOXJ01001654-OOXJ01001654.1-human-gut-metagenome-genome-assembly--contig:-NODE-1654-length-13475-cov-2.438897_pt1 | contig 13475 bp, 4 predicted proteins | sample MGYA00241587_ERZ501343 | MGnify/ENA primary metagenome ERZ501343 (study PRJEB25962, sample SAMEA2042918) | human gut metagenome | biome: human gut; feature: human-associated habitat; material: faeces... | reverse complement strand
CACCCCGGACTGGATCGTCCGCTACATGGTGGAAAACAGCCTTGGACGCCTGTGGGTGGAGGGTCACCCGGACGCAAAAGCACAGCTGCTACCCACACCGGAGGAGCAAGCAGCTTATACTGCCGGGAACCGTGACCCGGAGGACACCAAGTGGCACTATTATCTGGAGGAAGCCCAGCAGGAGCCGCAGGTACAGGCCCAGCTGTCCGAAATCCGTAAACAGTATGCCGACCTGATCCCGGAACAGATCAAGGTCATCGACCCCTGCTGCGGCAGCGGTCATATCCTTGCTTACCTATTCGATGTACTGATGCAGATCTACGAGAACTACGGCTACACGCCCCGCGATGCTGTGACCAGCATTTTGCAGAACAACCTCTACGGTTTGGACATTGACGAACGGGCGGCGCAGCTTGCCTATTTTGCCGTGATGATGACAGCGCGACAGTATGACCGGCGTATCTTCTCCCGCGGCATCCAGCCTCATGTGTATGCCATTGAGGAAAGCAACCGCATCGAAAAGCCGGATGTGGAGTATTTCTGCAACGGCAAGCCGGAACTGAAAGATGCTATGCACACTATCCTCACCCAGTTGTATGATGCCAAGGAGTATGGCTCCATCCTCACCATCCCTCCGCAGGACTGGGATGCCCTCTATGCCCGGTTTGACGAGGTGGCAGACGTGTCCTCGTTCCATCGAGAGAGTATTCGCAAAAAATTACTCCCATTGGTGCGGGTAGCGCAGACGCTGGCACAAAAATACGATGTGGTCGTCACCAATCCGCCGTATATGGGTGCATCTAATATGAACTCGGATTTATCTGAGTATGTGAAAAAATACTACCCGGACAGCAAGAGCGATCTGTTTGCCGTGTTTATTGAAGTATGCTCCCGTATGGCAAAACAGAACGGTTATCAGGCAATGATTACCCAGCACGCATGGATGTTCCTGTCCAGCTTTGAAAAGCTGCGGGAGAAGATGATGCTGACTGAAACCGTCAGCATGGCACATCTTGGCGCACGAGCCTTTGAGGAAATTGGCGGCGAAGTGGTGCAGACGACCTCGTTTGTGCGTGTGCGGACGCATATTGATAATTATAAAGGCGTGTATTGCCGTTTGATTGAGCCGACTACCCAACAGGGCAAGGAGGATATGTTCCTTGCCGGAGAAAAACGCTATACTGCCAATCAGGATGATTTTGGGAAGATTCCGGGCGTTCCGGTGGCATACTGGTTTTCTCGAAAGGCACTTCATGCATTTGAATCAATGCGGTTATCTGAAAAGTATGAGGCAAGAAATGGCATTACAACAGGGCAAAATGACATGTTTATCAGATGCTGGTACGAAATTGAACCTAATATAGAAAAGTGGTTTAAATGCAATAAAGGTGGAGCATATAGAAAATGGTATGGCAATCAAGATTATGTTATTGACTGGGAAAATAATGGATACCGATTAAAGAATTTTAAAGATGACAATGGAAAATTACGCTCAACATTGAGAAGTATTGAATTCAATTTTCAAAAGTGCATAACGATGTCGCGGATTGGCTCTGCAACAAAAAGTTTTCGGTATCTTCAAGAAGGCTTTATAACGGAGGGCGCATCAAATAATATTTATTATAAAAGCGATGAGTATAATTTGCTGGCATTTCTGAATAGCAAGCCATGCGATTATATTCTGGAATTATACAACCCAACAATAAATGTTATGCCAGATGACTTAAGAAACCTTCCATTAGCATATTTGTCTGAGCATATAAATTCAAATTCACTTGTAGAAGAAAACATAGATTTATCAAAAGATGATTGGGATTCCTTTGAAACCTCTTGGGATTTTGCCCGCCACCCCTTTATCAAGGCCATTACCAAGTACCCCAACATGATGGATATTGGAAACATTTACCTTGCTGAGTGCTATGACATTTGGGCTGGTGAATGCGAAGAACGCTTTGAGAAGCTGAAAGCCAACGAGGAAGAACTGAACCGCATTTTTATTGATATTTACGGCTTGCAGGATGAACTGACCCCGGAAGTGGAAGATAAGGATGTGACCGTGCGCAAAGCGGACCTTGGCCGGGATGTGCGCTCCTTTATCTCCTACGCTGTGGGCTGTATGTTTGGCCGCTACTCTCCCACCTATGATGGTCTTGCGTATGCAGGCGGTACATGGGATGATGGCAAATACAATATCTATAAGCCGGATGCAGACGGCATTATTCCCATCTGTGACGACGAATACTTTGAAGATGACATGATGGGCCGTTTTGTGGAGTTTGTGCGGGTGGTATACGGTGATGGCTCGCTGGAGGATAATCTGCGCTTTATTGCAAACGCACTGGGCGGCAAAGGCCAGCCGAAAGAGGTCATCCGCAACTACTTCCTGAACGATTTCTATGCCGACCACTGCAAGATTTATCAGAAGCGCCCCATCTACTGGCTGTTTGACAGCGGTAAGAAAAATGGCTTCAAGTGCCTGATTTACCTGCACCGCTACCAGCCGGATACCATTGCACGCATCCGTACCGATTATGTGCATGAGCAGCAGGCACGCTACCGTACTGCCATCGAAGGTTTGGAAAAACAGGTGGCCGCTGCCACCAGCACCAGCGAGCGTGTCAAGCTGACTAAGCAACTGAACAAAGTGCAGGCGCAGGACACTGAGCTGCATCAGTATGAGGAAAAAGTTCACGCGCTGGCGGATCAGATGATTAAGATTGATCTGGACGATGGTGTGAAGCATAACTATGAGATCTTTAAGGACGTGCTGGCGAAGATTAAGTGATAAATAATAAACAAGAGGTGAAATTGGCGATGAAGCAGAAAGTATTAAAGGGTTTAAAAATAGTAACACGATGGCTTGCATGTGCGAAAAGCGCTTTGGTACTTGGTGTAATTGTGGCTTTGATTACATGGGGGATGCCATTGGCTACGCCCAAATTTGTTGCTAAAGTAAATAGACTTCTTTCTGCATTTGATGGAGACACGGACGTTGTTTCTTTGATGTTTTCGTCAGTTATCTCTTTTGTAGGAATATTTATATCAGCACTGCTGGTTTATATTCAAGTTTACATAAATAGATTTCCGTCAGAATTGGTTTTGAATCAGATAAAACCTCGATATGCCAATTTTGGTACAGCGATTGCCTTATATCTTTTTTTCTGCGTTGTTGAAATGGTAGTGAAAATGGGGCGATTCTCTGATGCTGTATTATCTGTTTGTGGAGTGGGTATATTTATTTGGCTCTTTTATTTTGCATATTCGCTACACTATAAAACATCTTTGACGGAGTGTACCCGTACATATGTTAAAGACATTTTAAATACAGAGAGTTTGCTGGAGGATTCTAACGCACTAAAAGCTAAATTAAGGATTCTTGAAAAAACGTATAATGAGTGTATTGCTAGAAATGAACTGTATGTGTGCCAAATCATTTGTGAGGAAAGCAATAAGGTTTTCCTTGAGTCAATGAAGGAAAGTCAAACGTCGATTATTAATGGTGATAGCAAATCAAAACAAATTTCCGAGGCAATGGATAATACATTTGAACATTCTATATCTCTTGCGAGAGATACTGAAATGACAGCAGATCGAAAAACACAGACCACTGCAGTTCGAAACGTGGTGTCTCAGCTTACAATGTGCATAAAACTGGGAATGATGGATCAGTACAAAAAATATACCAATATGTTGATGGACGAATTGTATTTTTTGTGCAAAAGCGAAAATGGAGAGTTACAGGATCGATATTACCATGCACTTATGGAAATTGTTAGAATAAGTGTAGAATCAAAAAACTCGCAAGAATATTTGAAATGTACTTTAACTTCAATGAAAAGCAATGCCAAATATTTTGGATACTTATCAAATTATGATATGTCGGATGGATATCTTTTTCTTCTAGGCTATTGTATTGAAAAAGATATGGGTGAAGAGTACATAAAGGATTTTGTGAATTTTCTTAAATCTGCAACAGTTGTAATGCCGGATTTTGAAAAGGGTAATCGATCAATAGAAATTGTTCGGAACACAATATTTATGGTATTAAGAAGAAATAGAAAAGCAGAGGTCGCTATTATTATTGATTCGATGGACTCAATAAAACGTTTTGCGGTGAAAAATGAAAAATGGACGATTTTTTCAATTCAAATTTTTGCAGAATTTGAGAATGAAAATTTTAAGGATTGTTTTGAAATTTCGTTTGAAAAGCATGTGAATTTGTTGACTTCAATCCAAGAGTCATACTCTGATAAGTTTCTTAGCACACTTCTTTATCCGGATTTCAAACGTTTCTTAAATGAAAGTGAAAACCGCATAGAAAGGGTTCGGATTCTCAAAGATTCGTTCATTCAACTGATGAGAGAAGCTTATAGATTAGATATGGCACGGATGAGTTATCGACTTTTTGGAAAATTGCAAGATTGTATTACAGATGAAAATATAACCGAAGCAACACGAGAAAGCTTGATGGAAATATATTTCATTGTAATAGAGCAAAGCTTAAAGTCTACTCATGAAGAACTTAATATCTTAATATTTTCTTGGATGCAGGAAGCGATTGAGGCGCTTGATCAGAAGAAACTGTTGTCTGAAAACCTTGGAGAAGAAATTATAAACATTATAATTGATAAAATTACGCAGACTGGTATGAATGAGGACGTGCGAGAATATTTATTGGAAATGATATCAGGGTGGTCTATTCAATTCGAAGAAGGTAATCCACAAAATTTTGTTTTGATAAATAAACAAATAAGAGTTCTTTTAATAAATGGCTTACACAGCGTTGGTCTTTTTTCGCTGGAAACATTAAACATTGCACTACTGAAAAATATTTCCAATGACTTGGGATGGATGTTAATTAATGCACTCCAACAAGACTACCCGGAGGTACAACTATTACTTGATAGTGTAATCGACCTTTACCGAAAATCTGTGATTTTTGGTGTGGCGTTTAATATTAGAATTTATTTGCTAACGTTATTCACGACAGTAGGTGCATTTTGCCAAACGGACAGTAAATATAATCCTACTGGAGATGCTGTGATTTCTTTTTTGAAGGAAATACCACATGATATGATTGATCTCGCTATCGATGTTAGAAAAAATGATTATGATGGATGGGATAACGATGAATTCGGAAATATAAAAAATGGAGTAGCAATACTAAAAGGCAAACTGGCAACCTAAAAACACAGGGGCATTTGTAGACAATAAAAAAGGATGATATGTTGTGGAAACAGATAAAATCGTATTAGACCTCAACCGTCGGTTTGCGGTACCGCTGCCGGAATTTTATGAGCGCCGGATCATCTTCTGGCACGATGAAGAAAAGGAGTATGCGGACAAGTTGGATGAGATCCGGCTTGAAAATGCTAAGCTGGTTGCACTGACCGGCAGCAATACCTTTGCGGTCAAAAAAATGCTGTCGGTGGATGACCTGACGAGCAACTATGTCGTCTACTGCCCCATTTCCTACGAGCGGCAGGAGGATGATTGGCTGTTGGATATTGAACTATACAGCGAAAGCTACCGGACGGATGCTGTTTCCAACTGGATGCAGGAACTGGATATCTTGGACAATCCCTCTATGCGCAAGCTGGTGAAGCACTACCGGAAGTTTTTTGGTGCACAGGCTCGTCGTGCCAAAATCATGGCACAGGATAAGATACCTGCCACTCCGGCACAGTTGCACATGGCAGTGATGGCGGCACTCTGCGGTATAAAAAAAGCACAGCCCAATGAAATTTTGCTGAACGTGCTTCGTGGTGGGTTGGATAAAGCGCAGAATCCAATCTATCAGAGTTTTGTGGATTATAGTGCAGAAGAAGCTTTCTGGGCAATGGTTCGGCAGGGCTGTGGCTATGCAGAGGAAGAGCCGGATCTTGGGCAGCTGGCAATTCATCTTCTGTTGACAGCTTCTACGCGCACACTGCGCCCGGAATTTCTGGCAGGGCTTGAGAAGTTCCTTTCCATTCCGCATCAGGCGTACTGCTACGAGCTGGTGTCGGAGTGGCTGCACAGTGATGATCTGCAGCAGCTTTATGACGTGGCCCGCTATGTGGAAGATGAAGCACATCTGCCGCAGAGGCTGGAAAAACTGACGGTTGATGATCTGGCGACAACGGAGTGTTTCCCGTGCATCAACGAGATCATCCTGAGCAAGCTGATGACGGAGATCAGTGACCATATCATTGATGTGGATGTGATCACAAAGACGGTGGAAAAACGCCGCACCTGTGTCTGGTACGAGTACTTCCGCAATTTCTACGAGGGTCTGTTGCAAGTAGCCAACATGCAGGAGTTCTTCAAAGAGCACTCCGCAGGGTTCCATACCCCGGATGCAAAGCAGGTCTGGAAAGAATATGCGGAGGACTATTACAGGATGGACACCTATTATCGACTGTTCCATCTGAGCTTCCAGAGAAGTCTGGAAACCTCCAATATCAAACTGGACGACCTGTTCAAGCATGTTGTAGATAAGGTAGAGGGGCTGTACTCCTACTGGTTTCTGGGAGGCCTCGGCAAAAACTGGTCGGATGTATGTGCTGATGAGATGGCAGAGCATGGCCGCGTATTGGAAATTCCGCAGCAGTCGGATTTCTACAATGAGTACATCCGTCCGGCAGATAGCCGCGTGTTCGTGATCATCTCGGATGCTATGCGCTACGAGGTGGCGGCATCACTGGCAGATGAACTGCGCAGAGAAACGCAGAGCAATGTGAAACTCGGCAGTATGCAGGGCATCTTCCCGTCTATCACGAAATTTGGCATGGCGGCACTGCTCCCACATAAGGCGTTGACGGCTGAACTGAAAAATGAGGTACTGAATGTTCTGGCCGATGGGCAGTCTACCGCAAGCACGAACCGGGATAAGGTCCTGAAAGGTGTAAATCCGGCCAGCGTGGCGTTGCAGTATAAGAACATCATCGGGATGAAACGTGCAGAGCGTGCGGCACTGGTCAAGGGGATGGATGTAGTCTATATCTACCATGATACCATTGACGAAGCAAGCCATACTTCGGACACCTCTGTGTTCCCGGCATGCGACAGGGCTATCAGTGAACTGAAGAATATGGTGCGCATTATCGTCAATGACTTCGGCGGGGCGAACATTCTGATTACGGCAGATCATGGCTTCCTGTACACTTACAGTCCGCTGACCGAGGATGACAAAGTGGATAAAACCAGCTTCCATGATATGGAAGTGGAATATGGCAGACGCTATGCAATCATGCAGAAGGAGGCGAATCCGCAGTATTTGCTTCCTGTAAAATTCCTGGACGGAAAAACGGAATACACTGGATTTGCTCCACGGGAAGGTATTCGCATCAAGATGAATGGTGGCGGGCTGAATTTTGTGCATGGCGGTATCAGCCTGCAGGAAATGACGGTTCCGGTGATCGAATATCATTATCTGCGCAACGGCTCTATGGAATATCGGCGCAATAAGCAGAAGTATGATACGCTCCCCGTAACAGTGAGTTTGCTTTCTTCCAGTCGGAAGATCAGCAATATGATCTTTTCACTGGATTTCTACCAGAAAGATGCGGTAAGTGCAAACCGTGAGGCTGCTACTTATCTGGTGTGGTTTACGGATGAATACGGAAAGCCTGTCAGCGATACCCAGAAGATTATTGCGGACAAAACCAGTGAGAACGGCGCAGATCGTACGTTCCATTGCAACTTCAACCTCAAATCGATGAAGTTCAGCAATACAGCAACCTATTATCTGGTGATTGCGGATGAGCAGGGTCAGCAGATGCAGCAGCGGGAACAGTTCCAGATTGATATTGCATTTGCGATTGATGAGTTCGATTTTTTTAATTGATGGGAGCAGGAGAACTATAAATGGAGCCGAATGCGGAAAACAGCTGCCGCCGAGACGAAATCAAGGAAAAGTTACGGCAGAACTTTGACGGAAAGATCGTTCGCAAGGACCTGACCAAAAAGATCAAGGAAGGTGCGAACGTTCCGGTTTATGTGCTAGAGTTTTTATTAGGCCAGTACTGCAGTTCAGATGACGAAGCCATTATTGAGAAAGGCGTACAAAATGTAAAACGGATTCTGGCGGACAATTTTGTTCGTCCGGATGAGGCACAGAAAATTCTGTCACAGCTGCGAAAAAAGGGAAGCCATACTGTTATTGATATGATCACGGTCAATCTTGACATTAAGAAGAACTGCTTCTTTGCCAGTTTCTCTAATTTGGGATTGGACAAGGTGCCCATTGCGGATGAATATCCGGAAAAATATGATCGGCTGCTCTGCGGAGGCATCTGGTGCATTGTACAGCTGGATTATGAAGTAGAGGGTGACAATAATTTTGGCCTTGTTGATCTGGGCGGTGAACCGTTGCAGTCCAGCCAGAAAAAGCAGAAGAACCTTACTCCAATCAGTATCCGTAAACTAACACCGATCCAGATGCCGCATATCGATATCGACGAATTAAAGCGTGGCCATAAAGCTTTTACAAAGGATGAGTGGCTGGATATCCTTCTGCGTTCTATCGGCATGGAACCGGACGAATTCACGGAAAGAGAAAAATGGCTCCTGCTCACACGAATGATTCCACTGGTGGAGAACAATTTCAACCTCTGTGAACTTGGTCCCCGCAGTACGGGAAAATCGCATCTTTATAAAGAAATCTCGCCCAACAGCATTTTGATTTCTGGTGGACAGACGACCGTTGCAAACCTGTTCTACAATATGGGGCGCAAATCGGTTGGCTTGGTTGGTCTTTGGGACTGTGTGGCTTTTGATGAGGTTGCCGGAATCAAGTTCAAGGATAAAGACGGCATCCAGATCATGAAGGACTATATGGCATCCGGGTCCTTTGCCCGTGGTAAAGAGGAAAAGGCAGCCTCGGCCTCGATGGTCTTTGTAGGAAATATCAACCAGAGCGTGGATGTGCTACTGAAAACCTCCAGCTTGTTTGACCCATTCCCGCCCGAAATGGGAACGGACACTGCATTTCTGGATCGTATCCATTGCTATTTGCCCGGCTGGGAGATCCCGAAATTTCGACCCGAACATTTTACGAATGACTATGGTTTCATCAGCGATTATCTGGCTGAGTTTATCCGGGAACTGCGGAAAGAACAGTATGGTGATGCGCTGGATCATTATTTCCGATTGGGCAAAAATTTGAATCAGCGTGATACCATTGCTGTACGGCGTATGGTGGATGGTTATCTGAAACTGATGTACCCAGATGGAGTGTTTGATAAATCTGAACTGGAAGAAGTTCTGCAGATTTCATTGGAGATGCGTCGCCGCGTAAAAGAACAGTTGAAAAAGCTGGGCGGGATGGAATTCTACGATGTGAATTTCTCCTATATCGACTTGGAAGACATGTCGGAGCATTATGTGTCGGTTCCTGAACAGGGCGGTGGCAAGTTGATTCCAGACGGTATGTGCAATCCAGAACAGGTCTACACAGTATCTCGCGGAAAAAGTGGCATGATTGGTGTATTCCGTTTGGAAAGTCAGATGTTGCCTGGTAGCGGAAAGTTTGAGCGCACAGGTCTTGGCAGTGACCGTGACTGCAAAGAGTCAACGAATACGGCGTTCAATTTCCTAAAAGCAAATGGAAAACGCATCAGCGGAGGCATCAGCACTGCATCTAAAGACTACATCATCAATTATCAGGATCTGCAAGGTATTGGCATGACAGGAAAATTAGCATTGCCTACGCTGATTGCGCTGTGCAGTATTGCGCTTGGACGGCCAACAGTCAGTACCCTTGCTGTTCTGGGTGAAATTAGTATCAGTGGTACAATTCTAAAGGTAGACGAGCTTGCAAACAGCTTGCAGGTATGTCTTGACAGCGGAGCGAAGAAAGTTCTGCTGCCGATTACAAGCGCTGCAGATCTTGGAACTGTACCTCCCGAATTAGTGGGAAGTTTTAATTTAATCTTTTATAGTAGCGCAGAGGATGCAGTGTTCAAAGCATTGGGTGTTGAATAAAGGGGAAAGTTTATATGGCACAATTTGGTGTTTATGGGATACTCGTCTAAAAGATTATACTGTAATATTTTTAAGATGGATTCCTTGCTAACATGGTCGACATGAAATACAAATTAATGTTTTGATGTAAAAATGAGGAGGTATCTATGGAAGATAGCGTCCCAAAGTATGATTTGTTTCAAAAAGCATATAAAAAATTGAAATCAACTGCGTATTATGACAAGACAAACCTCCATTTGAGAGATCGGATTGCGGAAGCGGAAAACACTCTCAATATAACGATAGAGGAACGCTTGAAGGATTTGCACCAAGCGTTTGTAGCGTCAGATAGCACGAAGTGGGAAAGGAAAAAAGAAGATATTTTGAAAAGCATTTCCTGTCGTCTGCTTCCGAAAAAGATTATGGATACAAAGGAAGAAAAGAATTGTTCGGACGGAACAAAAGGCGTTTTGATTAGTGGAGTGCCAGCAAAACAAGTCAAAGTTGATGAGATACAATATTTCATTGACATGAAGATTGAGGGAATGATTCTTGGCGTTCTATGGATTATGATGATAGGATGGCAGTTAGATAAATCCTATACCAATTGCTATGGAAATCGTATACGAAAGACGCTATATAATGAATTTTCTAAAGAACCGACCTTTTCCCCAGCGCTGTTTGAGCCGTATTTTCAGAATTATGAGAGTTGGCGAGATCAGGCATTAACTTTGGCACAGAAGTGTATGCAACAAGATGATGTTCTGATTTTTACGCTAGACTTTAAGCGCTACTACTACTCCGTGGATGTATCAGAGGAATTCATGAAGGAGATTCTTACTGGGGTAAAAGGAGAATCTGATTACAATGAAGAATATCTGAGTAGGATAAATGACTTTGTGTACTGTGTGATCAAAAGATATTCACAAATCTACAAAGAGCATAGCGGAGAAGAGTGGATTCGCCGTATATTACCAATTGGGTTTCTGCCATCGGGGGTTTTAGCAAACGAGTGTCTGAAAAAATTTGATACAGCAATTTTGGACGGATGGAATCCACTTTACTATGGACGGTATGTAGATGATATATTGCTTGTGGAAAAGGTGGAAGAGGGAAGCCGAATCGCTCAAAAAGCGCAGGATGGTAAACTGGAATTCTATGAGGCCTTTGAATATTATACGGTAAATAATTCACGCTGGACGGGTAAAGAAAACCGGAATGCGAGGGCTGTTTTCAAAAAAGAAGAAGACGAATGTGGAACTTACTGTATTTTGCCAGAGTTTACAAAACCATTGGGAAGCGCCACGAAAATCCAATTACAGGCAAGCAAAATTAAGTTGTTCTACTTTCAGCGTGGACAATCGGATGCATTGATCACTTGTTTTAAGAATAGCATTGAAAAAAACAAATCGGAATTTCGCTGGATGCCGGAAGATGACGCTGTGTTTCAGGAGGACGATTATTCGGAGGTTTTTGAACTAAGCCACCATGGAGTGAATAAACTTCGTGAAGTGGACGATATAGCTGTTGATAAATACGCACTTTCGAAATATCTGGGGAAGTTACAAAGGATAAATGGACTGATTTCGGAGAAGACGAAAGGAGAAGAGTATAATTTTGTCCGTGACATCCATAAAATATTTACGCCAAAAACAATAATTGAAAATTATACACTCTGGGAACGAGTAATTGCGATCTTATTTGTAAAAAAATCCTATAAGGCACTACTTAGGTTTATTGCCCTTGTCATAGACACGCTTGATAAAACAAGTTATGCCATAGAAGGAGTGGATGGTGATACCGGATTTGTAACAAATGCATTGCGAGAGGCACTGCAAGAACATCTCATTTCCAGCATAGCTCGTCCGATGGCACTTCATGATGGGGAGACTTTTGAGGAATGGAAGTTAGAAGATGCGCAGAGCCTGCTCAGCGAACAGATGAAAGAACTTTTGACAAAAGCACAGAATCGTTCGAAAGGTTATTTTAAAGCTAAAATGCTGGATAAAAATCTGTGTGTTATCTGGCCAGAACTAGTGAGTTGTGGTGGTGAGAATCCGCAGAAAAAGGATCTGACCAATGAAGATAATGTAGTGGAGCTTCTGAAAAAAGAAACCTGCACAGAAACTTTTCAAGAAAAAATGAACAAGATTATAAATCAGAGATACATCTATTACCCCTACCTTATCAAACCGGCAGATCTGATGCTCGCAAGATTGATGTATGATCTTGTTCGTAAAAAAGATCTAGAAGATTTGAATAAAATCAAGGAAATTTTCAAACAATGCTGGCAGTTGAACTATAGCCCACTTCCATTTGAAGGTTGGACAAATAATAGATTTATAGAAGAAAATATAAAAACTGGTGAACTCAATAAGCAGCCCGTTTTTCAAATCGGAAAGCCGAGCTTTTCAAAGATTAGGGTAGCCGTTGCCAATATCCAAATGGACATTTCAAACTTTGACCAGGCTGTTATGCGTAAACCGAACAGAAGCTACCGAAGATATCAGCAGATAGCAGAACTGGTGAATACTGCTGTTCGGGAAAAAGCAGATATGTTGGTAATGCCGGAAGCGTGTACTCCAAAAGAATGGCTGCCAACGCTGGCTAGAACTTGCGAAAAAAATCATTTGGCAGTTGTAACAGGGGTAGAGCATATTATTGAGGATAACTGTGTTTATAATCTGACAGCAGTGATTCTTCCGTATGAAGAAAAGTGGACAGGTCAGTGGCACTCTGTGATTCTGTACCATTCAAAGAATCATTTTGCACCTGAAGAAAAAAGGATGATTGAAAGCTTACATCTAAGAGCTATGGAAGGAATAGAAAGTTCTGAAGCTAAATGTGATGCAAAGTATGAGTTGTATAGCTGGAACGGATTTTGGTTTACAGTGTACTGCTGCTTTGAGCTTACATCCATTCGAGATCGTTCGATTTTTCAATCCTATATTGATGCGTTGATCGCAGTCGAGTGGAATCAGGATGTGAACTATTATAGCAATATAATTGAATCACTAAGTAGAGATATTCACTGCTACTGCATCCAGACGAATACCTCCGAGTATGGAGACAGCCGAATCACAAAACCGTCTAAAACCGAAAATAAGGACATCCTGAGAATAAAAGGAGGAAGTAATGCAACAGCACATGTTGGAACTATTGATTTGGAACAGCTTCGGGAATTCCAAATGAAAGCATACAGTGGTCAAAAAGAAGATAAAACTTTCAAACCGACTCCGCCAGACTTTGACTATAAAGGAGCATATGAGCGTCGGAAAGGAACGATGTTTGAATGCTTTTGTGCGAAGAAAACAGCAGATTAAATTTGCTGTTTGTAGCAGATCTGTAGCAAATTGAGCCTATTTAACGAATCATCGTTCTAAAAATCGAAAAGTCATTATGCATCACACGCAGGGGGTCTGGGATTCGGGTGTTTTTGCTCCCGGGCTGCTTGCGTTTGCGCAACAGCCCGGGAAACAGGCAAAGACAGGAAAACCGCGCAGATCACGTTCAATAAACAAAGAAATGGC
>ENA-OOXJ01001651-OOXJ01001651.1-human-gut-metagenome-genome-assembly--contig:-NODE-1651-length-13484-cov-3.804230_pt1 | contig 13484 bp, 9 predicted proteins | sample MGYA00241587_ERZ501343 | MGnify/ENA primary metagenome ERZ501343 (study PRJEB25962, sample SAMEA2042918) | human gut metagenome | biome: human gut; feature: human-associated habitat; material: faeces... | reverse complement strand
CACGAGCCGCATCTGCGGGCCCTACTCGTGGCACGAGGGCATGCTCTCGGCCAACGTGCGCCCGCTGAAATGGATCGAGGCCACCGTGCAGGGCAACGTCTCGTCGACCGGATGGGGATGGGGCGCCCTCCTGAGCTTCTACACGAAGGGCTTCAACTTCTACATTGGCGCCGACCGCTTCCTGGGCAAGCTGAGCAAGCAGTTCATCCCCCTGAACCACATGAACGCCAACGTCAACGTGGGCATCACCTTCCCGCTCTGAGAAAGGGCCCGCTAATGAAAAGAGCGGGGGTGCGGCGGCGCTGCCACACCCTCGCTCTTTCTTTATATACGCGCCTCAAAGCAAGCTCCAGCTCACCGTAAGGCCGGCCATGACGATGGCCACCATGCTCATAAGCTTGATGAGGATGTTAAGGCTCGGGCCGGAGGTGTCCTTAAAGGGATCGCCCACGGTGTCGCCCACAACGGTGGCCTTGTGCACCTCGCCGCCCTTTCCGCCGAAGTGGCCTTCCTCGACATATTTCTTGGCGTTGTCCCAGGCGCCGCCGGCATTGGCCATGAAGACGGCCAGCGCGAACCCTGCGGCCAGACCGCCCACAAGCAGGCCCAGCACGCCGGGCACGCCGAGCACCAGTCCCGTCAGGACGGGAGCCGCAATGGCCAGCAGCGAGGGAACTATCATCTCGTGCTGCGCGGCCTTCGTGGAAATCATCACGCAACGGCCATAGTCGGGCTCGGCCTGCCCTGTGAGTATGCCCTTGATTTCGCGGAACTGGCGGCGCACCTCGTCGACCATCTTGCCCGCCGCACGCCCCACGGCATTCATCGTCAGGCCGCAGAAAAGGAAAGCCATCATGGCGCCTACAAACATGCCCGCTAGGACGGAGGGATTCATCAGCGTCACCTCGTAATACTGCATGAAGTCGGCAAAAGAGGCCGTGGCCAGGTCGACCGTGCGGTCGCCCAGCTCGATGGCCGTCCGGCCGAGACGCTGCAAGCCGATGCGCACCTCCTCAACGTAGGAGGCGAGCAGGGCCAGGCCCGTGAGGGCGGCCGAACCGATGGCAAAGCCTTTGCCCGTGGCCGCCGTGGTGTTGCCCAACGAATCGAGGGCATCGGTGCGGCGGCGCACATCGTCGCCCAGCCGGCTCATCTCGGCGTTGCCGCCGGCGTTGTCGGCTATGGGCCCGTAGGCGTCGGTGGCCAGCGTGATGCCCAGCGTGGAGAGCATGCCCACCGAGGCCGTGCCGATGCCGTAGAGACCCATGGATATGTTGGAGAGATCGCCGGCGGCTGCCAGCAGATAAGAAACGACGATGCCCGCCACGACAGCCAGCACGGGGATGGCCGTCGAGAGCATGCCCAAGCCCAGCCCCGAAATGATGACGGTGGCGGGACCCGTCCGGCCGGCCTCGGAAAGACGGCGCGTAGGCCGGTACGACTGCGAGGTGTAGTACTCGGTGGCCTGCCCGATGACGATGCCCACGACGAGGCCGGTGACCACCGTCAGGCCGATGCGCCACCACCCGTCGAGCCCGAGGGCCCACAGCACGCCGAAGGCGCCAAAGACGATGAGCACCGAACTGAGATTGGTGCCCATCGACAGGGAGCGGAGCAGGCCCTTCATGCCTGCATTCTCGCGGGTGCGCACGGCAAAGATGCCCAACAGCGAAAGCACGATGCCGACGGCTGCGATGAGCATGGGTGCAATGACAGCACGCACCTGCATGCCGACGTCGCCTGCCGCGGCGTAAGCGGCTGCGCCGAGGGCCGCCGTGGCCAGGATGGAGCCGCAATACGACTCGTACAGGTCGGCGCCCATGCCGGCCACATCGCCCACGTTGTCGCCCACGTTGTCGGCAATGGTGGCGGGATTGCGCGGATCGTCCTCGGGAATGCCTGCTTCCACCTTGCCGACGAGATCAGCGCCCACGTCGGCCGCCTTCGTATAGATGCCTCCGCCCACACGGGCAAAGAGCGCCTGCGTCGAGGCGCCCATGCCGAACGTCAGCATAGTGGTCGTGATGGTGCAGAGCTTGGCCGTGGGCGTGAGAGCGTCGGGAATGAGCCAGTTGAGCAGGAGATACCAGAAAGCTATGTCGAGCAGTCCGAGTCCCACCACGACGAGCCCCATGACAGCACCGCTGCGGAAAGCGATGCGCAAACCGCCGTTGAGCGACGTGCGGGCCGCATGGGCCGTGCGGGCCGAAGCGTAGGTGGCCGTCTTCATGCCCAAATAGCCCGAGAGGCCCGAGAAGAAACCACCTGTGAGGAAGGCGACGGGCACCCACTCGTTCTGAACGTGGAAGCCATAGGCCATTACGGCAAAAAACAGCGCCAGACAAATGAATACTAGCGTAACGACCTTGTATTGCTGGCGCAGATACGACATGGCGCCACGACGCACGGCGGCTGCAATGTACTGCATACGCGGCGTACCCTCGGGGGCACGCTTCATCTGCCGGTAGAAATACGCGGCAAAGGCCAGCGCCAGCACGGAAGCCGCAGGCACCAGCCAGAAGATGGGGGTAACGGTGTTCATAAAACGTGATTTAAAGGAAAAACAGTCCGAAGATAGGCGTTTTTCCGCGAAGAAAGGCGCACAGAGAGGAAACTTAACGAAACGTTTCCGCTATTTTAACGGCCTTTTAACGTGCATAACGGCCGGGGGGAAGACTGCTCAGCGCGCTCCCAGGTCGTCGTAGCACGTTTGCAGCAGGGCTTTGCCCCGTTCGAGGCGCAGGGGCGACGGCGACGGGCTGTCGCTCAACATGCGGCCCGCCGTCAGATCGAACGTGGTGAAGCCCGTGTCGTCGATGAAGCCGAAGCCCGTGCCCCAGGTGTGGAAGGCGAAGGGATAGCGGTAGGTGCTGGACGTTACGTTGCGGCTGAAACGGAACCCAGCGTGGGGCAGCCCCATCTGGCCCAGGAGCGTGGCGGGCAGGTCGGTTTGGTTGCATATCTTGCTGACGACGTGCGGCCCCTTGACGGCACCACCCGTCCACACCATGGGGATGTGCCAGCGCTCGGGGTTGCTCTCGGCCAGCGTGTCGGGATAGGGGATGCCGTGGTCGGGGATGAGCACGATGAGCGTGTTGTCCCAGAGCGGCGTGCGGCGCAGACGCTCCGTAAAGCGGCCGATGCAGTCGTCCAGGTAGGCCATGGCGTTGGCACGCTCGTCATCGGGGATGCGGTTGTAGGGCACTTTCCACGGCTCATGGCTGGCCAGCGTGAGAAAGCCCACATGCCAGGGGCGCGGGTCGGTGCGGCGGGTGAGCATGTCGAACAGGCGGTCGAAGGTGATGCGGTCGGTAACGCCCCAACCATGGGTGCGGCGCTCCTCGGCCGTAAACTCTGTGTCGCCATGCGTGCGCTCGTAGCCGGTGGAAAGGAAATAGCTCTGCATGTTGGTGAAGTTGATGTCGCCACCATAGAGAAACTCCGTGGCATATCCCGCACCGCGAAGCGTGCGGGCGATGGAGGGCAGCGTGCGCGACTTGCCCGGCAGCTTCATGACGCTCGTCGTAGGGAACGAGGGATAGCCGCTCAGCGTGCAAACGGTGCCGCGGTCGGTGCGGAATGAGTTGGCATAACAACGCGTGAAGAGAACGCCCTCGCGTGCCAGGCGGTCGATGTGGGGCGTCGTGCCCGGACGTCCGCCCAGGCAGCCGACAAACGGAGCGCCCATGCCTTCCATAATGACCACGAGCACGTTGGGCCGACGCACGGCCAGCAGCGTATCGGCCGGTGCGCCAGTCAGCCCGTAGCCCAAAGATGAGAATATTTCCGCCCGTTTGGCTTCGGGGAAAAAGTTGCATTCCGACGAAAAGTCCTCGGCCTTCTGCATCGAATAGAAAAGGCTGAACGCGGGGTTCACGGCCGAGTGGTTCAAGAACTGGTCGGTGCTGAAATAGACCATGCCGACGTTGGCCGTGGAACGGCCCGTTCCGCCACGGATGCCTAAAAAGAGGAAGCCCCCCGCCAGCAGGAGAAACAACGTGCCTGCCACACGGCGCCGCACGCGGGGCATGAAGAAAGGACCACAGGCCCGCAAAGCCAGGAAGAGACCGGCCGCCACGAGCAGCACGACACTGAAACCTGCAACCAGATAGCCCACGGAGACGCTGGCCGCCACGCCACGGGGCGAGTCGATGTAATTGAAGATGGTGGCGTCGAGCTTGAAATCCCAAAACTCATAAAGGCAAGCATCGCCCACGAAAATCAGAGACAGAAGCAGGGAAACGACAGCCGAATAGGCCAGATAGACAGGACGCACCCACGGCAGGCGCACCCAAGTGCCGACGAGCGTGGCCAGCAGGGGAAGGGCCGTCAGGTAGCCCGCCGTGGCCAAGTCGAGCGGCAGACCGTGCCACAGCACGGCGGCCACATCGGTCACGGAACAGCCGCGGCCCACCGCTCCGTTGTAGAGCATGAAGAGGGGCTTGGCCACGAGAAAGAAGGCCACGAGCGTGGCATAGAATTTCGAGAGAAACAGCAGTCGTTCCTTCATGGGTGCTTGTGGGTTGATGGGTTGTTGCAACGTCAGAGTTGCTGCATATCGTTCAATCGCTTGTAATAACCGCCGAGGGCCAGCAGCGACTCGTGCGTGCCGCGCTCCACGATGCGTCCCTCGTGGAGCACGCAGATTTCGTCGGCGTTTTTGATGGTGGACAGACGGTGGGCAATGGCTATGGTGGTGCGCGTTTTCATGAGGCGCTCCAAGGCTTCCTGCACAAGACGCTCGCTCTCGGTGTCGAGCGCCGACGTGGCCTCATCGAGAATGAGTATGTCGGGGTTTTTCAAGATGGCCCGCGCAATGGAGATGCGCTGGCGCTGACCGCCCGAAAGACGACAGCCACGATCGCCCACCTTCGTGTCGTAGCCGTTCTCGCTCTCCATGATGAAATCGTGAGCGTTAGCAATCTTGGCAGCTTCGACCACTTGTTCCATCGTTGCGTTCTCCACGCCGAAGGTGATGTTGTTATAGAAACTGTCGTTGAAAAGTATGGCCTCTTGGTTGACGTTACCGATGAGGCCGCGCAAATCTGCAATATAAAAGTCGCGGACGTCGGTGCCGTCCAGCAAAATCTGTCCGCCTCCCACGTCGTGGTAGCGGGGCAGCAGGTCGACAAGCGTCGACTTGCCCGAACCGCTCTGGCCCACTAGCGCAATGGTCTGCCCACGCTTCACCGTCAGGTTCACGCCCTGCAAAACGGGCGTCCGTCCGTTGTAGCTGAACGTGATGTCGCGAAACTCTATCTTATCGCGCAGATGTTCGACGTGGCGCGGCTCCTCCCGCTCGCGGATCGGGTTCGGTGCGTTCAAAATCTTGTTGACACGCTCCACCGAAGCCATGCCTTTCGGAATGCTGTACGAGGCTTTCGAAAAATCTTTGAGGGGCTGGATGATACTGTACAGGATAACCATGTAAAAGATGAACGTCGGCGCGTCGATGGGCGAATGGTCGGAGAAGATGAGCGTGCCTCCATACCACAATACGAGCACGATGAGGCACGTGCCGAGAAATTCGCTCACGGGATGGGCCGAACTCTGACGTACCGCCACGCGGTTCGACGCACGGCGGAAGTCGTTGGTACTGTCATCAAAGCGCCGGCACATTTTCCGCTCGGCCGTGAAGGCTTTAATGATGCGCATACCGCCCAACGTCTCTTCGAGTTGCGACATCGTCTCGCTCCATTTGTTTTGGGCGTCGAGCGAGCGTTGCTTCAGCTTGCGCCCGATTCGTCCCATCACCCATCCCATCAAAGGAAGCACGACAATGGTGAAAAGCGTGAGCTGCCAGCTCGTATAAATGAGCACCCCGAAATAGCATACCAAAAGAATGGGATTCTTGATAAGCATGTCGAGCGAACCGGTGATGGAATTCTCTATTTCGTTCACGTCTCCGCTCATTCGGGCAATAATGTCGCCCTTACGCTCGTCAGAGAAAAATGAAAGGGGGAGACCGATGATTTTATGGTAGACACCCGTACGGATATCGCGCACAATGCCCGTGCGCATGGGCACCATAATGGCCACCGAGGCGAAGTAACACCCTGTTTTCAAGAGCGTGGCTCCCACAAGGAAGAGACCGATAAGGAGCAACGTGGTCGAGGCGCCATAAGTGGCCATCAGCTCCGTCGTATAGTAGTACAGGTTATTGATCAGAATGTCCTTCGCATTCATGCCCGCCGCATCCCAGGGAATGAACTCGTAGCGGTTGCGGTCAATGCCGAAGAGCATCTGCAACATCGGAATGAGCGACAGAAACGAAAAGACATTGAGCACGGCCGAAAGCAGGTTGAAAACCAGCGAACCGACCAGATAACCTTTATAAGGCGCCACATAGCGCCGCATGACGCGGAAAAATTCTTTCATAATGTTGGGGAAGAATGGTATTTTTCACTTGCTCTCTTTTGAAAACACAGCTCATCATCCAGAAATCTTTTTTCTGATTTCCGCTTCGACAAAGTCCATAAATTCAAGCATATCTTTTTCATCACGCAAAAAGACCTCGAAACGCTCTACTCCCAAACTTCCTTTCTTTTTTTCACCCGGTCGAATGCGATCATCCACCTGTAAATTAGAAAGACTGGAAACGTTCAGGTTCGTATTTATTTGCAAAATGGTTTTCCGGCCGCTTTTCCCTGCGTGCTTCACGATGGAAAACGTTTCACCCGAATGCGGTAGTGAAACTTTCAGTTTTGAATTTTGAGCCACGATTTCAGGCATCTCAACTCTTTGTTTCAAATGGTTATAAAACAAATGGAATAATCTTTCAGAACTCTTATAAAGTCCGAAATAGCCAGAAATCTCAGCCATAGGGCCATCCTGCAGAACAATATTCTTAATGGCAGCCAATTTACGCGCATTGGCCTCTTCTATTTTCTTTTCTTCAGGGTCGTTGTTGAGGTAGTCCATCAGAATCAAGCCCTCCTCAAACCAAAAATATCTGATAAGAGTAACTATGCATTCCTTTTTATTGAGTTTCCGGGCTCGCTCTTGCTGCGTAGAGCTGAACCGTTTGGCCACAAGCACAACCTCTACTTTGTCTTTCTGTATTTCTGAGTATACGGGAAGCTCCACTTTATAATCTTGCGTGGCTTCCAGATAGATTTCAGCAAAGTTATCTTGCACGAAATCGCGATAATCGGCTGCTTGATCCGTTATGTTCCGATCGTAGTCTTTTTTCAATTCGAAAATAACAAACCTATGTGTTACTGGATTATATGCCAAGATATCAATACGTCCTCCGTTGCCAGCTGCGCGGACATTACCGTTAAGTAGAAACTCACTTTTTATAAACAAGTATTGAGGAAAGAGATGTTTCCACTTTTCACAAATGAATTTGTTGAGCTCCTTTTCGCTTTTTTCAACAACACGCAGGAATGTACCGTTCTTCGATGAATAAAGTTGTGGCATATGGCTTAGTTATACAGGTTTCTCCATTGGCAACTGAGACTTCTCTTATTTTCTTCCAAAGTCGGCCGGCACTTCGCCCCACGCTTTTGTGTCCCATTTCAGGAGTGGCGTGGTCCATGTGTGGGTACGGAGCCAGTTTTCGGCGCGTTCGATGAGCTGGAAGAGCGTTTCGGTGCCTGCCGTGCGGGCAAGTTTCGTGCGGCAGGCCTTTTTCTCCACCCACAACAAGGCATTGCGGCTGTCGCTGTACACGGCGAGCGGACTTTGCAACCGTTCGAGCAAGGCGAGAGCATGGACGATAGCCAGAAATTCTCCTATATTGTTTGTGCCACGCACAGGCCCATAATGAAAGACTTCCTGACCGGTACGGAGGTCGACACCGCGATACTCCATCGGCCCGGGGTTGCCGCTGCAAGCTGCATCCACAGCGATGGCATCTGCCCGCACGGCTGCCGGGAGCGGCAGCACCGTGTCGTGGCGGTCGGCCGGCGGGTCGGCGGGTTGGCGCTTAGCCGTCGGACGGCCCTGCCCCGCAGCTTTTCGCCGCAGGTGGGCATAGGGCGTGTCGTGATAGGCGTCGCGGGCCTCGGCCTCCGTCGCAAACGACTTGTAGAGCGCGCCCTCGAACCCCTTCACCTGCCGCTGGCAGGCGGGCCAGGACGCATAAACGCCCGGCTCCACGCCATGCCATACGACATACCACTTCTTCTGCCTGCTGCGTGCCATAAATGTTGCGCGGCTTTACATGCGTTCGGGCATCTCGATGCCAAGCAGCCCCATGCCGAGGCGCACAATTTTGGCCACGTTGGCCGAAAGCACCAGGCGGAAGATTTTTTTCTTCTCGTCTTCCTCGCGCAATACGCTGAAATCGTGGTAGAACTGGTTGTACTCCTTCACCAGCGCGTAGCAATAGTTGGCCACGGCGCTCGGACTGTAATCGGCCCCGGCCTGCCGCACGACGGCTGCGAAGTCGGCCAGATGCTGCACGATTTCTTCCTCCTTACGGCTCAGCTCCACGTCGGCAGGCAGCGTTTCGGGCAGACGGATGCCGCTGTCGGCAGCCTTGCGCAGGATGGAGCGGATGCGGGCATAGGTGTATTGGATAAAGGGCCCGGTGTTACCGTTGAAGTCAATGCTTTCCGCCGGGTTGAAGAGCATGTTTTTGCGGGCGTCCACCTTCAGGAGGAAATATTTCAGGGCGCCCATGCCCACGATGCGGGCCACTTCGTCCTTCTCCTCCTCGCTCATGTCGTCAAACTTCCCGGCCTCGTCTGCCGTCTCGCGGGCCTGGCGCACCATCTCGGCCACCAGGTCGTCGGCGTCGACCACCGTTCCCTCGCGGCTCTTCATCTTGCCGTTGGGCAGTTCCACCATGCCGTAAGAGAAATGAACCAGACTCTTGCCCCACTCAAATCCCAGTTTGTCGAGCAGGATGGCCAGCACCTGGAAGTGGTAGTTCTGTTCGTTGCCCACGACGTATATCATCTTGTCGATGGGGAAGTCCTCGAAGCGCATCTTGGCCGTACCGATGTCCTGCGTCATATAAACGCTCGTACCGTCGGCCCGTAGCAGCAGTTTCTCGTCGAGCCCCTCCGAGCGCAGGTCGGCCCACACCGAACCGTCGTCGCGGCGGTAGAACAGCCCTTTCTCCAACCCTTCGAGCACCATCTTGCGGCCTTCCAGATAGGTGTCGCTCTCATAATATATCTTGTCGAAGCCTACGCCCAGCGCCTTGTACGTCTGGTCAAAGCCCTCGTACACCCATTCGTTCATCTTGCGCCAGAGGGCCCGCACCTCGGGGTCGTTCTGCTCCCAGCGCACGAGCATGGCGTGGGCCTCCTGCATCAGGGGCGAGTCTTTCTCGGCACGTTCCTTGGCGGCTTCGGGCGCCATGCCCTCGGCTTCATATTTTGCCGTGAGCTCTTTCACCTCGGCCCGATAGTGCTGGTCGAAGGCCACATAGTAGTCGCCAATCAGGTGGTCGCCCTTCTTGCCCGAGCTCTCGGGTGTCTCACCGTTGCCATACTTCTGCCATGCCAGCATCGACTTGCATATGTGTATGCCGCGGTCGTTCACGATGTTCGTCTTGACCACGCGGTTTCCGCAGGCCTCCACAATCTGTGCCAGCGCCCATCCCAGCAGGTTGTTGCGCACGTGGCCCAGATGGAGCGGCTTGTTCGTGTTGGGCGAGGAGTATTCTATCATCACGAGCGGGGCGTCGTCGCCCGGCGTCGTCAGGCCATAGCGGGCGTCGCGGTTGATATCGTCGAGCAGGGCCACCCACGCCGCGGGCGCCACCGTCAGGTTCAGAAAGCCCTTGATGACGTTATACCCCGCCACGGCTGCCGAGTGTTCCATCAGGTAGCGACCTATTTCCTCGGCCGTTTCCTCGGGTTTCTTGCGCGACAGGCGCAGATAGGGGAAGACCACGAGCGTCAGATGGCCTTCGAACTCACGTTTCGTCTTTTCCAGTTGGATGCTCCCGGCCTCCACGTCGGCGCCGTAAAGAGCTTTAAGGGCGGCAGCCGCGTCGGCGGCCAGCTGTTGTTCGATCTTCATATCGTTTGATGGCTTTTTTGTTTCTTCTTCCTGCGCTATATATAATAAGGAACGCGCGCGTGCGCGCGAAGGCCGCGTATGCCTTGGTGGGCAAAGGTACAACTTTTTTTCCATTCGCGACCGGGCCCGTGCCGTCACCGCCCGCCCCGACGCCACCGAGCGCCAGGTCGAACTCTTCTTCCTCTACTGCTCACCCAACGTAGTGGCCATGACGCTCTCATGGTTTCTCCTGGTGCGCAGGTTGCGCAGCCTGCCCGCCCGCCTCGCAGCCCTGCTGGCCAACCTCACGAAGTGCGGTCTGGGCGTCTACATGGTCCACTACTTCGTTGTCGGCCTGGGCTACCGCCTTGTCGACGTGCTCGCCGTCCCCGTGTCGCTGCGCATCCCCGTGGCCGCCGTCTTCTTGTTTGCCGCCTCGTGGGCCGTGGTGGCATTGTTCTACAAGTGGCGTCCTGGCATAGCCCGGTGGGTCATGGGCTGAGGCCCTGCCCCGGCGGGTGGCCCGCCCACACAAAAATCCCCGACAAGCCTCGCGGCCTGCCGGGGATTTCCTTTTGCGCGCGCCCCTTGCTGACGAATGGGCGGGGCGCCCGCTACCATTTTACCGATATTTTCAACATTACCAATTGGTCTGGGCCCATTCGTCGCTGTCCCAAATGTTGTTCTTCTTGTTGCTCAGGGCGTTCGATGCGCCCATCGTCTCCGTGTCGTTGGCCTTGGCATACGATGCCGTGGTCATCACGCTGCCCTCCATGTAGAGGTTGATGCGCTCGCCTGCGGGACGGATATACTTCTTCTTCATATCGTTGTCGTTTTTGATGGATGGATGTTTATTTCAGATACACTTTCTGTCCGTTGGCCTTCACGTAGATGCCCTTGGCAGGATAGAGCACGCGGCGGCCCGAGAGGTCGTAGTACACCTCCGTCTCCCCGCCTTCGGCCGTCACGGCGCTGTCGATGCCCGTTGTCGTGCCGTCGAAGCTCAGGCGGAAGCCCTGCGTCTGCGTGCCGGTGGCCTCGTAGTAGGCCTTGTTGGCAGGCATCGTGCGGTCGTCCTCTGCCACAAGGTAGAAGCGCGGAGCCTCGTCCGTGTCCTTCATGCCCAGGATGTAGGCGTTCACGCCTGCGTCGATGCTTTCGGGCAGAAGCGTACCCACGAATGCGTTCTTTTCGGTGAGCGCGTCAGCGTCGCTGAGGATGGTCAGCTCATACGTCTTGGCCGCTTTGGCCTGCACGAGCACGGGCGTGTTTGCGGGCACCACGTTGCCCTCGATGCTTTCCAGATAGATGGCGTCGGCAACGTCGTTCACGGCGCGATAGGCCGTCAGGCCTTCGGGCAGCTTCACGGCAAAGTCGTAGCAGAACGTGCCGCAGAGCGCACCGCCGATGGTCAGGCCGATGGTCTCGGCCTTTTGGATGTACCAAGCACTGGCGCCCCATAAGTTTGGCCGAATGACGACGGTGCCCGTTCCGTTGCCGTAGAGGGCTGTGGCATTGTCGTTGTCGGCAGCGTCATGCTCCGTATCGAGGAACCACATCAGTCCGTCTATACCGTTGGCATCGTTTGCGTGGTTCTCGCCGATGTAGAACGTCAGCACGCTTTCACCGTCGGCCGGCCCGGTTGTCATGTGTTTCGGGTCGTCGTCGGTAAGACTGCTTCCGGTGACGCCTTGCGAGGTCAGCTTGTATTTTCCTCCATCGACGCTTTCCAGTTTCCAAATCTGGGAAGCACTTGTAGCGTCGTAGGCCAGGCTTTGCAGCTCGCCATCGGCCGTCAGGCAGGGGTTGCCGCTCGAATAGCAGTTGCGGATGCGGTAGTAGCCGCCGTCAGTGAGCTGCAGCCGCGGGAGAGCGCTGTAATCGAAGCCGATGAGCGTTTCGAGCGCTGCCGTCGTTTGGATATCGTGCGTGAAGTTGTCGTAGGCAGCCACGGCCGCTTCTGTGTCTTCAGAGAGGAGGAGCGAACCCACGTAGCTGCCCCCGGTATGGCTTATCATCAGAAGTAAATCGTCCACTTCGGCCACGACGAAGCATGAGCCGGGATCGCTTGCGCTGCCGCCACTGTTCCAGACGGAGAGCGCGCCGTTATGATGGTCGCCCAGGTTGGCGTTGGCATTGCCCGGGTATTGCAGGTTGAAGCCGTTGCCGTTGGCCGTGATGATGAACGTCGTCGTTCCCGTCTCCTCACTGCCCGTGGCGAAGGAGGCGTCCGTGTTGCTGCCGTCGCTTCCGTCGTTTTCCACATAGAGCGGGCTTGCGGCTCCCTTCAACAAGTTGTAGACCTTGAAGCCGTCGGGGTTGTCGTCTTCCTTGACGAACGTCCACATGTTGCCTTTGGCGAGCTGACGCGTCTGCCCTTTCGTACGGATGCCATCTGCCGTAGCCACTACGGCATTGCCGCCGCGCACGCTGAGCGTGTACCATTTGGCGTCTGTGGCAAACTCGCCGTCGGCGGTCATAGGCTTGGCCACGAGGCCGCCGGGATAGCTGGCAGTACATTCCACCTCTACGGGCTCCGTCTCTCTACCCGTCACCTCTCCCTTTGGCGGCTGTGTCACCGTATAGAAATTTACGTCCGGGGCTTCGTAAGCATCACCCACAAGCTGAGTTGCGGTCTGCTCAAACGTAATGCCGACGTTCGTCACTTTATATTTATAAGTAACATCTGTCAGCCCGTCCACCTTATAAAACTGAACCGTCAAAGAATTATCTATTCCCATCCACCAGCTTAAAGTAGGATCTTCATTTGCCGGGCGATTAATATACCAATAAGTCGCTTCGGGTACTCCATCATTATTCTGCCCCGAACGATGCTGATAGTTGGTCATCGTAACGTGTGTGCCACTCTCATCACTGACCAATTGTAAATTAGCAGTCACAGAACCAGTCATATTCTGGTTCTTATTGGGGTCGGCAATCATGTACGTCCCATACCGTGCATTCCGTAAGGTAAAGGTTTGTGTATCCTCGTCGAACTCATATTTCCATACGTAGTTCAAAGCTACTTCTTCACCTTCAGCAAACGCTTGCTTGTCGGCATCCATACGATAAAATTTACCTTGGCTTGCCGCAGGGTCATAATAAAGTAAACCAGCCATTGAATTTTGCTCAGACGTAGCATTAATGACATAAAAACCATCAGTCAAGCCATCAACGTCCGTTGGCGTCTGCTCAACAGTCACGGTCTGCGCCTCCTGTGCGTGTAGCGCCGTGCTGCCGAGCGTGAGGCCGCCTGCAAGCAGGGCGCATAACATAGTAGTTGTTCGCATAAAATTTGATTTTTTATAAAGTTGATAGAATAGGTTCATTCCGCGTAGAAGCGCCGGGGCGGGCAGAAATGTGCGGAGCCTTAGGGCGTTATGCGCTTTTATAGGGCGCAAATATAACGATGAATGCCTAAAACTCCAATTCGGGGGGGTAAAATTTGTTAATACAGGCTGAATTCCTTCAAAAGCAGCGCCCGTGAGGCGTACAGCCGGCCTCCACGGCACACCATGCGGCCC
>ENA-OOXJ01001648-OOXJ01001648.1-human-gut-metagenome-genome-assembly--contig:-NODE-1648-length-13492-cov-2.323361_pt1 | contig 13492 bp, 7 predicted proteins | sample MGYA00241587_ERZ501343 | MGnify/ENA primary metagenome ERZ501343 (study PRJEB25962, sample SAMEA2042918) | human gut metagenome | biome: human gut; feature: human-associated habitat; material: faeces... | reverse complement strand
CATTGCCGGGAATTTCTTTGGCAGAATCGGACAAGATGGGACACCGTGCAGAAGAGTTGCTGATGTCTATTCCCGAAATACAGACTGTAGCCCGTAAAACGGGACGTGCCGAACTGGACGAACATGCCCTGGGAGTCAATGTTTCCGAGATCGAAGCGCCCTTTGAACTGAAAGACCGGAGCCGTTCGGAGGTGATGGAGGAGGTTCGACAGAAGCTCTCGACGATCACGGGCGCCAATATCGAGATTGGCCAGCCGATCTCTCACCGTATTGACGCGATGCTCTCAGGAACGGAGGCCAATATCGCTATCAAGATTTTCGGTACGGACCTGAACCAGATGTTCACCATTGGTCAGAAGATCCAGGAGGCGGTCAAGGGTATCCCGGGCTTGGTTGACTTGAAGGTCGAACAGCAGATCGAGCGGCCGCAATTAGCCATCGTTCCCAAACGGGAGCTGTTGGCGAAATATGGCATCCCATTGCCTGAATTCGAGGAATATGTGAATGTCATGCTGGGTGGCGAGGTCGTCAGCCAAGTCTATGACGGAAACAGCACCTTCGACCTGACTGTCAAGACTTCCGACGAGAGCCGGGCCAATCGTGAGGCGATCGCCGACCTGATGATCGACGCCAACGGGCAGAAGGTGCCGCTGAGCCAGGTGGCCGAGGTGCGCTCCGTCATGGGACCGAACACGATCAACCGCGAGAAGGTACAACGCAAGGTGGTGGTGAGCGCCAACGTGGCCGACCGTGACTTGCGTGGCGTGGTGAACGATATCCAGGAGGCCGTCGAGCAGACAATCGAATTGCCCGAGGGCTATCATATCGAGTATGGTGGCCAATTCGAGAGCGAGGAGGCGGCCAGCCGGACACTGCTGATCACCTCGTTCATGTCGTTGCTGGTGATCTTCATGCTGCTCTATCATGAGTTCAAGGATGCCCGCGAGAGCGCCATCGTGATGGTGAATTTGCCTTTGGCACTGATCGGTGGTGTCTTTATCCTCTGGTTCACCTCGGGCGAGATCAGTATTCCCGCCATTATTGGTTTCATCTCGCTGTTTGGTATCGCCACCCGTAACGGTATGTTGCTGATCAGCCACTATACGCAGTTGAGAAGCGAGGGATTGGCATTGCGTCAGGCAGTCGTGCGCGGCTCGCTCGACCGGTTGAACCCGATCCTGATGACGGCCCTCAGCAGTGCGCTGGCCCTCATCCCGCTGGCCCTGGGCGGCGACCTGCCCGGTAACGAGATACAGAGCCCCATGGCGAAGGTCATCCTCGGCGGTCTGCTGACGTCGACCTTCCTCAACGGGTTCATCATCCCCATCGTTTATCTGCTCATACACACCAAGAAGAAATGAAGAAGACAATAATCATCTGTGCATGCCTTGCCCTGACGGCAGGGGTGCACGCCCAAAGCGGCATCGCAGCCATCCTCCAGCAGGTGGAGGCCAACAACAAGGAACTGCAGGCCAACGCCCGCACCACGGAGGCACAAAAGCTGGAGAACCGCGCCTCGAACAACCTGGCCGACCCCACCCTGTCGTATGCCCACCTGTGGGACTCGAACGACAAGAATATTACCGTAGGCGAGATGGTTATCGCGCAGAGCTTCGACTTCCCCTCGCTCTACGTTTCCCGTGCCCGGCTGAACCGTCTCAAGGCAAGTGCCTTGGATGCCCAGGCCAATGCGTTGCGTCAGCAGGTGCTGCTCCAGGCGCAGGAAATCTGCCTGGATATCATTATGCTCCACCGCCAGCAACAACTGCTCGACGAGCGCCTCAAGAACGCCGAAGAGCTGGCCGCCATGTATGCCCAGCGACTGGAGACAGGCGATGCCAATGCACTGGAGACTAACAAAATTAACCTGGAACTACTGAACGTCCGCACCGAAGCACGGATGAATCGTACCACCCTCGACAATAAGCTGAAAGAACTGACAGCACTGAACGGGAACCAGTCGCTTGTTCCCGGCCGTCCCACACCCGACGGTCCCGTGCCGGCCTCGCCCCAAAACCTGGGACTGGTAGAATATACTTCCATTCCTCTTCCGGCCGACTTCAAGTCGATGTGCGAAGAACTACTGGCGTGCGACCCCGCCCTGTCTGCCCTGCAAAACGAGAGCCTTGCCGCGCAAAAGCAGCTGTCAGTAAGCCGCCAGGGTTGGCTTCCGGGACTCGAACTGGGCTACCGCCGAAACACGGAAAGCGGCCATCCGCTGAATGGCATTGTAGTAGGATTTTCCTTTCCTATCTTCCAGAACCACGGCAAAGTAAAGGCAGCCCGTTCGCAGGCGCAAAGCATCGACTTCCAAAGAGAAGATGCCAAGCTCAATGCCAGTGCCACCCTGTGGCAATTGTACGATGAAGCCTGCAACCTTCAGGCCTCAATACAGGAATATGCCGATACTTTCGGGCGCCAGCAAGATCTGAAACTACTGCGCCAGGCACTCGAAGGCGGACAAATCAGCATGATTGAATATTTTCTGGAAGTATCCGTCGTTTATCAAAGCCAAACCAACCTGCTGCAATTGGAAAACCAATACCAGAAAACAATGGCACGGATATACAAAAGCAAGCTCTGATAAGTGCTGAAAATGATCTACGTACGTGCATTCCAAAAGAAGTAACCGTCTTGCGGCACATAGCCGCTACGGATACGCCATTCCTGGGGATAAAGGTTGTTGGCACGGTTGCCCACATTCTTGACAAAACCCAGAGGAAATCCAGCGAACGTAAGCAATACATAACCGCGAGGGGCCGCGTCCGAAAGGACGACGGCCTCTTTGCGTAAATAGGCAATGACCCGGTCGTAATCCACTTCTTCGGTGGGAAAGGCTTCCCGGCACAGCAAGCTACTCAAGGCTAAATGGTGGCAAGGCATCAGGTCGCGTCCTTTGACCTCGGCCACGCAAACACCGGCCAGCAGTACACGCAACGACGCACGCAAGGCCGGCAACAACGGAAGCCATCGCTCCGGAAAGGCGCTTACCGTAGCGCCCTCGGTCTGTAATGCGTATCCATCGGCATCCTGCAACCAGCCACGAATCATGGCCAGCTGCTCTTTAGAGAAAGCAGAAGCATCGGCTTTTCCTCCTTTGCCGGCACGTTTTGTCCCGGCAGAACGGTTGTCCTTTTTCCGCATGCGCCCGGAAGCAGCCGGACACGCATACTGGTCGTCCTGCATCGTTCCGTCTTCCCCACCCGATTTGCGCAACACGGCCAGGAAAAAACCCTCGCCCGACGTACGGTGCGGCAGGAAACGATACACTGGAAATGTCTCGCCCGGCACAAGATTGCCGGTCACTCCCCATTCGGGAGCGGTTTCGAGCGGCAACACCTCGGCACCCAGCTCGTCACTTATCCAGCGCACGTTCTCTTCGTCCTCCTTTTCGTTATAGGTGCAAGTGCTGTACACCAACAGCCCGCCGGGTTTCAGGCAGGGCCAGATGTCGGAAAGAATGCGCCGCTGGCGCTGCCAGCACACCTCCACGTTCTCCTCGCTCCACTCTTCCACACTGGCGGGGTCTTTACGGAACATGCCTTCGCCCGAACAGGGCACATCAGTCAGCAATACATCGAAGCAACCGGCCAAGGGTGCAAAGTCGGCCGGATCGTTGTTGGTCACCACTACATCGGGATGTCCCCACTTTGCCAGGTTCTCAGCCAATACCTGTGCCCGATTGCGCATCACCTCGTTGGCCACCAGCAGGCTACCCTCCGGCAACAGGCTGCGCACATGGGTGGACTTGCCGCCGGGTGCAGCACAGAGGTCGAGCATGGCTACCGGACGGTCGGCCGGCAGATGTTGCTTCAGAGCCTGCTCCACAAACATGGACGAGGCTTCCTGTACGTAGTAACAACCGGCATGTAGCAAGGGGTCGAAGGTAAAAGCCGGTCGGCTGGGTAGGTAATAGCCGTCGGCACACCAGGGAACACGTTCCGAAGGCTCGTGAAAGGCAACAGATGAAGCTTCACCGCCCCAAGTAAGTTTCATGCGGTTAAGACGGATACTTACTGGCGAATCGCCCCGCAACGCGTCCAGCATACGGGCCGACTCGTCACTGCCCAACAGGTTTTCCATGCGGCGGACAAAAGACAAAGGTAATTCCATGACCTGAGATTTTAAAGATGTTGCAAAAATAATGAAAGCCGAGGGCAGAAGCAAAGCCTGCTTTGATTATGCCGAGGCGCATCCTATTTTCGTGCGAAGCACAAAGATAGTGAAAGCCGAGAGCAGAAACAAAACGAATATAAGGTTTTCAACTTTTCGGCCTTGACGAGCTGCAGCCTGCTTTTTTACAAAAAACAGCTAAAAACACGCAATCTGTCACTAAAACAGGATTTTTACTGACAAGCCCTTTCTTTAAAATTGCCCAACGGGAAAATCCCCAGCCCACAAAGTGCATAAATATGTAATAAGTTTGCTGACAAGCCCACCATTTTAGTCGATTTATGCAGAAAATATGCAATATGAAAGCATCCTAACGCCCTCAGTCCGCCAGTGATAACCTGTCCGAAACACAACCGTAACCTGTTGGAAGTTTGCTTGTGACCTGTTGCAAGCAAACTTCCAACAGGTTACAAGCAAAAGCCTCTTCCATCTACCAATAAAACCGGCAGAAACAGAGGCCCCCAACAATCATTTCCGCGCTATTTCGAATGTAAGAATTTCGCTACCACGCTATCGGACAAGCAGATGCAAAAAACCGTTCAAAAAAAATCGTCCGGCCTCCCAGCCGGACGAAAATAAACGATTCTCAGCCATTGGAAAATACATTTTGTCATTCTGACAACCCTGTACCCTGCTTTAGCCGACAGAGAATCAACCCTAACTATGTTTGTTCATTCTTGTACTTATCGAAGCTCAAAACGCAATGTTCCACCTTCTATCAATTCCTTGTGAGTGATGCGGTAACGTGAGAGTTTCTTCCCTCCCAGTTCCATGGAACGGATGTAGAGCGACTCGTCCGAGGGGCGTTCGGTCTCTATCACCAGACTGTCGCGTCCCCATACGGTCGGGTCGAGACAGATGGTTACCTTGTCGAACACCGGTGTAGAAAGCGTATAAGCCGGTTCGCCGGGGCAATCGGGATAAAAGCCCATCATGTTGAACACCGCCCAGGTGGACATCGTACCAGTGTCGTCGTTACCCGGAATCCCGTCGGGAGCATCCCTGAAATATTTCTGCAAAAGGCGGTGCAACTCTTTCTGTGTGCGCCACTCCTCGCCTTTGAAGTAAGAGAAAAGATGGGCATAAGCAATGTCGGGCTCGTTGGCAGGGTCGTACAACCCTTCATCGAACACCCGTTGCAGCTTATCAACAAAAGGTTTCTTGCCGCCCATCAGCCGCGCCAGTCCTTTGACATCGTGAGGCACATAGAAAGTATAATTCCATGCACAGCCCTCGTGGAATCCGGGACTGGGTTCAAAGTTTTCGCCTTGCTGCGGGTCGAAAGGACTGTAAAAACTACCGTCGGGCAAAATGGGACGGAACGTGCCGAACTCCTTGCAATAATAATGCTTGTAGCCCAATGAACGCTGGTGAAAGAGGCGTGCATCGGCCTCATAGGCGCGTACCTTCTCCTTATCGCCCCGAGCGGCGGCCTCTTTTCCAAGAGCCGATGCCAGACGCGCCAGCGAATTGTCGGCTATGTAATATTCGAGGGCATGCGACACCGAATTGTCGTATTGCTCGCGCAAGGGCACATAGCCCAGCGACAGGTAGTCGTCGTTGTCGGGACGCAACAGGTTTTCGGCTCCCGGCAAGGTAGCTCCCTTGCGCATGGCCTCATAAGCCAGTTCCACATCAAAATCGCGCAATCCCTTCAGCCAGGTATCCACAATGACGGGAATGGACGGGTCGCCCTCCATCGTGAGCGTTTCGCGTCCGTAAAGCTCCCATTTAGGCAACCAGCCGTGTTCGCGATACATGTCGAGCATGGAGCGAACCATCTGTAGCTGGCGCTCCGGATAGACCAGCGTAAGCAACTGGTGTACGTTGCGGTACGTGTCCCACAGCGAGAATACGGTGTAACGGTCGCCCTTGGTTGTCAGAATCTCATTGCTCTCCATCGCCGGATATTGCCCGTTGACATCCTGCAACAGGTTGGGGTGAATCAATGTGTGGTAAAGTCCGGTATAGAACACGGTTTTCTGTTCCTCGGTTCCACCTTCTACTCGGATGCGCGACAGGTCGTCGTTCCAACGGTTGCGCGCTTCCTCACGTACTTGCTCAAAGTTTTTGCCCTGCTGCTCCGCATCAAGGTTTAGCCGGGCATTTTCCATGCTTACGAAAGAAACGCCCATCTGTACCTCCACCTGTTCGCCTTCGCGCGTGTTGAAGGTGAGATACACACCGATGTCGTCACCCGCCAGCTCCTTGCGGTAGTTGGTATAGAGTTTGTAACGTCCGTTGTCGGGATCCCATTCGGCTTCGACACCGGTCATGGGACGCTGCTTTTTCCAATAGCCCGAGGCGGCCGGTTGCTTGTTGACGCGCATCACAAAGTAAATGGGAAACACGGCCTGCGGATTGTAGCAGAAGGTACCCAACAACTTCATTCCCTCGAACTCGCAATCGCTTACCTGACGCAGGAAAGCGCCCGACTCATTGGTCAACCCCTCGCCCAGATTCAGCAGAATGTGGCTCTGCCCTTCGGGAAAGGTGAAACGCGACACTCCGGTGCGGGAAGTAGCGGTAACTTCGGTCTTTATGTTATAGCGGGTCAGGAAATTGCTGTAATATCCGGGCGAGGCCTGCTCGTCCTTGTAACGGCTTCCGTACTCCTTGTAGTCCACCGACAACGGACCGGCAGTGGGCATCAGCAACAACGAACCCAACTCCGGACAGCCCACTCCACTGAGGTTTACATGGGCGTATCCCGTAAAAAAGCAGTTATGATACTCGTAGGGAGTAGACCACCAGCGGGCGTCCTTGTCGTACTTGTTGTCCGACGAGCCCATTACATTGAACGGTACTACGGACATCATGCCGTTAGGACACACGGCACCGGGATTAGTGGTACCGAAATTGGTGGTACCTATAAACGGATTGACATAGTCGACGGGAAGTTTATCGGCGGCCTTGACACCGGCAAACGTAGCCAGCAAAGCAAAGCAAAGGGAGGTTATCAGTCGTTTCATGGCAAAGAGGGGGAGGTAAAAACAAAAGGATGTGTACCGGCTGGAAAGAATTTTCCTCCCCATCCGGACACATACCCTATTTCTTTACAGGATGCTGTTGCGTTTGGTAAACTCTATAATCTCGGCAATGTAGCCAAAGGCCATGCACACCACCGTATCGGCAGCACCGTAATACACGGCTACCCGTTCACCGTCCTGCAAGGCGGCACAAGGGAACACTACATTGGGTACATCGCCCTGCAACTCGTAGGGAGCAGCCGGTGCCAACAGGTAAGGACGTGTGCGGTAAAGCACTTTTTCAGGATTCTCACGGTCGAGAATGGCACTGCCCATGGAATAACGGAAACCGTTGCAGGTGGTGATGACACCGTGGTAGAAAATCAGCCATCCCGCCTCCGTAAGGAAAGGAACCGAACCGGCACCTATCTTGGTGCACTGCCAGGCACTTTCGGGGAAAGGAGTTACTTTCATCACACAACGGTGTTCGCCCCAATATTTCATGTCGGGGCTGTAACTGATATAGATATCGCCGAAAGGTGTGTGCCCGTTGTCGCTCGGACGGCTCAGCATGGCATAGCGGCCGTTAATTTTCTGGGGGAAAAGCACCCCGTTGCGGTTGAAAGGCAGGAAGGCGTTCTCGCACTGGTAGAATTCCTTGAAGTCGAAGGTGTAACCTATACCGATGGTAGGACCGTGGTAGCCGTTGCACCAGGTAATCCAATAACGGTCTTCAATCCAGGTCACACGCGGGTCGTACTTGTATTCCGACTCTATCATGTCGGTATTACCAGCCTTGAAACAAATGGGTTCATGATTTATTTCCCAGTTAAGACCATCTTTACTGAAGCCGGCAAAGATGTTCATCTGCACAGCCTTGTTGTCGCAACGGAACACACCGGCATAACCGTCGCCAAAAGGCACTACGGCACTATTGAAAATACTATTGGATGTAGGAATGTGATACCGGCCGATAACAGGATTCTTGGAATACCGCCACATAACGTCCGTACAACCAGCCGGCCGTTCTTCCCAGGGAATAGTTTTCTTTGTTTCCATACACGTTTGATTTTTTATTACGGTTAGATTAATGGATGATTATAATAGGTTGGTTCTTGTCAGAGTCAGTCACGCTCCTCCCTATCCTTTCTCTACCGGCTCCTTCTGTGAGTCATCGTAGGTAAAGGGGATAAAATAAGTTATAAGCAAAGACGGGATGGCAGCCAGCAGCACGTAGATAAAGAAGTTGCGATAGCCCAGCAGGTCGCTGAAGTAACCGCTCATCATCCCGGGCAGCATCACTCCCAGGTTCATTATGCCCGATGCAAAGGCATAATGGGACATCTGGTGCTTGCCGGGGGCTATCTGCTGCATCATGAAAAGGGTAAGTCCCACAAAGCCGAAGCCGTAACCAAAGTACTCGAATACAATGCCCACTCCAATCAGATACAGGTTCTCGGGCTGATAAACAGCCAGCAGGGTGTAGGCCACAAAGGGGAAGTTGAATACACAACACAACGAGAAGAGCGTCTTTTTCAATCCGTTGCGCGATACATATACCCCCGCCAGCAACGAGCCCAGCACAAAGGCAGCCGAGCCGAATACTCCGTTCAGCGTTCCGATTTCGGTAAGCGAGAGTCCCAACCCTCCAACCTCACGCGACGAACGGAGAAACAAAGGAGCAATTTTCATGACAAACCCTTCGGCAAAACGGTACAGGATAATGAAACAGATGTAATAAAGGATATGTTTCTTTGTAAAGAAGTTCTTGATAACCGCCCAAAGTTCCTGCAACACTTCTTTTCCGCTACGTTTGGAAGTTGCACCCGACTGGGTACAGGGAAGCATTTTCCAATGATAGAGTCCTAAAAGCAGCAACATGCAGCTGATAATGACGTAAATAAGCATCCAGGCATCCTTATAGGCAAACAGATTCTCCTGTATGGAACGTCCCTGCACGGCACCAAAATGCTCGGCCAGCATACCAGCCAAAGCTACCAGTCCACCGTTGGCCACCAGTTTGGCTATGTTATAGAAAGCCCCCTGGACACCTATGTACTTGGCCTGGTCTTTGGGAGAAAGTTCGGCCATATACACACCGTCGCAGGCAATGTCGTGCGTGGCACCGCTGACGGCAATCACCGCCATGGTGGATATGGCAATGGCAAAGAAATAGTCGAACTTAAGCGAGAAGGCCACAATACCGAAAAGCAACCCACTAAGCAACTGTGTCAGGACAACAAAGAACTTTTTGGTCCGGTACATTTCCAGAAACGGACTCCAAAGGAATTTCAGCGTCCACGGCAGCATGATAACCGAGGTCCAGAAAGCGATCTGGGTATCGGAAATACCCAGATCCTTAAACATGAAGGTCGACACCAGATTTACCGCAATAAACGGTAAACCCATGGCAAAATATACGGTAGGAACCCACGAGATAGGATTATGAAATTTTTGGCTCATCCTTGCTATATATTATCAGGGTGTCTCTTCATTCATTGGCTTGTTCTGCTGCCGGTCGGTCGCCCATTGTCAGCTCCAGCGTACCGCCGTCTACAATATCCTGATGGGTAAAGAAAGGAGTATCCAGTTTCTTCCCATTCAGTGAAATGCTCTGCACATATTTGTTGTCACGGCTATTGTTGTGTGCCACGATTGTGAAAGTCTTTCCATTTTTCAGATGAATGGTTGCCTCATTAAACACCGGACGGCCGATAGAGTATACAGGCTTGCCGGGGCATACCTGATAAAAGCCCATCGCATTCAGGATGTACCATGCTGACATCTGCCCGCAGTCTTCATTGCCCGAAAGTCCGTCGGGATTGTTGAAGTATAGCGTATGCAACACCTGGTCTACAATCTCCTGGGTACGCCAAGGCTGACCGACGTAGTTGTACAAATGCGCGATGTGGTGGCTAGGTTCATTACCGTGAGCATACTGCCCTATCAATCCGGAAATATCGGCCGAAACCTGGTCGCCTTCCAAAGACGAATCGGCCACAAACAATGAGTCCAGTTTCCCGATAAAGGCTTCACGGCCTCCCATCAGGTCAACCAGCCCTTCCACATCGTGAGGTACAAACCACGTCCATTGCCAGGCTGTGCCTTCACAATAGTCATCACTCCGGTGATTGGAAGCCCGGGGACTGAAAGGAGTACGCCAGTTACCTTCACTGTCCAAACCACGCATGAAGCGGGTATCGGGATCGAAATACACTTTATAGCCTTCGGCGAAAGCCGCATATTTCTCACAATTGGCATCATCTCCCAACTCATCGGCCAGCACAGAGATACACCAGTCATCGTAAGCATACTCCAATGCTTTGGCTACCGACTCATTGTCTTTATCACAAGGCACATAACCCACCTTGTTCTTCCAATATTTAGCCTGAGGCATCAAGTGAGGAAGTACCGGAGCAGGACATATAATGCCTGTTGTATCATATTCGGCTGCACGAATACATGCCTTGTATGCTTCCTGCACATCGAAGTTACGATAGCCCTTGACATAAGAGTCAGCTATAACGGAAGCAGCATGGTAACCAATCATTGTTCCTGTATAGTTTCCAGCCAACTCCCACATGGGCAGAATACCACCTTCACGGTGTTTCTGCACCAACGAACGGATAAAGGCCTCGTTCAATTCAGGATCAATAATCGTCATCAGAGGATGGTAGGCCCGGAAAGTATCCCACAAGGAGAAAATGGTATAAATAGGTTCATCCGTACTGCCTTGGTGAGGTTTCAAGTCCATTCCCAGGTAACGTCCGTCGGCGTCGGTAAACAGATTGGGCTGCATACCGGTATGGTAAAGTGCAGTATAGAACATGGTGCGCTGGTCGGCATTGTCCGTATCAATATCAATCTTCGAAAGATATGCATTCCACTGCTGACGGGCGGCACGGCGTACGCCGTCGAAATCCCATTCGGGAATCTCGGCTTCCACATTCTTACGGGCACCGTCCATGTCTACTGCCGATACACCTACCTTAACCAACACCTGCTCGTTGTCGGTAGTGGGGAACTGGAGCAATGCCTTGGCCACTGGCAACAGAGGACCACCTTCGTCCAATGCCATCGAATCGGTTACAAGCGTATAGGTAAACGGCTTTGAGAACTTGGCATAGAAATTGATATACTGGTCGAAAGCCCAATAAACAGTTTTCTTACGCCCTCGTATCTCTGTGTCGCTAATGATTTCCAGTTCCATTTCTTCGTTTTTCTGACGCTGGATACTGTAATCCAAATCAAGGATAAAGCCGGCATCGTCAGCCTTCGGGAATGTGTACCGATGAATAGCAGCCCGTTTGGTAGCCGTCAGTTCAGCCTTTACCTGATAACGATCCAAAAACACGGAATAGTATCCAGGTTCAGCCATTTCGTTCTCATGCGAAAAAGCGGAAGCATAGGCCATCTGCTGGCTTTCGGAACCCATCGAATGATAATCTTGCTTGCCCACAGTAGGCATAAGCAACACGTCTCCATAATCGGCACATCCTGTACCACTTACATGTGTATGCGAAAAACCGTTGATGGTAGTATCGGCATAATAATAGCCGGAACAAGCATCCCATTCATAAATACGGGTATCAGGACTGGGCTGAATCATACCGTTTGGTACTACTGCTCCCGGATAAGTATGTCCATGTCCACCCGTACCAATAAACGGATTAACATACGACGCATAATCGGGTGCCTCCTGTCCACAACTGCAAAGCGTACCCAACAATACAATACTACCCAACAAAATAGTATTAGACTTCATGGTTCTCTTCATATAACTAACGTATTAGGTTTATCTTTTAAACAGACATAAATAAAACAGATATCTACCCTCTTTATCAATAACAACAGATAAAGTATCACCAGTTTTTACCTGCTTTTCTATCTTTTCTATGATTTTATGAAAAGTACAATCGGTATTCTTTCCATCTGTATAAATTACATACATCTTGGCAAGTTTTCTCTAAATCTAAAAAGCCGAACTGAATTTTAAAGATTCGCGCGTACTTCCTCATTTGTTATCACCTCTAGAAACATCTCATTCCTATTCAAAGGACAACAACCAAGCTATCAGAACTCAATATCAGCAATTTGAGGGTTATGGTCAGACAAATACTCACCTGATTTTTCACCCTCTTGCGGAATTTCTGAATTCAGCACTTTAATACCTGAAGACACAAAAATAAAATCAATCTTTTCTCTCTCTGCATCAGGAACACGTCCAAAATCATGGAACGTATAATCCACTCCTACCTTTTTCTCAGCTATTTGGTAAGCGTCTTGCAATACGTATTTATTAGTTGTCAAAGTAAGGTATGCTTCTGATTGGTCAGATACATTGAGATCACCTGTCAGAATAGCAGGATAATCACCGGCTATTTCCTTCATACGGCTAATGATCAACAATGCACCCTGCTTGCGTGCTTCTATACCTACATGATCGAAATGCGTATTAATGGCCATAAACACCTGTCCGTTGGATTTGTCTTTCAGTTTAGCCCAAGTAGCAATACGTGTACAAGCACCATCCCAACCTATAAATCCGATACTGTCAGGATATTGGGATAACCAGAAAGTCTGACTATCCAGTAATTCAAAACGGTCAGTCCGATAGAATATCGGAGCATATTCTCCCTGCGTCTTACCATCTTCGCGAGCCACACCGACCGAAGAAAAACCGGGCAATCCTTCCAACAAATCATTCATTTGTTCATGCAGGACTTCTTGCATACCTAATACTTCGATCTTTTTATCCAAGATAAACTTACAAACAGCATCCTTACGGTATTTCCAATTATTAAGGCTATCTCCCGGATTATCGTAACGAATATTAAAAGTCGCATAACGAATAGATGTTTTTTTTGGAGAAGAGACACACCCCACCATCAATAGTAAAAGCCCTAAAAAATATACAATATTTACTTTTTTCATAATGTTCTTCTTAATCAAATAAATTCCCATATCCAATCAATCTATTTACTTCTTACCTTGCATCTCCTTTGAGAATGAATAGGGGAAATCATCCGAATGTATACCTCTCTGCTTGTTTGGAACACTACTCATCTTAAATTGTAATACACCACCTTCAAGTATATCACCATGTTTCAAATAATTCTTCGTAACAGGCTTACCATCCTTCAACAAGGTATCAATATATAGGTTTTCAGCACTATTATTAGCGGCATCAAGCACCAGTGTATTGCCATTCTCAAAATGTAGCGTAGCTTTCTTGAACAAAGGCGCGCCCAACACATATTCATCTGTTCCAGGACATACCGGATAGAAACCCAAGGCAGAGAAAACATACCAGGCCGAAGTCTGACCGTTATCCTCATCGCCACAATAAC
>ENA-OOXJ01001646-OOXJ01001646.1-human-gut-metagenome-genome-assembly--contig:-NODE-1646-length-13498-cov-2.729525_pt1 | contig 13498 bp, 12 predicted proteins | sample MGYA00241587_ERZ501343 | MGnify/ENA primary metagenome ERZ501343 (study PRJEB25962, sample SAMEA2042918) | human gut metagenome | biome: human gut; feature: human-associated habitat; material: faeces... | reverse complement strand
GGCTCAGCAATAAAAATAAGCGGGCTTATTTTGTATTGCTTTCGCCTTTCACTATCTTTGCATGTGTCAAAAACTGATTTAATGAACCTATATATTAGAGAAAATGGGTAACTACCTCATTATAAGAAATTTTGGACCTGTCAAAGAAGCAAAGATAGAACTGAAGCCATACCTGATACTTATCGGCGGGCAGGGCACAGGTAAAAGCACTATTGCCAAGTTGTTATCTATCTTCCAAGAGAAATTATGGTATTTATCCGTTCTTTCCAAAGAAAAAGATAAAGAAGATGCCTATCTTGATTCATTCAAGAAATGTGGCATACATCACTACTTCTCGGAAGACACCTATCTGGAATATCAGAAAGACGAACTTCACCTTGTGTTCGACAAACAGTTCACACTTTCCTATCAAGGGAAAACAGATCCGGAAGAGCTACAACCGCTCTTGTTTTCCTTATTGACTGAAAACCTGAAGAAATTCGTCGGTGTTGTAAAGTCCGATCTGCAGAAACTGACCCATACCCTGCAAAAGTCAGATAAACAAGAAGAGGTGCAACTGAAAGATTATCTGAAAGATTATCTGACCCAACAATACCGGGCCAGCATCATTCAGTCCACATTTTCCAATACCGGAGACCAGTTATACATTCCTGCGGAAAGAAATCTCGCTGCCTCTTTTTCCGGCAATTTGGCCAGTGTCATGGTGTCGGGCATTCCCTTGCAGGATAAGCTCCTGAACTTCATCAGTTATTTTGAGAAGGCAAGAGCCGAACACCCTGTGTACGACGTTCCTTTTCTTCATCTGACCTATGTCTATAGTAAGGAAGAAGAAGGCATACGAATCCCCGGTATGGAGAAACCGCTTCCGCTGACTGAATGTTCTTCCGGCATACAAGCCTTGCTCCCCATGCTGATGGTCTTGGACTACTGCATCGACAACGGTATCTTCAAGGGATACGTCATCGAAGAACCCGAGCAGAACCTGTTCCCCGACAATCAGCTTGCGGCATTAAGATACATTGTCGGCAAGAACAATCGTCATCAGAGCAGTTGTGTCATTACCACCCACAGCCCCTACCTGCTGTCGGGCATAAGCCTGTCGCTGATGGCGGGACGGATAGCCCAAAACGAGACTTTCCAGGAGAAAGTAAACCGGATACTTCCGCCGGAATACCACCTTGCTCCCGGCAGTGTAGCGGCCTATTCGCTGGGCGATGCGGACAATTATTGTAAGGACATCATCAATCCCCAGACGGGGACTATCGACCAGAACTATCTGGACACCACCTCTTCCATTATCGGACAAGAGTTTGGCAAACTATATAAGCTATATATCCAAACACCAAAATGATGGGAGTCCCTCAAGCCGTACAAAATCTGAAACTCTGTTGGGCGTTCCGAGGCTATCAGCAACGAGTAACCGATTGCATCACACCTACCACAGAAAGGGAATTCTACCTCAAAGACGATGAACAGACCAATACAGTGGTGATCACATTAGCTTCCGGTGACGGGAAAGTCTGCAAGGTCAGCAATCCGTCAGGTCGTGAAGCCGTGGTGCTTGCCATCGACCATAAGCTGATTGACAACCGGAAAGGAGGTATTGCCGATGGTGTAGTCTTCAATCTGTCCGATTTCCACTTTGTGGAATTCAAGACCAACGCCATTTGCCAATCGGATGCCGGTGTCGAAGAAACCTATGTGAAAGCCATGCAGCAACTCATTTCCACCCTCGATTTGTTCGAGAAAGCGCTGGCTAAAGCCCATGTCGACTTCACGAGTAAAGTACAAGTTGAATGCCATATCATTGTTTCCGATATATTTCCCAGAAACAATGCCTCGGAAATGACAAAAGCACTGTTGTTTGCCGATCAAACGGGAGTCCCGCTAAGCTTTGACAACGAGATAGAATTAAACTGAGAACGATGGTAACCATCTCCCATACCGGCTTTACGTCGAACATTCCTCTGGAGGCCATTCTCCGGGTGAAGACCAAGGAAAAGATTGTCGGCATCATCACCAAGCTGGGCGCCTATATCAGCCCCAACCTGAAGAAAGACGAAACCGCCCGTCGTGCAGCCGCTATCCTGCTTGACGACCCACAGCTGGTGCTCGACGACCTGAACAAGGACGAGCTGAAACTTGTCAAGGAGTTTGTCGACGCCGGTCCCAATGCCTATATCACCCGCAAGATGCGCAAGATACCCTACAAGCTTCAGAAATACGCCCTCGTCCTGACCTACGAAGACTTTGACGCCCAGCTCTGGCAGATGCTGATGCCCGATGCTGTCCGTCTGTCCTTTGCTCCATACATCGACGAAGCGATAGCCTTCAAGGAGAAGCATCCCCGCAAGCTGACCCGGAAAGAGCGGCTGCTGGCCGAATGGATGGATTACTTGCAGGGCGAGCCGGAAGAGTGAGCACTCTTTCCGCCTGTCATGCTGAGCGGAACGCAGTGCAGATATCCACATGCTACTTCTATATATGAAAAGGGATACACCATAGACAACATACCTGTTGAGAGAGCCATCCGTCCTTTCATGATATGATGCATTATAAATCGTTATTTTTTTAAATCTTAAAAAGTTCATCTCCCTGATTTTTAGGGAGGTGAACAGTATTGAATACTAACATTAATATGGTAATAAAAAAAATCAATATTACTTCCATAATAAGTCCAACAATTCTTTTTAATGTAAGATGGAATATATTGTCTGTTTTATTTTTGCAAGGTGGTAATTTCTTGGTTTCAATCATTATTGCCAGACTTATTGGAAAATATGCTTTTGGTATTTATGGTGCAATAGTAAGTACTGCAATTATGATTATAGGTATAGCTGGTGCTGGTTTAAATATTTCAGCTACTAAATTTGTTGCAGAAGCAAATTTTTATGCAAAGGAAAGAATCGGAGGAATTATAGCAGCGTGTAAAATAATTGCTCTCTTATCTGGAGGCATTTATTGTGGATTGTTATTTTGTTTCTCAGATTTAATAGGGGAATATATTTTAAATAATCACGATTATGGGGTTTATCTTTTATATTCAATACCTTATATTTTCTTCTATGTAATGAACTTGTATCAAACAGGTATCCTTCAAGGAGGATTAAAATTCAAGAATATTGCATTGCTAAATGGTGTATATACTATTATAAATATTATATTAACATGTTTATTAGGAAGTATATGGGGAATTAAAGGAGTTCTATTGGCTTTAGGCATAGCTTCAATCCTTAATTGGTATTTGTATAATAGAGACGTTGGAACATATTTGACAGAAATAGGTATTCATTTAAATTTTAAGCAAATAAAAAATGAATATTTTTTATTAAAATCATTCTTTTTACCTGCTATATTTTCAGGTTTATTGGGAAGCATTGGACCATGGTTTGCAAATATGTTTTTAATTCATGCTTCTAATGGATATAACGAAATGGCTTTATTTACTGCTGTTAACTCATATAAAACGTTTATTACTATAATCCCAGCTCTTTTCGCACGTGTATATTCACCATTAATATGCAAGTCTCGCCTTGAAAATCAGTTGCAGTTTAAGAATTATGTTAAAGAACTGATTTCCGTATCAACCTTAATATCATGTATGATAAGTATTATTATAATTTTTACTTACCCGTATTTGTTGAATTTATTTGGACATGAGTTCAAATCAAGTATTCTATTAATTATTGTGTTGTGTTTAGTTGGAATTTTGGAAACTATAGTAGCTTGTTTTTATCAAATTTTATACAGTTATGGATTGATGAAATATCAATTTGTAATTAGTTTATTATGGACGTTGACTTTAGTAATTAGTGCTTGGGCTTTTACAAAAGAATACGGAGCCTTAGGCATGGTTATGGCTTATTTTTTAGCAACCATTTCTTCAGTTTTATTTTATATATTATTATATTTAAGACATAGATATGTTAGTATCAATAGTGACACCAGTTTATAATCGCGCACATCTTCTTATTCGTGTATGGAAGTCTCTATTAAGCCAACACTGTAAGAATTTTGAGTGGATAATAGTTGATGACGGTAGTACTGATAATATTGATGATAATGTTCGGTTATTTGTTTCGAATGATTTTGTTGTATCTTATTATAAAAAAGAAAACGGAGGCAAGCATACTGCATTAAATTTAGGTATCACTAAGGCTAAAGGAGATTATATATTAATTTTGGATAGTGATGACTTTCTTCTGGATAATGCTGTCGAGTTAATAATAAGTGAGTGGGAAAAATTTAAGTGCAATTCCGATATAGCGGCTATTGTATTTCTCAAATGTGATTATAACTACAATATAATTGGTGATAAGTTTGTGGCTACAGGAGTTCCTTATAATAATATAAGAATGAGATATAAAAATCACATTAGTGGAGATAAATGTGAAGTTTTTCGGGCTAAGTTGTTAAAAGATAATCCATTCCCAGTATTTAAAAGTGAAAAATTCTTATCTGAATGTATAATATGGAATAAATTGTCCGAGTCTTATGATATGATTTATGTAAATCAAGCTATTTATGCTTGTGAATATTTAGGTGATGGTTTGTCTCAAAATGTGAGAAAGCTATTTTATAATAATCCTAAAGGTGTTGCAGCTATGGAAAATGGTAAAACTATTAAAATGTTTCCATTTTATACGCGTTTAATTAGTACTTTACAATATATTGCATATAGCTACTTATGCGGTAACAATATCAAACAATCGTACATAGGGTGCCGTAATAAAAAAATGTATTTAATGTTATGGCCATTTGGTAAGTTATTATTTATATATAAGAAACTTAGGATATCATATGGTATATAAAATACGATGTATATATATATACATATATACGATTATTTGTGTCGTTTCTCTAGTCTTATTGTATATACTTGATTTAGAATATAACGCATATATAACTAAATTTGCTTGTTACTCATCTTTTTTTTTAGTGATTTTATATTGCTTGAGGAAATTTCTATTAAAAGACGGGAATTGGTTTGACGCCAATATTTTTTTTATTATTGGGTATCTTATTGTTTTTGTGCAAGTACCCATGAAAATAGTAAATGGTATTAGTGTCACAGAAGTGAAGTTTGGAACTAATTTTATGAATTATGAATATGTTACTTATGGATCTATATTGTCTTTATTGGGATTGGCATCTTATTTGTTAGGAGTTGAGTTAAAATGGCATCCGGAATCAAATTTTATGACGATGCCAGCATCAGGTAATACGATAAAAAAAGGAATCTCCTTTTTCTATTATGTATCAATATCATTGTTGTTTATTTTTATTCTCCAAACAATGGGGGTACATTATGGTGAAAACATTGGCTTCATAGCGCAGTTAATATATAGTTTACTTAATATGTTTTCAATTATATTATTCGCATCTTCTGGATTTTCGGCTATTCACGAATGCAATAGGACAGGGAAGAGGAGTTTGTATAATTATATAATGTTTCAACGTAAATCTGTGCTGATTTATTTCATACTTTTATCAGCCTATTTTGTAAATATGGGAACACGCGCTGCTTTTCTGACATTTTTAATGGCATTTTTTACTCCCTATTTTTGTTTACTCAAGAAATTAAAGTTTAATCTTTTTATATTGTTCTTAGTTGTAGGGATGGGGCTTGTTGCTTGGTCTGCCGCATTTAGATCTTCAGAAGATTTGTCTTTCTCTGAGAAATTTCAAAACTCATTACTTGTAATTGAAAATATAGAAGCGTTGAGTGAAGATTTTTCAGGTAGTGTATATTTAGCATTAACTTATGAACTGGAAAAATCGTATTTATCCTATAATGAATTGCTTCGAATGACAGACATGACAGGTTTGCAATATGGAACTAGTTGGGGAATTCAAGCTATATCTTCTATTATTCCATTAAGTGGTAATCTAATAAAGTATTTTTGGGATCTTCAAGATGAGAAATTAGTATCTTCATTAGCTTTATCTGAATTAGTTTCTAGAGATTTTGCAGGAAAAGGTATGGGCTCTAGTATTATTGGTGACATATATTACAATTTTGGGACAATAGGAGTACTTGTGTTCATGCTTATATTAGGATATTTTGTTAGCTATATTAGAACGGGGATTCATCTTGAACACAAACCTTTGTTAAAGATAATGTTTTTATCAATCTATTCTTGCATGATATTTAATAATTTCTTGATTTGTAGGAATGAGTATTATTTAGGCTGGACTTTCTATATTCGTACAATTATACTTTTTTTTATATTGGAGTATTTCTTTAGAAGAAGAGAAGAGAATTATGAATAGTGGAATATCCTTATTAAGAATTACTGCTACAATAATGGTTGTAATTATACACGTTGCAGCCTTAGTATTAAATAATTCTATTCGAGATGAATATACATGGATTGTAGCTAATCTTTTAGATTCATTATCTAGACCTGCCGTTCCATTATTCTTAATGATAAGTGGTAGCTTAACTTTGGACCCTTTAAAGTATAAAACAATAAAAACGTTTTATAGTAAGAGAGGGACTCGATTATTGCCTGGAATATTATTTTGGACTTTTATTTATGCAATTATTTCAAATATAGTTTTTTATGGAAAAAATGGATTTATAGATTGGAGTAATTTTTTCTATAAACTATATATAGGGGAAGTTTTTTATCATCTTTGGTATATTTATATGTTTATTGGATTGATTCTTGTAACTCCATTCTTGCATTTCTTAATACGCAAATTAGGTAAGAAAATATTTTATGTGACGATATTTTTTAGCCTCATATCATTAGCCTTATGTTTTTACAGATATGATTATCATCAATCGTTCTTTATATTTAGATCTATTCCATATATTAGTTTTTATTTACTAGGGTATTGCTTAAAGGATTTTCATTTACGAAGGAAATATATTTCTGTAATTATTTTAGCAGTAGCTATTTTTATTACATTTATTGGGAAATATATTACCAGATCTGGATATTGTTATATGTATGAATATTTGAGTTTAAATGTATTTGTTGCATCTGTATCATATTTTTTGCTTATAAAAGATATTGTTATACATAATAAGAACCTTATTATTTCAGCCTCTAATATTTGTATTGGAGTTTATTACATTCATCCAATACTAATTAAGATCATCGAATACTCTTGTCTAAATTACTTATTAACAAACAGTTTCTATTTCTTATCTTGTTTATTAATTATTATTTCATCATCTTTTATCACTGTTTTTTATTTAAGCAAATTGAAGTATATCAACAAAATTATTCAGTAAAATATTATGAAAAAGCTCACAGTTATTATTCCCCACTTATCTTATGGTGGTGCTGAAAAGGTTACATTCAATTTAATACAAAACTTATTGAAACATAAGGATATTGATTTAGAAATTCTCCTTCTCAAATTGGATGCAAATTGTGAACAAGATACCAACGAAAAGTTAAAGCAACTGGGAGAAAATGTGAGGATTTATATTACTAATTCGACTAAAATATCTTACTCTTTAATTTATTTATTCAGATATTTATATGCAAATAGAAATAGGCATATATTAACGGTTCTAAACAGAGTAAATATTGCTGCTTTACTCTGTGGTTTATTTATGAATCTAAAAATCTATATAACAGTACATGATAATTTTAGAAATGAATTACAGTTAAATCCTTCATTAAAAAATAAAATTATAGATATTTGTATCCGCCTACTTTATAGAAGGGCATCTAGGATTATTGCTGTTTCTGATGGTATAAAGCATAGTCTTATTTCTAATTATTCCATTCCCAAATCAAAGATTGTTAGAATATATAATCCTGTTTTGACTGACTTGTATAAAAAAGATGTGAATCCTGTTCAGCATGATTGGATTAAAAACAATGATATTAAAGTAATTCTTGCTGTTGGCTCATTACGTATACAAAAGAACTTTTATTTATTAATTCAATCGTTTAAATTGGTATTATCAAAACGCAATGATGTGCGACTTATTATTTTAGGTGAGGGGCCTCTTAGAGAGAGATTACAATCTTTAATAAAAGATTTAGGTATAGAAAATTACGTGGATTTATATGGTTATGTAAGTAATCCATTATCTTTTATGTACCATTCAGATGTCTTTGTTCTTTCATCTGATACAGAAGCTTTACCAACAGTACTAATTGAAGCGTTATCAGTAGGTATGAAAGTGGTGTCTACAAATTGCTTATATGGACCTAAAGAAATTTTAAAAGACGGTAAATTTGGCAAGTTAACCCCTGTTGGTGATGCCGTTGCTTTAGCAGAAGCTATAGTTGAAGTTTTGTCTGGGAAATGTTTTGCTAAACCTGATTTATCAAAATATTCTCTCAATTTTGCGACAGATAAATATATAGAAACAATATTTGGGAATGAAAAAAATTAATTTATTTACAAGGAGTTATCCATTTGGTAACACAGAGAACTTTTTGATTTCCGAGATAAAGATTGCTCACAAATTGAATTTATCACTTAGAATAGTACCGAATATTTATGAAAAAAACATACGCAATTGTCCTTTTGAAATAGAAAGAGGACTAATGAAATCGTCTTTCTACTTAAATATACGTATTTTTTTAAGTCTTCTCATCTCAAAATGGTTATGGGGGATACCTTTCCAAAAAAAACCTCCTAAATCTTTTTACCACTATTTTTGCGCCATTAAATATTTATATGCAGCATTTCGCGTTAAACATTTTCTGGAATCTTCTAAAGATGTTTTTAGTAAAAATGATATTTACTATTCATATTGGTTCAATTACATTTGTCTAGGATTAGTTTTGGCTAAAATAGATAATGACTATTTCAAGGATATTGAAATTTTTTCTAGAGGACATGGTTATGATGTCTTTACTGAAACACGTGGATTGTATATACCTTATCGTGAGTTAATGCTTTCTAACGTATCGAAAATATTTTCTGTATCTGAAGAAGGTCGAAAATACCTTTGTCAAAATTATCCTCAATACGAATCTAAAATTGATATTTCACGATTAGGAGTTTTTAGCCAAAGGGATAAATTAGGAAAAAGAGAGATGAATAATAGCAAAATTATTGTAGTATCTTGTTCTTCTGTTATTCAATTGAAGAGGGTAAAATTGATATATACATCTTTATGTAATTATTCATTGTATAATGAAAATGTAACAATAGACTGGTATCATTTTGGAAATGGTCCTTTATTTTTTGATCTGCAAAAATATGTGTCTGAGCATAAACAAAAATATATCAATGTGCATCTTTTAGGACAGCAGCCTAATGAAACGGTTATATCTTACTATTTAAAGTTGGTTCCTCATGTTTTTATTAATGTTAGCCTTTCTGAAGGTATTCCTGTATCAATAATGGAAGCAATAAGTTTAGGTATCCCCATTATTGCTACAAATGTAGGTGGGACTAAAGAAATTGTGAATAATGATACAGGCTGTTTATTAGATGTCAATTTTACAATGGATACTTTTAAGAATGCATTAGATTTCATATTATCAGATTCTTCATTACATGAAAGATCTTACTCATTTTTTCAAAAATACTATGATGCTGAAATCAATTATATGGATTTTTATGACAAAATAGGCATTCATGATTGGAATTAAAAGCATGATAAAAATAAAAACAAAGACAGGCACATATATTATCAACATTTTTTGACTATAATTTTTTTATTATATTGCAAGTATTTATTGATATATGAATAGATTTGATATTGCTGTAGCTGGAACTGGTTATGTGGGGCTTTCTATTGCCACATTGCTTGCTCAACATCATCATGTAGTAACAGTGGACGTTGTTCCTGAAAAGGTGGAGAAAATCAACAACCGCATCAGCCCAATACAGGATGAGTATATAGAAAAGTATTTAGCGGAGAAACCGCTTGATTTGACAGCAACCTTAGATGGACGTTCTGCTTATAAAGATGCGGATTTTGTCGTAATCGCTGCTCCGACAAATTATGATCCAGTGAAAAACTACTTCGATACCAGTCATGTAGAAGAAGTGATAGATTTGGTATTAGAAGTAAATCCGGATGCGGTGATGGTAATAAAGAGTACCATTCCCGTGGGATATTGTCGTAGTCTGTATGTGAAGTATGCGGAGAAATTCAAGAATACAACTACCTTACAAGGTAAGAAATTTAATCTGCTTTTCTCACCTGAGTTTCTGCGTGAAAGCAAGGCTTTGTATGATAATCTGTATCCAAGCCGTATCATTGTAGGATATCCTAAATTCATAGAAGGAAGAGATGAAGAAAATGCGGCTATCAAAGCCATTGCGGGGGAGCATCTGGAAGAAAAGGCAAAACAATTTGCTGCCTTGTTGCAGGAAGGTGCCATTAAAGAGAATGTGGATACCTTGTTCATGGGACTGAAAGAAGCGGAGGCTGTGAAACTTTTTGCCAATACTTATCTTGCCCTGCGTGTATCTTATTTCAACGAACTGGATACGTATGCAGAGGTAAAGAGATTGGATACACAGGCTATTATTGATGGTATTTGTCTGGATCCTCGTATCGGTACACATTATAACAATCCGTCTTTTGGTTATGGTGGTTATTGTTTGCCGAAAGACACGAAACAGTTGTTGGCCAATTATGCGGATGTTCCCGAAAACTTGATTCATGCCATTGTTGAATCGAATCGTACCCGTAAGGACTTCATTGCAGATCAAGTGTTAAAGAAAGCTGGCTACTACGATTACTATAATCGAGGAGATTTTAATCCCTCTCAGGAAAAACAATGCGTGGTTGGTGTATTTCGTTTGACCATGAAATCTAATAGCGATAATTTCCGTCAGAGTTCTATCCAAGGTGTGATGAAACGTGTGAAGGCGAAAGGGGCAGAAGTAATTATTTACGAGCCTACTTTAGAAAATGGGAGCACTTTCTTTGGATCTAGAGTTGTTAATGATTTGGATGAATTCAAACGGCAGTCAAATGCTATTATTGCCAATAGATATGACAGCTGTTTGGATGATGTTCAGGAAATAGTATATACAAGAGATATTTTTAGAAGAGATTAAAGCTATTATAATAATCTCAATAAGTTTTTTTATAATCAGATATAATGATACATGTGTATGATTAGGGGATATTTGATATGACTATGACGGATTTAGGTTTGGTATCTATTATTACTCCCACATGGAATTGTGCTCAATTTATTGGCGAAACCATAAAATCAGTTCAGGCACAGACATATACGAATTGGGAGATGATTATTTCAGATGATTGTAGTACAGATAACACAAAAGTAGTAATCGATCCTTTTTTACAGGAAGATAGTCGCATTAAGTATATTTGTAATGATAAAAATTCTGGAGCAGCTATTACTCGTAATAATGCATTGAAAATAGCTCGTGGTAGATGGATTGCTTTTTTAGATAGTGATGATTTATGGAAACCTGGTAAATTAGAAAAACAGCTTTCTTTTATGCACAATCACTCCTTGTGTTTTTCCTATACGAATTATATTGAGATAGATGAAAACTCTAAGGAATTAGGGGTAAAAGTGACAGGTCCTAAAAAAATTAATTGTTGGGGTATGTATGCTTATTGCTGGCCAGGATGTTTGACTGTAATATATGATGCTTCCATTATAGGATTAATTCAAATTGAAGATATTAAGAAGAATAATGATTATGCCATGTGGCTGAAAGTTATTCGTAAAGCCAGGTCATGCCATTTATTAAATGAAACTTTAGCTTTCTATCGGAAACGTGTAGGTTCTATAAGTAATCATAGCTATATGTCATTAATTATATGGCATTATAATTTATTTAGAGAAGCTGAGCATAGATCTGTAATAACATCCATATTTTGTGTATTCGTTAATTTATGTGCAGGTGTACTGAAGAAATTATTATTCGTCAAGAATTATAACACGCTATAAAAATAGACTATCGATCTTTACTATATCATGTTGCAAATCAAATATCAATTAATATGTTATTAAAATTCCTATTTGACCGTATAATTTCCTTTATCGGCCTATTAATTCTCTGGCCACTACTATTAATTATTGCTATCCTAATAAAAATAAAAATGCCAGGAGGCCCGGCTTTCTTCGTTCAAAAGCGCGTAGGACGCAATGGAAAGTTATTTACAATGTATAAATTTCGGTCAATGACCGTTCATCATTCCGGTAGTTCTATATCGGTGAAAGGTGAAAGCCGTATCACTCCTTTCGGAGCAAAATTAAGGAAATATAAGCTGGATGAATTGCCCGAGCTTTGGAACGTGCTTATCGGCGATATGAGTTTTGTAGGTCCACGTCCGGATGTTCCCGGTTATGCGGATGCCTTAACGGGAGATGACAGGGAGGTATTAAAACTTCGTCCTGGAATAACAGGACCTGCATCATTGAAATATCGGAATGAAGAAGAACTCCTGGCACAACAGGCTGATCCTATCCGATACAATGACGAAGTGATCTTTCCTGATAAAGTACGGATTAACCGTTATTATCTACACCACTATTCGTTTATCAAAGATATTCAAATGATAATCTGTACTGTTCTTGGGAAACGAATGATGTATAATGGAGAATTGATATAAAAAATATATTAGTTATGAATCAGAAACGTATTTACCTTTGCCTGGCTCACATGAGCGGCAACGAAATGAAGTATATCCAGGAGGCTTTCGACACGAACTGGGTGGTACCTCTGGGACCGAACGTTAACGGATTTGAAGCGGACTTGAAGGCTTTTGCCGGAGAGAACAAGGAAGTAGTAGCACTATCGGCCGGTACGGCGGCAGTGCACCTGGCTCTGCTGGCTTGTGGTGTAGGACCGGGAGACGAGGTGCTGGTACAGACGTTTACGTTCTGCGCATCGTCGCACCCGGTGACATACCTGGGAGCTACGCCGGTATTCGTGGACTCGGAAGCGGACACATGGAACATGGACCCGCAACTGCTGGAAACGGCCATCAAAGACCGTATGGAGAAGACGGGACGGAAGCCAAAGGCTATCGTGCCGGTGTATCTCTACGGTATGCCTGCGAAGATTGACGAGATCATGGCGGTGGCGGAGAAATATGATATCCCCGTCATCGAAGATGCTGCGGAAGGACTGGGAAGCCGCTACAACGGAAGGGTATGCGGTACGTTCGGTCGATACGGGGTACTGTCGTTCAACGGGAACAAGATGATCACGACTTCGGGAGGCGGAGCGCTGATCTGTCCGGACGAGGCAGCCAAGCAGAAAATCATGTTTTACGCCACACAGGCCCGCGAGTCGTATCCGTACTACCAGCATGAGGAAATCGGGTACAACTACCGCATGAGCAACATCTGTGCGGGCATAGGACGCGGACAGATGACGGTGCTGAACGAGCACATCGCCCACCACCAGCACATCGCCAAGCTATATAAGGAACTGCTGGCTGACGTGAAGGGCATCACATTGCACGAAAATCCGTCACCCCGCTACGACAGCAACTACTGGCTGAACACAATTCTGCTGGACGAGGACCTGAAAGTGAAAGGAGAAGAACGGGCGTATGCGGCAGCCATAC
>ENA-OOXJ01001645-OOXJ01001645.1-human-gut-metagenome-genome-assembly--contig:-NODE-1645-length-13500-cov-1.678840_pt1 | contig 13500 bp, 10 predicted proteins | sample MGYA00241587_ERZ501343 | MGnify/ENA primary metagenome ERZ501343 (study PRJEB25962, sample SAMEA2042918) | human gut metagenome | biome: human gut; feature: human-associated habitat; material: faeces... | reverse complement strand
TGGGCCACCGCGAAGCTGAACTCCACCAGGCACACGGTGGGATCGTCTTCGTAGACGGATACTTCCACCTCGCCGTAGCTGTCGATGATCTCCTCCAAGATGTGGAAGGAGTCCGCCGCGGCAAAATCCGCCCTCTCCTCGCTGCCCATCAATAGCTCCACCCTGGAGAACACCAACCGCTTTCTTTCCCAGGCGGGCGACTACGCCATGTACCTCTCCCGCAAGACAGCCAACGGCGAAGAGCTCACCGATGAGGAGCGCGAGCAGTTTGCCTCGCTGCGGGAGTATGCGGACCGGCTCAGCGAGCAGATGGATGCGCTGGCCTGTTCGCTGCAAAACGGCGAGCTCACCATCGAACAGCTGATGTCCGAGGAGGTGTCCGCACCGTCCACCCAGCAGCAGGAGCCATCCGAGCAGCAGGACGGCCAGACCGTCTCGGTCTCCACCCAGCCGCAGGAGGCGTCCGACCAGCCCGAGCAGTCCGAACCGTCTGAGCAGCAGAATGCCTCCCACCTGCAGCAGATGGAGGATAGCTTTATGGGCTACCCGACCCTGATCTATGACGGCCCCTTCTCCGACCACCTCCTCGAGCGCACCCCGCAGATGACCCAGGGCAAGGCGGAGATCACCGCAGAACAGGCGCGCATCATCGCCGCCAACGCCGCCGGCAAGGAGCTGCCGGAGATGCGGGAGGAAAATTCCACCCTTCCATCCTATGTCTTTCACGATGGGCAGAGCACCTCGGTCGCCATCACCAAAAACGGCGGCTATCTGTGCTACCTCATCACCGATAAGCCGGACAATCTGACGGCCAAGCTCTCCTATGAGCAGGCAGTCAGCAAGGCGCAGGAATACCTTGCATCCCAGGGCTACAGCTCGATGAAGGACACCTACTACGAGACGGACAACGGCGTGATGACCCTCAACTTTGCCTACTATGACGCTTCCACCCAGACCGTCTGCTATACCGACCTCATCAAGGTGGAGGTTTCGCTGCAAGACGGCTCGATTGTCGGCCTGGATGCGCGCGGCTACCTGGTCAACCACCATGAGCGGGAGATTGCTGCCCCTGCCCTCACCATCGAGCAGGCCGAGCAATCGCTCAGCGACGCCCTCACCGTGGAGAGTGTGCGTCCGGCGCTGATCCCGACTTCCGGCCAAAACGAGGCGGCCACCTACGAATTTCTCTGCTCCTCCGACACCGGGGACCGGATTTTGTGCTATGTCAACTCCCAGACCGGCGCCGAAGAGCAGCTGCTCATCCTGCTGGAGACGCCAAATGGCACCCTCACAAAATAAATTCCCCCATACTAAATCAGGCAGACAAAGGAAAATCCTTTGTCTGCCTGATTTACGTACAGCAAAACGCCCCCTGCTTTCGCAGAGGGCGTTTTGCTCCCTACAGGGACAATCCCTGCAGGATATTTGGAAGGATTATGTTGATTGTAGATGATATCGATCAAAACACGGACAGAATTTGCAATTTTTTAAAAAATGATTTGCAGAAATGCTTGACTTTTCTGTTCGTTTCTTATATTATACACTGTGTTTTTCCTTTTGTCAATGCGGAATAGATTGTTCACCTACAATTTGCAATGTGCCCTCGGGCTTTAAATTTGCAGGATTTACTTTACTTTTTTGCATTTTTTCGGATCATTCTGATCTGTTATCGCATTTTTTGCCCCTTTATGGTATAATAAAATAAAGTAATTGTTTTCATTTTTAGCTAATTTCCATCCAGAGAGGAGTTTTTTTATGGCACTTGACGGTACCCTTCTCCGCCAAATTAAACATGAGCTAGAGGGCTGCCTGATCAACGCGCGGGTGGATAAGATCCACCAAATTTCCCGGGAAGAGATGATCTTCATCCTGCGCCTGGCACAGCCCACAGAGGACGGTGCGCGCAGCGTCAAGCTCTATCTCTCCGCCGGAGCAGACAGTCCACGCATCCACCTGACCGGCGCCTCGTTTGAAAATCCCAAGTCTCCCCCGATGTTCTGCATGCTCATGCGCAAACATCTGGGCAGCGCCAAACTCGTCGAATTCCGGCAGATCGGCCTAGACCGCATCCTGCACCTGATCTTTGAAGCCCGCAATGAGATGGGCGACCTGGTCCACCTGACCTTGGCGGTCGAAATTATGGGCCGCCACTCCAACCTTATCCTCATCGATGAGGACGGCCGGGTCATCGACTCGATAAAGCGCATCGACGACACCATGTCCTCGGTCCGCCCCATCCTGCCCGGCGTGCGCTACACGCTGCCCCCCGCACAGGACAAACTCAACCTCATTGAAACTACCCCGGAACAGATCGAACAGCGGCTTACCTGTGGCAAAGATACCCCTCTGTCCAAGGCGCTGATGGCCGCTATTCAGGGCGTGTCCCCTATCGTCTGCCGGGAGATTGCAAACTATGTCTTTAACGGAGATGACCGCGTCCTCTCCGAAATGACCCCGAACCATTTTGACCGCCTGCGCTTCTTTGTAGCAAGGGTGATCGAGATGGCCAAAAACTATACCGGAACCCCGACCTGCGTCGTCGATGCCCATAAAAAGCCCGTCGACTTTTCCTTCATGGACATCCATCAGTACGGCGGCATGATGTTCACCCGCACCTACGACACCTACAGCCATCTGCTCGATGACTTCTACACCCAGCGGGACAACATCCAAAGGATGCGCCACCGCAGCGCCGACCTGCTCAAAATCCTCGCCAATACCTCTGAGCGCATCGCGCGCAAACTCGCACTCCAGCAAAAGGAGCTGGCCGACTGCTCCGACCGGGAAAGATGGAAGATCTATGGCGACCTCATCAACGCAAACCTCTACTCGCTGAAAAAGGGGGACCGCAGCGCAACCCTCATCAATTTCTATGACGAGAATCAGGCCGAGATCACCATTCCGCTTGACCCACGCAAAACCCCTTCCCAAAATGCACAGAAATACTACGGCGAATACCGCAAAGCGGACACCGCGGAGAAGAAGCTGCGGGAGCTGATAGAGGAAGGCAAACAGGAAGCGGAATACATCGACTCGGTGTTCGACGCGCTCACCCGCGCTCAGACCAACGACGAGCTCACCGCCATTCGCGCAGAACTGGTGGAACAGGGATACCTGCGGCGCAAAGGCCCTGCTGCAAAGAAGGGCAAGGAGCCAAAACTCGCGCCCAAACGCTACTGCTCGGACGACGGATTTACCATCCTGGTGGGGCGCAACAACGTCCAAAACGACCAGCTCACCCTCAAAGAGGCGCACGGACGGGATGTATGGTTCCACACCAAAAATATCCCCGGTTCCCACACCGTTGTCCTCAGTGAGGGAAGGGAGGTCCCCGACTCCACCCTGCATCAGGCGGCTATTCTGGCCGCGGTCAACTCCAAGGCTGCGGATTCCTCTCAGGTGCCGGTGGACTACACCCTCATCAAAAATGTCAAGAAGCCCCGCGGCGCAAAGCCGGGCATGGTAATCTACGTCAGCTATCAGACTGCCTATGTCACCCCCGACTTGGAGCTGGAAAAGCGGCTGCTGGTCGAATAAAAAGTATAAAAAATCCCCGCCGGTTGGCGAGGATTTTTTTGTGTTCGGCTATTTTTTCTTGTTGCTCAGCAGGACAACGCCGCACAGCGAAGCTGCCGCTGCCGCAATGGCCATCATTGCCGCAGATGCGTCACCGGTCTCCGGGTTCGGTTTTCCGGTCTCTGCGCCCGCTGTGGCCTGCTCTGCCGCCGGCTGGCTCTCCTGTGTTGCCTGTTCGGCCTCTTCGGTCTCGGTACCCTGTGCATCCAGTCCCAGGACATAGTTGCCCAGCTGTTTGAGGGTCCAGCTGCTGCGCAGCGACTGCGGTGCCATACCCGCTGGGATGGTCACTTCCTCACCGTCCTGGTTGTAGAAGGTGACGGTGACGTTGTTCTCCCGCAGTGCGGCGAGGACGTAGTCCGGAATCTCCTCATTGATGCCCATGTAGATCTTCAGGCGGCTGCCCTCCTTGGAGGCGTTGATCTTGTTGATTGCCCGCTTCCACATCGCATCAATTGCCTGCTGTTTGCTCTGCTCCGGGGTGAGGGAGTGGGAACCGGAATTGCTTGAGCTGCTCGAACTGCTCGAGCTGTTTCCGGTGCTGTGGTTGCCGGATGGGCTGTTGGTATCGGGGGTTGGTGGAGTTGGACGATTCGGGTTCATAATGTAAGTCCCGTCAGGGCTAAGAATCAGACCCACATTTTCGAATCCGGAAACAATAGAGTTTTTTTCTTCCCCTGTTTCAATCCAGACAACTGGTTGAGTGGTAGCTCCACTAAAAGATAAACTTCCGTTTTCGAATGTGAGTGTAGCCTCCTCCTCTCCGTTCGGGTCAACATTGATACCGCCCCAAGATAGCTCATTTAAAATCAGCGAATTTTTACCTTTCATGGTAACGGTAGAACCGTTTACAATAATGGGCGCACCTGCCCCTGCGGAGGAATGGTCAACAACCAGGTTTTCAAAAACGACGCCGTTCGCTTTATATGCTTGCAGTGTATTTCTGTTTTTATTTGTTGCTTTAATGGTACCATTCTTTACGGTAACATTATCGGCAGCGACATTGATAACGTGGGCGTCTGTATTATCATTGTGTGTATATTGATCAGACGATGTAATGGTCTTTCCATTTAAATCCAGCGTTACACCCTCTCGAGAAATACTAATCATCTTGTCTACACTAATATTTCCTCCAAGAACTATAGTGGTAATTTTGGAATCACTGAGAGCACTTAACAAGTCATCTTCTGTTGTGACTGTTACTGTCGGTGCCCCTGTTGTGAGCCCTTCTACTTCACCTTTTTGATAGTTTTCGGCTGTTTTATACTGTTTTTTTGTTGAAGCCGCATTCGGCTGGTTATTAAAAACTTCAACAGCATGAGTTACATTTGTTGTCGCGACGTTACTTCCGAGAGTTAAAGTATTATTCGCTTTCTGTTTTTCTGTTTCTGTATCTACGTTAACGCTTATCGCAGTATCAAGATCGGAAAAGCTACAATTATCTACCTGTAAGTGGTAACCATTAGCGTGGCTGTTTACAGTAATACCAAAAGATCCTCCGATAAACTGACAATCTTTTACTTCAATGTTCAAGTTGCCACCTTCATTTGGCTCATTTCCTCTAAACTGAAGTGCCTGGACACCATTTGCATTACTAAAAGTAATGCCAGTTACAAAAAGATTTCCTGTTGGCTTTTCAAGCTGATAAACGACTTGGCCTTTAATCGTTGTGTTAGTCCCCTGGAGATTAACTCTTTGAGTAATTTTAAAGCTTCCTTCAATGATTACATTATCTGCTAAAATAATAGTATCCCCATCTTTAGCACCCTCAATGGCTTGTTGTAATGTATCAGCATCATTAACTTCTGAACCACTTAGCGGCATAATTCTATTCGGTCCTGTGGGCGGCAAATTATTAGGGGTTTTCTCTTCAGAGCCATCTTCGCCGCCATTGCCGCCTTCTTCGCCGTTGGTAAGGTCGCTGCCGTCTCCGTCATTGCCCGCAGGGCCATTGCCGTCTTCTTCGCCGTTGGTAAGGTCGTCGCTGCCTTCTTCACCTTTGGTAAGGTTGTTGCCGGTAAGGTCGTTATTTTCTCCATCGGCCGAAACAGCAAGGCCGCTCATGCTCACCACCATTGCCGCGCACAGCATCGCAGAAACTACTTTTTTCCATCCTTCTCGCATGGATGATTCCTCCTTGTATCGCTTCTTGCCCGGCTTCTTAATAACACACTTTATGTCCCTGAGAGTGCTCAGGGACATAAAAAGCCTAGGCTTTTTAGAACCTTTTCGATTCCAAGGTCAGTATATCACTGGTTCTACAAGGATTCAATGGAATCTAATCCGTGCGACCTGTCCGTTTCTGACGCTAACTGGTCATCTTTTGTTTTTAGAATATTTTACAAATATCAAACACTAAAAATGTCCAAATCTTCCCCATTGACCACCGTCCCACTGTACCCCGCGTGGCCAATCTCCCGCAAGATTGCTTCGCAGCGGCGCTGCATTTCGGCAGGAAGGTTTTGGGTATTGTCCTGTATGTTCATGTGGTAAATGCGGTGATAGGTCACCAGCAATTTCGGCTGGGCTTTGCTGGCAACCCCCGCCAAATCGGTGCTCAGGGTGTGCACCTCTCGGTGGTATTTCTGCCATTTCGGCTCCCGGCTGGCAATGCCTGCGGCATACTCCACCTCGTGCAGCAGGATGTCGCATCCCCTTGCTTTCTCCGCCACAATTTCCAGCGGCGCGGTGTCTCCTGTGATGACGATGCGCTTGCCGTCCACGGTGGTAAACTGATACCCGTAGGACTCCAATGTGCCGTGGCTCACCGCAAACGCCTCCACCGTCACCCGATCATCGGCATATACAATCCCCGGCTCTATCTCGGTAGCCTGTACCTGGTACCCCACCTCGTTGGCGCGTTCAAAGCCGTGCAGACGAAAGTCGATGTCCACCGCGTAAGCCTGCAAGATGTGTTCGGTCATCAACCCAATGCCCTTTGGCCCGTAGACCTTGAGCGGCTCGGCGCGTTCCAGCACCCACGGGGTAAAGATCAGGTCTGGATACCCCGCGGTGTGGTCGGTGTGCAGATGGGTGCAAAACGCCACCGTCAACAGGTCCGGCCGCAGCGCATCTACCCCCTTGTAATATGCCTTGGAAGCTTGGCGCACTACTCCCGGCCCAAAGTCAACCAAGTACGCCCTGTCCCCCACGACGACTGCCGAGGAAGGTCCGCTGGCATTGGGGCAGGCATTGGGCGTTCCTGTCCCCAGCAAAACCAATTTTGTATCCATTTAAATTTCCTCCTTGAAAGCGTTTTTACCATTATACACCCGAAAAAAAATCCTCCGCAAGTTGCGGAGGATTTTTCTCTATTATGATTTACGCTTGTTGTGCATTGTCCGGCTCGTCGGTGTCCGGGAACTGCTGTTTCTTTCTGTAGTAGTACACAATGTACAGCAGGCCGGTCAAAATCCAGGAGATCGGGTAGCTGTAGATAATCATATCCAGCGTATTGTTGAACGGCAGGACAAACAAAATCCAGATGACACGGAAGACGCAGATGCCACAGCAGGTCATCAGCATCGGCAGAATGACGTCGCCAGCGCCGCGCAGCGCACCGGAGTAGACCTCTACAAAGGCAAACGATGCGTAGGCCGGAACCATCAGCCGCAAAATGCCCATGCCAATGCTGATTACCTGGGTATCGGTGGTAAACAGCTGGAACACAAAACCGCCCAGGAACATCAGCAGCACGCTGATGGCAATCGAGCTGAAGAAATCCATCCCCAGACAGATCTTGATGCTCTTCTTCATGCGGCCAAATTTCCTTGCGCCGTAGTTTTGACCTACAAATGTGGTGATCGCAATACCAAAGGCGCCGCTGATCATCCAGTACAGCGAGTCGATCTTGCCGAAGGCCGTCCACGCAGCGACCGTCTTTGTACCAAAGGTATTCAGCGAACTTTGAATGATGATGTTGGAGATGCTGTACATGGTGGACTGCAAACCGGCCGGCAATCCGATTTTAAGAATCAGCCCCATCGGCTGGGTGTAAATGCGGATCTTGTTCAGATGCAGCTTGAACATATCGGTGGAGCGGCAGAGGGTAATGGTAACCAGCACCGCGCTGACGCCCTGCGAAAAGGTAGTTGCAATGGCCGCACCGGCGATGCCCATGTGGAAAAATACAACCAGTGAGACGTCGAGCACAATATTGACAAAACAGCAGGCGATCAGGAAGTACAGCGGCCTTCTGCTGTCTCCGACGGCACGCAGAATACCGGCACCGACGTTGTAGATAAAGACAAAGACAAGACCTGCAAAGTAGATGTGCAGATAGGTCTCGGAATAGTCGATAATGTCTGCCGGCGTATTGAGCATCTCAAGCAGCGGACGGGTAATCAGGATAGAGAGGATGGAGATGACAATGCCGCCAAAAATGGACAGCGCATAAGCGGTGCGCAGGGCCTTTTGGACACCCTCCGGATCCTTTGCTCCGTAGTGCTGGGAAATGACAACGGTGGCGCCGGAAGCAAGACCGGTAAAGAAGTTGACGATCAGGTTGATGATCTGGCTGGTGGAGCCTCCAACGGCAGCCAGCGCCTCGGTGCCCACAAACCGGCCGACAACTACCGTATCGGCGGTGTTATAAATCTGCTGAAAAAAGGTACCCAACAAAATTGGGAAGAAGAAAACAAGCAACTGTTTCCAAATGACGCCGTGGGTGATCTGGTTTTGCTGGGTTGCAACTTCCTTCTCCTTCATGAACATTCCCCTCTCTATAAATAAACTTCCTTATAATATATAGCATAATCGGCCCCACTTGTCGATAGGAAAAACAAAATTAAATTCTAAATCTCATCCACTAAAGTTTCATTTTCTTCTTTTACATTATACTTTTAAAACCGTAAAAGAAAAAGCGAGGGAAAATCCCCTCGCTCCTGTCCATCTGTCTTTAATGTCCGTGTGGCATGGTGTTGAGCTTGTCCTTTTCGACCGTCAAATCTGCCCGCAGGAAGTTGATAAACAAAAAGATCATCGGCAGCGCCGCAAACCAGATTGCCCTCCCCGCAAAAGCATGGCAGCAGAACACTCCGATTACACCGCCCAGCACAAACATCAGCAGCATCCCAAGATGTTTGACAAAGCGCTGCAAAAACGCCGATTCCCGTTTGGACAAAAAGTGGTAGAGGTGAATGCCCACCTGCCGGATGTGGTTGGTGCAGAAGGTTGTCGCCATCGGCACGCCCTCCGCCTGCCGGAAGGTGTTGTACTGCATCGAGCAGATAAAGTTGATCGCCACCTGTGAAATTTGGTAGGGCGCCGAGTCCGGCACAAACCCTAAAGCTGCGATGAACAAAAGCTCAATGCCGATCAAGATTGTCTCCCAGCGCAAAAAGTTGATCTTGGTCAACTTGATCGGAATTGCTTCCGAGACAAAAGCTCCCATCATGTACGCGGTCATCGGGATCAGATAGTATGCCGCTTTTGCCCAGTGAAAATTTCCCAGTTCAATAGCAAACAGCACAAAGTTGGCCGTCTGGGCGTTGCAGAATACTCCACCCCGCATAAGATAGGTGTAGGAACCATAAAAGCCGCCCACAAAGATTAACAGCGCAAACACCCACTGCCGTTCGCACTCCAAGTATACCCGTTCCTTCAACTCCAATGGATTCACTCCTCTTGTCCGTTTTCCATCATTATACTACTTTTATTTTGCATTTGTAAAGGAAATTTTACTATTGTTCCATCCGGCTGATGGCACTTTGTGCCCCTGCCACATCTGCAATGTTTTCTAAAGCAAAATAGCTGCCGTAGCGCCTTCCATTCACGCCATAGCCCATCTGGTAAAACAGGATGGTGCCGTTGCCGTTTTTATGGAACTGAATGTCCATCGGCGGCAAATCCTGCGCCCGGTACAGCTTGATCTTGTTGCCCGAGCGGATGATGAGCTTTTTGTTGGTGATGATATAGAAGGTTTTGTCCCGCAGAAAAAGCGTCTGCAAAAACCGTCCAAACAGCAGGTAGATGCCGACTGCGACAAAGGGCAGCCCCCACACCATCATGAAAAGCGACCCAGAGGTGGTGACGGCCAAAAATTCCCAGAACAGGGAAAATCCCAACCACACCAAGCTAAATGGGAGCAGCACTACATCCCGGCTGGTCAGATTTAACCCCTTTTCCGGGGCCCCCTCCCACAGAATGTACTCGCCGTCCATGATATACGGCTTGCAGAAATCGTAATTGTCCAGATTGGTCATTCTTCCTTGACCTCCTCCTAAAGCTCGCCGGACTCGTATCTTTTACGCTAGCTCGTGTACCAGCTCTTTAAAGTGCCGTCCCCGCGCCTCAAAATCCGGGTAGAGGTCAAAGCTTGCGCAGGCTGGGGAGAGCGAGACGATGTCGCCCTGTTTTGCAAGCTCCTTAGCCTTCTCCACTGCCTCCGCCATATTCGAGACGTGATAGATGGGCAGCGCCTGCTCGTCAAAGCCCGCGCAGGCCCGCACCGCCGCCTCAATCTTTGGCGCGGTGACGCCCATCAGGATCAGCGCCTTGACCTTTTCGATGATTTTGGGCGCCAGTGGCTCAAACGGGATCTTCTTGTCATAGCCGCCGGCAATCAAAATGATCTTTTGATGGAAGGAATTGAGCCCCGCAATCGTCCTGGTCGGGCTGGATGCAATCGAATCGTTGTACCACTTGACTCCATCCAGTTCGCGCACAAATTCGATGCGGTGTTCCACACCCGGGAAGGTCTTTGCCACCGAGACGATGTTCTCCTTGGAAACCTCTCCCCAAACTGCGCTGATCGCAGCCAGATAGTTTTCGACATTGTGGATGCCGGGGATGCGGATCTCCTCCATCGGCAGTACAGCGGTGGTGCCTTGGCGGTCGTTCATATAGAGCACCCCGTCTTCGCCCAGATACGCACCGAGAGCGGGCTTTATTTTGCGGCTAAACTGCATGGCCATGCCGCGCACCTCCGGTACAAAAGAAGCCGTGATCTCGTTGTCTGCATTGAGCACTGTGCGGCTCATGCCCCCCTGATGCAGATAGATGTTGCGCTTGGCGTCGATATACTCCTGCATATCCTTGTGCACATCTAGGTGGTTTGGGGAAATGTTGGTGATGACCGCCACATCGGGAGATTTCCGCATCGAGATAATCTGAAAGCTGGACAGCTCGACTACGGCACGGTCGTCCGGGCCGATCTGCTCGATGCGCGGCAGCAGGGGGAACCCGATGTTGCCGCCCAAAAAGACGTTGAAGCCCTGTGCTTTTAAAAACTCGGAAATGACCGTCGTTGTCGTCGTCTTGCCGTCCGAACCGGTCACCGCATAGATCTTGCAGGGGCACAGATCAAAGAACAGCTCCATCTCGCTGACCACTGCGACGCCGGCATTCTTTGCCTGCTGCAACGCGGGATGGTAGTAATACATGCCGGGGGTGCGCAGAATCATATCCTCCTGGGTCAATCCATCCAGATACTGCTCGCCCAAAATCAGCTGGATTCCCAGCTTTTCCAACTTGTCCGCCTCCGGGCCAATCTGCTCCCGGGTACGCTTGTCGCGCAGGCTGACCTGTGCGCCCTTGGCAGCAAACATCGGCAGCAACTCCCGATGGCTGCGTCCCAAACCAATAAAGGACACCTTCTTGCCCTTGATCTCGCGGTAAAAGGTGCGCAATTTATCGTTCATGTCAAAGACTCCTTTGTAACTTTTTTAAGGCAAATCAATTCTTTTACCATTATACACGCTCTGTCCCGTGGTGTCGAGTAAACATCGTCGTTTTTCCCAAAAAAATCGCCATAAATAACGGGGTCAAATGGGCGCAAAAGGGTTTGACATTTATTGAGAAAATCTATATAATATAGGTAAAGTTATTTGTTTTATTGATTAAACTATTAGGAGGGAAAACCGATATGAGAAAAATTATTTTGTATGGAACCGGAACCTGAGGCACCTGCCCACCAGTGAAAGAGGTTCTTTCAGAGAATAATATCAAGTACATGTACGTCGACATCTGCGAGAGCGTTGGCAAATTAAAGCAGTTTTTAAAGATCCGGGACACTGCAGATGCCTGCTCATCAAAGCCGGAGCCGACGTGAACAAGGCACGTCTCGATGGAACAGCCCCCGCGCATCTAGCTGTCCTTTCCGGAAACATTCATCTGGGCAAGGCCCTGATCGATGCTAAAATGGATCCCAATACCCGGAATGGGTACGGTCGTACGGCACTGATTATCGCCGCACGTGAGGGAAATAATGAATATGTGAGACTGTTGACCGCATGTGGTGTCGACGTGAACATTACGGATAACCTTGGCCATTCCGCGCTCTATTACGCGTCGGAACGAGGATATAACGAGATCGTGGAAATCCTGCTCAAGGCTGGCGCGGAAGGTTAAAGTATAAAATACAAACAGAATCTATTACCAATAAAATCCAGAAGTATGTCAAAAGAAAAAATCAATCCTCAATGTCCGGAGGAGATCGCCCAAGCGGCACAAGAAGCGGCTTTAAAAGCGGCAATGGAACAGGCACAAGCCATGTTTGGAGGAATCCCCGGATTCCAAATGCCCGATATGGGGAATATTCAAGAACAGATAAATGCCCAAATGAGAGCGGCCGTGCCTAACCTGAATGAGATACAGGCACAACAAGCGGCCATGGGAACACAAGCCGCCCGGCAAAATATGTCATACGCCTCCCAAACCATGGCAGCGATGCTGAACGGAGCTTTCGACGACGGTCAGGGCAACGAACCTTCCATACCGGACGAATTGGCAGGCCTCTTGGACGAACTGGACGATTTCTCCGATTCGGATTGGAAGATCAGGCGCAAGGACGACCACGGCCTGACAGACGAACAGGCCCATCTGCTGGCCTTCGGCGCCCCTTTACTTGTCTATAACGCCGAGGAGGTAGATTCGATCGAGAGCCAGATCGACGCCGACGCGTTCAGGGAGCAGCTGAGAAGCTGGTGGAATATCACGGACAAAGCTTCTACCCTCGAGATCGCCGACTGGCTATTGAATGAGGGCCATCATGCGGACGCGGATGAAGCCTTCGCCGAGTTGCGGGAGCGAGGTCTGGAAAATATCACCGACGAGGAAAGGGATGACGAGGAGAGCAAAATGGGTGACGTATGCCTGATCGTCGAACATATGTTTGAGAATGAGTATTGCGCAAACCACGATCTGCCCACAACCGCTATCGCATGGGATCTTGTCCGCTTGGTCAACCTGGCTCGTTGGGCGCGTCTTTGCGGCTACCTGAGCGAGAAAGAGATGTGGCAGATGGCAAGAGTTGCCGCGGATACCGCACGAAAGACATTCGGCTCGTGGAAAGAATATGGACTCAGCTTCGCTTTCGGCCGTGGTGTATGGCATGGTGATCCGGATGACTGCGACACCGCATATGAGATCATTTCCACCCTGCTAGAAAAAGAGGAATCGCCATGGAAACAGATTGAATGGTAAAGTATGGACTTCATTAAAAGACTAGCCAACAATCTACTGGGAACGCAGAAAGAGCATGCGGTAAATGGTCTGGGTATTTTTAGCTGCAAGGTTCTGGAATGCTGGAAAACCGATCATTATCTTTGGTGGTCGGAGATCCGGCTGCCCTTTTGTCCCGAGACAATGACCATCATGGCAAATGGAGACGCACGTTCTCCTTTCCAATCGCAGACAACTCGCATAAAACAGCTGCTGGAAAATTGGGGAACGGTACTCGATCGGGTAGATACCGTCCTCTCCGCACGTATCCGAGGTGAGAAGGAAATAGCCGCTTATGCCAATTGGAGAGAGAGATTCTATCCACAATCCATCTGGGCCTCCGACAAGAACAACAAAGAGCTGGAAATATCATTTGTCGATTCCGACCTGGAGTATAGCTTCCGTTTTACCTGGAGCGATGGGCTTGTCAGGAGTCTTGTCCTGGATAATGAAGAGGAAAACGATGCTGAAGAGCTAAAGGAA
>ENA-OOXJ01001642-OOXJ01001642.1-human-gut-metagenome-genome-assembly--contig:-NODE-1642-length-13506-cov-3.020668_pt1 | contig 13506 bp, 9 predicted proteins | sample MGYA00241587_ERZ501343 | MGnify/ENA primary metagenome ERZ501343 (study PRJEB25962, sample SAMEA2042918) | human gut metagenome | biome: human gut; feature: human-associated habitat; material: faeces... | reverse complement strand
GAGGATAATTTTTTCTTTTGCCATATTATGTAGTATATATTTAAATTCCTGTTCGGGACGGCTTTATGTGGCTTCCCGGTGGGTTGCAAAGATAAGGTATAATTGTTGAAACCTCAAGAAAGTATCTAGCTTTCCGTATCTTTGAACTTTATTTGTTTCGGAGTTTTCAATGCGGGTTATGACAAAAATGCCGGGAAACTTCGTTATGAAGTTTCCCGGCATCTATGAGTTCTCCCTGTGTTTCGGGCTATTTCTCAGTTGATGTTCTGGTAATATTGTTGGCGGGCAGTCTGCAATATTTGCAAGGCACGCGGAAGGATGTCCGATACGTCGGGTGTTTTGTCCAGCAAGTTCTCGAAGAAGAGCCAGATACCGTCGTTAACGATGCTTGCTTTTACTACCTTAATGCCGAAATTCAGCTTGTTGGCTGCTTCCAGGGCCATCTCGCGGTTATCTTCGGTTACATCAAAGATATTAGGCATTACCAGTTGGAAAAATTCTTCATCTTCGTCGTTGTTGACAAACAGAAAGTTTGCCATTTGAAATTTGAAGAGGATGTTGCCGTTGTCGGGGTCTACTTCCGGGCAGAAACCCTGTTGCTTCAGGAAGTTAAGTACCATTTCGGTTGTTTTCATGATAAATGTTTTTTGGGGTTAATATTCTGTGTTGACAAATCACTTTCTAAAGCCAATCTTGGGACGCTCGTTTAGATTGCTGCGCTCTACACCTTCCATTTTCTGTCTGATTTCATCAAACACCTTCAACGTGTCTTTTCGTAGCGACGGATGGGTGTTTCGGATGGTTTCCTCCAGCAGTGCCTGTGTGATGGGTTGGTCGGTAAAGGCAGCGATCATGGCGGCGTCGTTTACCACGTAAGCAATGTCGCTGGCAATGAATCCATCCGACAGTTCCGACAGCTTTTCGGCATCAATCTGGCTTTCGTCGTAAGGACGTCCTTTCAGGTGTATAAGGAATATTTCCTTACGGGCTTCTTTGTCCGGCAGGGGCACGTATACTTGCTTGTCGATGCGTCCGGTACGTAACACCGCCGGATCAATTTTGTCTGGACGGTTGGTGGTACCCACCACGAAGATGCCTCGTTTCGAGCAGTTGTTCAGCTGTGAGAGAAATTCGTTTACTTCGGTGGCTGCATACTGGTTGGCCGGAATGGAACGGTCGGGTACGAGTGCATCGAACTCGTCGAAGCAGATAACAATGGGAGCCTGTTGTTCGGCTTGTTTGAAGAGTTGCGCGATTTTCTCCTGTGTGCCGTGGTGGTATGAACTTGACAAATCGGATGACTTTACCAAAATGAAATTAAATCCGGTTTCCTCGGCAAATTTTTCGGCTACAAAAGTCTTTCCGCATCCCGGAGGCCCGTATAGCAACATACCGTTAGGGGGAGTCAGTTTGTATTTCTCTACTTTTTCTTTATTTTTGATAACGAAAATAACCCGTTGCGACAGATAGGTTTTCAGTTCTTTCATGCCGGCAATGTCTTGGAAACCGTTTCCATCACCTCGTCTGATTGTGAAGTCTACACGGTTAGGGCTTTCCTCCTGGTTGCTGAAGTTACCTTGTGGATTTTCTGTCGGTTGTGGTGTGTCTTTGGACGTAGTTTGAGGCATTTCCGGTACTTTTTCAGCATCTAGGTCGGCTATTACGCTTTCTACATTTTTATAACGGTCGGCATAAGCTACGGCCAGTCCTTTGGCCAGAATCGCTTTGGTCTTGTCGTCCACAGGCATGGATGTAAAGTCCAGTGGTGTTGTCTTGCGATACTCTTTCAGCAAGAAGGCCTTGCGCGAATGTTTCAAATTTGTATCAAGTTCCATTTTCCACGGAGCCTCGCCCGTCAACATAAAATATAGCACTGCCGTAGCCGAGAAAATGTCGCTCTGCTCATCATACAGACCGGCAAATGTTTCGTTGGCTGCATATCTTACCTCCAGATCGGATGTATCAAACGGTACTTTTCCACTACATTTGGTGGACACGTGCCCCAAGTCAATAATTTCGGGAGTGCCGTTAGTGGTATTGGGAAGCATAATATTGCGGGGAGTGATGTCATTGTGAAAGAGATCATGCTGGTGCATGTATTGCAATCCTTCAAGTATGCCGCGGAATATCTTTAAGGCCTGTTCGGGCGTCATTTTTCCTTCTCGAGTCACTTTTTCCGCCAATAGTTCGCCGGAAAAATAGTTGGTGACGTAATATTGGCATTCACCTTCTGCTTCTGATTCCATTTTACCGGAAGCGATGAAACTTGCCAGATTGCGGTGCTGGAGCTTTTGGCAATATTCAATTTCCAATACTATTCCCGATTGGGTATTTACTAGTTTTTCGGGCACGCGTTTCATGACATATACCTTCATGAAAAAAGGTTGTAGTGAAAGGTCTTCAACCCGGTAAGTCTCTGTGTAAAGGTTCGCCTTTATCAGGCTTTGTATGGTAAAGTTGCCAATATGGCTTCCGTTGCTGAATGTCGCCATGGTTGTTGTTTTTATTGTTAGTCTAAGTTAATTAAGGTGGTTGTGGTTCTTTACTTTTGTTACTTAATATCTTTCTGTTTGCCTTTCGTGTTATCCGTTAGTAAAACGATTATAGACAAAGTTACTCAAATTTATTATTCAACAACTATGTTTTCCGATAATTTGTAAAACTTTTCCAAAAAAGTGAGGCATTCCACATCCTTTTTTCCACTCGGTCTTGGTTCAACGGTTCTGATTCCGATATTTTAAAGGGGATACTCCTTGATAGCGTTTGAACATTTTTGATAATACGGCTTGGTCCGAAAAATGCAATTCATCTGCAATTTCTTGAATGGTCAGGTCGGTATCCCTCAATAATCTGATTATATTCCGGATGAGTGTCTCGCTAATCCATTGGTAAACGGTTTTTCCGGAATATTCCTGAACGATACGTCCCAAATATTGGGGGGTTACACAAAGTTTGGTGGCATAGTAGTTTACGCTATGTTCTGTTTGTACATGTTCAGGGAGCATGTGCACAAATTGCATGAACAGACATCTTTTTCGATTGTTTTCTGCTAATTTGCCTTTGTCTTTGGCTTGGAACAGCAGGTTACCCATTTCCATGAAGAAAATACGGGTTCTGTTCAGAAGTAATTCTTTACGGAAACGATTTTGGGTGCTTTTTAAGGTCTCTTCAATATCGTTTAGGCAGCGTATTATGTTGTCGGTATATTCCTCTTCGACTTGGAAGACTGGATTTATTCTTTTTTCCAGAATATAAGATGCCGGAACAGGTGGTTTGTTGTTGTCTGCCAGATTAAAAAGGAAATCTTTTGATAATATCAGATGATAGGCTTGAATATCCGGTGAAGTACTTATCAGCATCCAAGGTAGTTCGTTTTCTATAATGTCAATGTAGGAGTTGCGTGTTAGTTGTAAGGTAGTGCCCATTACTCTGATCGTCATTTCACCTTCTTTGACAAAAAGAAGTGAATGTTCATTGATTGTTTCTTCCTTGCCATTTTCTTTGTCATAATATGCGGGCGTTATTTTTCGGAGTGCGATACCATCTTCTGAAAACAGGTGCAAATGATAGTAAGAAAGAATTTCATTAAATGTCATTGTTGGCAGGGGTTAAGTGAGATCCTTTGCAAAGTTATGTTTTTAGTGGAAACGAGAGTTTCGAAATGGACAAATCTGAATCTTTTGGAGACAAACACCTTTAAAGTATCGATGACTGGAATTAGTGTTAATAGTTGTATTAAACTATATAAAACTATTGATTATTCGATACTTCTTTCAATATTGACAAATGTAGTTTCAAAATAATCCAATGAATAACATATGTTTCTAAATAGACAAAAATTGTTCCATTTCAAACAAACAGACTACGCTTTTATCGTGTCACTTTTGTACTCGAAAATTTAGAGTATATGTTATGAAGAGATTGTTTTTATTGGTAAGTGCGGGTAGTTTATGCCTTTTGGGGGTAACTTCCTGTAAACAGGTTCCTCAAACTATGGGGAATGTTACGTACAAAGTAATGGAAGTATCTAAAGCCGACCGTTTGTTGAGTCAATCGTATACGGCTATAGTTAATGGACGTCAAAGTGTGGAAATACGTCCGCAAGTCAGTGGTACCATTACTCAGGTATGTATAGAAGAAGGTACGAAAGTGCAAAAAGGACAATTGCTTTTTGTTATTGACCAGGTGCCTTACAAAGCCGCCTTGCAAACGGCGGTTGCTAATGTGAAAAGTGCTGAAGCTTCTGTTGCTACGGCTCGAATGACGGCTGATAGCAAAAAAGAGTTGTATGCAGAGCAGATTATCTCCAATTTTGATTTGCAGACAGCTGTCAACTCACTTCATGAAGCAGAAGCTTCTCTTGCCTTGGCTCAGGCAGAAGAATTAAATGCGCGTAACAACCTGTCATATACGGAAGTGCGTAGCCCGGTGAGTGGCGTTACCAGTATGCTTCCTTATAGGGTGGGGGCTTTAGTGAGTGCGTCAATTACCACACCTTTGGCTACGGTTTCCGATGATGAGGAGATGTATGTTTATTTCTCTATGACCGAGAATCAGATACTATCTCTTATTCGCCAACATGGCTCGTTGGAGAAAGCACTTGAGCAAATGCCTGAGGTTGAATTATTGTTGAGTGATGGTTTGAAATATCCCCATTCAGGAAAAGTTGATGCTATTAGTGGTACCAACGATGCTGGTACAGGAACTGTAAGTCTACGTGCTACTTTTCCAAATCCGGAGCGGATGTTACGTGATAACAGCAGTGCTACGATATTGTTTCCTTATGAACAGAAGAATGTATTGGTCATTCCACAGGAAGCAACATTTGAAATACAGGACAAAGTTTTTGCTTACAAAGTGGTAGACGGCAAGGCTACTTCTACACAGTTGGATGTATATTCTATCAATGATGGTAAAGAATACATTGTACAACAGGGTCTTTCTGAAGGTGATACCATTATTGCTGAAGGTGCCGGACTAGTACAGGAAGGTGCACAGGTGTCTGTGAAACAATAAGGGAAGGAGGCTGTATATGAAACTGAAAACATTCATTGACCGTCCTATTTTTTCTTGCGTCATTTCTGTTTTTATTCTGATGCTGGGACTTATTGGCCTTGTCAATTTGCCTATGGAACAATATCCCGATATTGCTCCACCCACCATTTCCGTATCCACGTCTTATACCGGCGCCAATGCTGAAACTGTGCTTAAAAGTGTGATTGCTCCCCTTGAGGAGTCTATAAATGGAGTAGAAAACATGAGTTACATGACTTCTACTGCTACCAACAATGGTTCTGGCTCAATAACCGTATATTTTAAACAAGGTACTGATCCCGATATGGCAACGATCAATGTAAAGAACCGTGTGTCTGAAGCTGAGGGATTGTTGCCTGCCGAAGTAACCAAAATTGGAGTTACGGTAGAGAAACGTCAGAACAGTATGTTGAAGATCCTGGCTTTGTATAGCCCTGATGACAGCTACGACCAGAACTTTATCAATAATTATTTTAAAATCAATGTAGAACCTCGGTTGTCACGTATTACCGGTGTGGGAAATGTGAATGTTATGGGTAGCGATTATGCCATGCGTATTTGGCTGAATCCTCGTATCATGGCTCAATATCAGTTGGTTCCTAACGATATTGTGGATTTGCTGGGCGAACAAAATGTAGAAGCTGCCACTGGTACGATAGGTGAAGATTCAGAAAATACATTTCAGTATACTCTTAAATACCGGGGGCGTTATGAAACGGCTGAAGAGTTTGGGAATATAGTGATCAAATCGCTTCCTTCGGGAGAAGTATTACGTTTGAAAGATGTTGCCGATGTGGAATTGGGAGCACAGTCCTATGCATACAGTAGCCGAATTAACGGACATCCGGGAGCTACGTGTATGATTTCGCAAACAGCTGGGTCCAATGCCAACGAAATTATAGAAGAAATAGACAAGTTGACTGAGGAAGTATCCCAGACTCTTCCCAAAGGACTGGTGCTGACTGACCTAATGAGTACCAAGAACTTTCTTGATGCCTCTATAAACGAAGTGGTGAAAACTCTGGTCGAAGCTATTATACTGGTAATTCTGGTGGTATATCTGTTTTTGCAGAGCGTTCGATCCACCATTATACCTTCGGTGTCTATCATTGTGTCGTTGGTCGGTACGTTTGCCTTTCTGTACGTGGCCGGATTTAGCCTGAACTTGTTGACACTCTTTGCATTGGTGTTGGTTATCGGTACTGTGGTTGACGATGCCATAGTTGTGGTCGAGGCTGTTCAGGCAAAGTTCGATGAAGGATATCGTTCACCTTACAAAGCGACTATTGATGCTATGGATGGCATTTCTACTGCCATTGTAACGACTTCATTGGTTTTCATGGCTGTGTTTATTCCTACTTCTTTTATGGGAGGTACGAGCGGAACATTTTATACTCAGTTTGGTTTGACAATGGCGGTAGCTGTCGGCATTTCGGCCGTTAATGCACTTACACTTAGTCCAGCGTTGTGTGCTTTGCTCATGACACCACACATTGATGTGTCATCGGGACAAAAATTGAGTTTTTCTACGCGTTTTCATCATGCATTCGAGGCTTCTTTCAATCGTCTTATTCTGAAATATAAAAACGGTGTCCAGTTCTTTATTCGGCGCAAATGGCTTGTTGGTGCCTCTTTTTTGCTGATGGCTGTGCTGCTGATTTTCTTGATGCGCACCACCAAGACAGGATTAGTACCCGATGAGGACATGGGCACCGTATTTGTTAATGTTACTACACCTCCGGGAAGTAGTCTTGAGCAGACTAAAAAAGCGATGGATCAAGTGGAAAAGGCTATTAAAGATATTCCGGAAATAGAGTTGTATTCAAATGTGAGTGGTTATAGTATGATGGGCGGACAGGCTGCTTCTGGTGGTATGCTCATTATTCGTTTGAAACATTGGGATGAACGTAAGGAAAAAGGATCGGATATCAATAGTGTCATTGCACAGATTTATGCTCGTACGATGGAAGTTAAGTCTGCCAAGATTTTTGCTTTTGCCCAGCCCACTATCATGGGATATGGTATGGGAAGTGGTTTTGAACTTTATGTACAAGATCGTGCCGGCGGTACTATCGACCAACTTCAGGAATATACTAACCGTTTTATTGCGGCGCTCAATCAACGCCCTGAGATATCGATGGCTTATACTTCTTTTGATACGAAGTTCCCGCAATATATGGTGGAAGTGGATGCTGCCAAGTGTAAGCGAGCCAACGTGTCGGCTACCGATGTGTTGAATGTATTGTCGGGATATATCGGTGGAAACTATTCGTCCAATCTGAACCGTTTCTCCAAACTTTATCGTGTCATGGTCCAGGCCCGTAAAGACTTTCGTGCCAGTAAAGACGATTTGAATAACATGTTTGTCCGTACATCTGACGGTGATATGGTCCCTATTGGTCAATTTATTACTTTAACCAAGGTCTATGGCGCTGAAACTTTGAGTCGTTTCAATTTGTATAGTTCGATTGCTGTTAACGGTATGCCTGCTGATGGTTATAGCAGTGGTGATGCCATTAATGCCATTGCCGAGGTGGCCCGTCAGACTTTGCCAACCGGATATGGTTATGAGTTTGGTGGTATTACCCGCGAAGAAACAGGTAGTGGTAGTAATACTATAGTGATATTCATTATCTGTATCATTTTTGTCTATTTGTTGCTTTGTGCGTTGTACGAAAGCTTGTTTATTCCGATGGCGGTTATACTTTCTGTTCCTTTTGGTCTGATGGGGAGTTTCCTTTTCGCCAAAATGTTCGGCTTGGAAAATAACATTTACATGCAGACAGGATTAATCATGCTTATCGGTTTACTTTCAAAAACGGCTATCCTACTCACCGAATACGCTTCAACACGCCGTAAACAGGGTATGACAATAGCCGGAGCGGCCATGTCGGCAGCAGGTGTCCGCCTGCGTCCCATTCTGATGACTGCGCTTACCATGATTATCGGTCTGTTGCCATTGATGTTTGCTTCTGGAGCAGGAGCTAATGGAAATATATCTTTGGGTGTGGGAGCCGTAGGTGGTATGCTCATTGGTACATTAGCTTTACTCTTTGTAGTTCCTGTACTCTTTATTGTTTTCCAGGCCATCCAGGAGCGGGTGATGCCTGGTCATAAGAATTCTGAAACGGTAAATGAATGAAAATGAAATATGAAAAGCAGATTAATACAACTCATATGCCTTTCCGCGTGTTTGTTAATTATAGGCAGTTGCGGAATTTACAACAAATACTCGAGGCCTGAAGTACAGCTAGACGGGCTTTATCGTGATGCTGGAACTGCCGCCGACACTATTTCGTCGCTGGCTTCTTTGCCTTGGGAACAGCTTTTTACCGACACATGTCTACAGAACCTTATTCGTGAAGGGCTGGCTTCGAATGCCGATCTTAATGTAGCACGGCTTAAAGTTAAGGAGGCACAGGCTTCGCTTATGTCTTCCAAATTGGCTTTTCTTCCATCATTACAATTGGAACCGCAAGGCTCTTTGAGCAGTTTCGATGAAAGCAAGCCGTCGAAGACTTATAATCTGGGAGCGTCGGCCAGTTGGGAGGTCGATATTTTTGGCAAACTGACCAATGCCAAGCGTAGTGCGAAAGCTTATTTGGAACAGAGTGATGCTTACAGGCAAGCCGTACAGACACAATTGGTGGCTACTATTGCCGAGAGTTATTATTCGTTGCTTATGCTCGATGAACAAGTTACCATCAGCACGCAAACGGTAGAAAGCTGGAAAGAATATGTGCGTAGCTTGCGTGGTTTGATGAAGGCCGGTTCGGCTGATCGCAGTGATTTAAATCAGGCTGAGGCTTCCCGTTTGGAAACCGAAGCTTCGTTGCTCGACTTGAAACAACAAGTTAGCGAACTCGAGAATTCACTCTCTGTATTGTTGGGTAGGGTGCCAGGTGGTATCGAACGAGGACAACTTGGTAATCAGGAGTTTCCCGAACAACTGTCGATTGGTGTTCCTCTTGAGCTATTGTCCCGTCGTCCCGATATACGGCAGGCTGAAAGTACGTTCGAACAGGCATTCTATACAACTAATCAGGCCCGTTCTGCCTTTTATCCTAACATAACTTTGAGTGGTTCTGCTGGTTGGACCAATAGTGGGGGAGCAGCTATAACCAATCCGGGTGCATGGCTGTTACAGGCCGTAGGTTCACTGGTACAGCCATTGTTTAACAAAGGTAAGAACATTGCCAATTTGCAGATAGCCAAAGCGCAGCAGGAAGAAGCTTTACTTAGTTTCCGGCAGGCTCTGCTCGATGCCGGTAACGAAGTGAACAATGCCCTTGTGCAATGGCAGACGTCGCGCGAAAAGGCTGGGCTTGATGCACAACAGGTTGAACGGTTGACCGAAGTGGTACATGATACCGGTTTGTTAATGGAGCACGGTACAGTCAACTATTTGCAGGTACTCTCGGCACGTCAATCACTGTTGTCGGCACAACTTACGTTGGGCGCCGATAAGTATGGTGAGATACAAGGTGTCATTAGTCTGTATCATGCTTTAGGTGGTGGTGCCGAATCGGAACTCTAGTAAGTCTACTTCTTCATTCTCTATATCTCCACCTTCCCGGCCAGTTTCCTTTGGGGAGGCTGCCGGGAAGGTTTCACAACTGGCAAACTTTGGCATTTCCAAATGCCGTGTGGCGTTCGGGATCATTTTTATAATCATAAAACCTATTGCATTATGTCAAAAATTATGTTTCTTATGTCCTTCATGATTTTGCTGTTTACTGAAGGAACAATCGTTTGTGCGCAGAGTGAAAGACGTATTTACACCAAGGCCGAACAAGAGAGTGCGGCACGTCGTCAGGCAGATAAAAAGTTGGAGGCTTTGCGCGATTCATTGGCGCATATCGATGCCGTAAAGGCGTTGGAAAATCTCGATTTTGTACTTGAGGCCGACCAACTCACATTTAAACGCGGGCGTACGGCTTTTGTTAATTCCAATACCAATTTTATTTCGTTGAGCGATGATGAGGCTGTGGTACAGGTAGCGCCTTTTAACGGAGGTGGTCCCAATGGGGTTGGAGGCATTACTGTAACTGGACGTGCGACAAATATTGTAATGAAAACGACCAGAAAGGGTGACATTTATTTTTCAATGAATGTTTCCGGAACTGGTATTTCAGCTTATGTTAACATTTCTCTACCTAAGGGAACATCCAAAGCTTCGGTTACGGTAACTCCTAATTTCCATTCCAACCGCGTTACTTTGTCGGGCGAGTTGATGCCTTCCTCTCGTTCATCGGTGTTCAAAGGCACCTCTTTGTAGTGTAACCTCGGCTTATACCGGGGTTTCCCGGTAAGCCTTTGGGGTACAACCTACTGTTTTTTTGAAGATACGGGTAAAATGTTGAGGATATTGAAATCCCAATTGGTAGGCTATCTCACTTACACTTTTTTGTGAACCAAGAATTTCTTCCTTGGCCACATCTATCAGATGCTCCTGTATATAAGCTATGGCTGTTTTTCCGGTTTCTTTTTTAACCAGATCACCAAAGTAGTTAGGTGATAAATGTACTTGATCGGCAAAATATTTCACCGTAGGCAAGCCTTCGGTCTGGGGCATATTGCTTTGGAAATAATTGTCCAGCAATTCTTCAAACTGGCAGAGTATATCTTTGTTTACCTGAGTCCGTGTGATGAATTGCCGTTCATAGAAACGCATGCAGTAGTCCAATAGCAATTCAATGTTACGGGTTATAAGGCGTTTGCTGTGTTTGTCTGCCGGGTATTGTAATTCCCGTTGTATTTTGTTCAAACAGTCTTTAAATATCATTTTTTCTTCATCGGAAAGATGTAGTGCTTCGTTCGAGGCATATGCAAAGAAGGAGTAGTGTTTTATTTCCTTCCCCAACGAAGTGCCGCGAATCAAGTCGGGATGAAATACCAGTGCCTGCGATACCGGATGTACCCCTTCGGGGATGTTTACTTCGACCACTTGTCCCGGAGCAAAACTCGTTACGGTACCTTCCTGATAGTCGTACATTTGCCTTCCGTAGCGCAGGTCGCCACATTTTACCTGTTTTAAAAACAGGGCATAAATGCCATAGTGGAAAGTGCAGTGCCGGGGGTAGATGACTGTTTGCGAAAGGTCGGCTACCGCCACCAGCGGATGCTGTGTCTCCAATCCGTATGCACGGTTGAAGGTTTCTACCGAGTCTATAATTAGGATATTTTCCATATACATTATTATATATCTAATGGTTGGGCTTCTGCCCGTATCCGGTTGTCAGCATGCCGTCCGTCTTGTTTGCTTGGCGGATGCCGGTATCGTTTCTACAAAAATACGGTTTTAACCAATATATCCTGATGCCCATTGTACGTTTTTTTGTTTTCCTTCTTCCTTTTGGCCGTTGGGTTGCCTGTTGTCCATTCGTTTTGTCAGCAGTGCCCCGTGTCTTGCGCAGTCATTTGCCGGCTTCCGTTCACGGCTCTTTCATTTAAAACAGGTATCGTTTGCACCTTCCTGTTGAACCTTATGGAATGGGTTGCAATCAACCGGCATGTACCCCGTTTTTGTAGGCATGCTGGGTAAGGGGTTTAGGCACGCTGGATAGTCCCCTTAGGCACGCTGGGTAGATAGCTCAGGCACGCTGGGTGTTTCTGAGGGGAGGGAATGCAACTTTATCACGCTTAAATGAAAGAACCGTGTGCCTCCCGTCGGTTTTTCTTCGGGTTTTGTTTGCCTGTCTCCGAAAAAAGATGTTACTTTGCACAAATTTTATACAGATTATGCAATTGCAGGAAATGGGAACGAAATACTATTACGGTTCGGATGAATTTCATTCGTGTGTGCTTGGTTTCCCTTTTTCGCAAACAATATTTATTTATTTTACGTAATGCGTTAGCCCATTGTCGGGGTAACGCATTTTTTTTGTGCTGCTGAGTTTGGAAAAATCTTATGGATAACAATTTATAGAGTAATATGGAACAGAAATTGAAGAAAGTACTTGTTTTGGGTTCTGGTGCACTCAAGATTGGCCAGGCTGGAGAGTTTGACTATTCAGGTTCGCAGGCATTGAAGGCTTTGCGTGAAGAAGGTATCGGATCGGTGTTGGTAAATCCCAACATTGCCACCATTCAGACGTCGGAAGGCATTGCTGACAAGGTTTATTTCCTGCCGGTAACTCCTTATTTCGTGGAAGAAATCATCAAGAAGGAACGTCCTGATGGTATCTTGCTGGCCTTTGGTGGACAGACCGCATTGAATTGCGGTACGGAACTCTACCAGAACGGCGTACTTCAAAAATACGGTGTACAGGTATTGGGAACTTCAGTAGAAGCTATCATGTATACTGAAGACCGCGACCTTTTTGTCAAAAAGCTCGACGAAATCCCGATGAAGACGCCTAAGAGCCACGCGGTGGAAAGCATGGAAGACGCACTCAAGGCAGCACGCGAAATCGGTTATCCGGTCATGGTTCGTTCGGCCTATGCCCTGGGAGGACTGGGAAGTGGTATTTGCCCGGATGAAGAGGCTTTCATCAAACTCGCCGAAAGTTCGTTTACTTTCTCCAAGCAAATTCTGGTAGAAGAGTCACTCAAAGGATGGAAAGAAATTGAGTTTGAGGTTATCCGTGATGCTAACGACCACTGCTTTACAGTGGCCAGCATGGAGAACTTCGACCCTCTGGGTATCCATACAGGCGAATCTATTGTTGTGGCACCTACATGCTCACTCACACAGGAGCAGGTTGAAATGTTACAGGAACTTTCTCGTAAGTGCATCCGGCATCTGGGTATTGTGGGCGAGTGCAACATTCAATATGCTTTCAACGCTGAGACCAACGACTATCGTGTTATCGAGGTGAACGCCCGTCTTAGCCGTTCGTCGGCCCTGGCATCCAAAGCCACCGGTTATCCATTGGCATTTGTGGCCGCCAAGATTGCGTTGGGTTATACGCTCGACCAGATAGGTGAGATGGGTACTCCCAACTCGGCTTATGTGGCACCGCAACTCGATTACCTTATCTGTAAGATACCCCGTTGGGACTTGACCAAATTCGTTGGCGTAAGTCGTGAAATCGGTTCCAGCATGAAGTCTGTTGGCGAAATTATGTCCATTGGTCGTTCGTTTGAGGAAATTATCCAGAAGGGTTTGCGTATGATCGGACAGGGCATGCACGGTTTTGTGGGTAATGACGGCACACATTTCGACGATCTCGACCACGAATTGTCACATCCCACTGACCTGCGTATCTTTGCTATTGCGCAGGCATTGGAGCAGGGTTACACTATCGACCGTATTTACGAACTTACCAAGATTGACCCCTGGTTCCTGGGTAAACTGAAGAATATTGTCGACTACAAGCATAAACTTTCCGAGTACAACAAGATAGAAGATATTCCCGCCGACGTATTGCGTCAGGCCAAAGTGCTGGGCTTCTCCGACTTCCAGATTGCACGTTTCGTGCTCAATCCTACCGGAAACATGGAGAAAGAAAACCTCATGGTGCGTGCCCG
>ENA-OOXJ01001637-OOXJ01001637.1-human-gut-metagenome-genome-assembly--contig:-NODE-1637-length-13541-cov-3.709551_pt1 | contig 13541 bp, 11 predicted proteins | sample MGYA00241587_ERZ501343 | MGnify/ENA primary metagenome ERZ501343 (study PRJEB25962, sample SAMEA2042918) | human gut metagenome | biome: human gut; feature: human-associated habitat; material: faeces... | reverse complement strand
CGTCGTCGTCCAGGTAGAGGTAGACCGTCTGTTCGCGCCCCGAGGCGGGCGTAAGCAGCATGAGGCAGCCCGCGCCCACGAGCAGCACGAGCGCTCCCGCCGCGGCGAGCAAGGTTTTCTTGATGTTTTTTCGGGTCATGTCCGTTTCTTTTTGTTTTTCCGGGGGACAAAGTTAGTGCAAGGCGAGAGAAATGTAAAGGAAAAGCTCGCTTTTCCTTTCATTTCCGAGCCGCAGCCTGACTTGGGCGGAGCCAAAGAAGCGCAAGGCGAGAGTAAGGATGAGAAAAACGCCGTTTTTATTTCCTTTTCCGAGCCGCAGCCTGACTTTCCGCCCGCCCCTGTGGCCATATCGCCCCGCTCGGCCTTATTTGTGGGCCGTTTGTTCGTCTATTCCGCCGTTTTTCCCTAAGTTTGCGCAGCAGGAAACGAAAGAAGCCCGGGCCTGCCGCCCGGGCACACCATATATATAATATAGCCATCGCAACAAACAACGACAACATGAACAACGACGACAACCACCGGCCGGCCGGAGGCGGCGGGGACGCAATGGTGCTCCGCGCCGAGGGGCTGGTGAAGAAATATGGCAAGCGCACCGTGGTCAACGGCGTATCGTTCGACGTGAAGCAGGGCGAAATAGTGGGGCTGCTCGGGCCCAACGGGGCGGGCAAGACCACCTCGTTCTACATGACGACAGGCCTCGTCGTGCCCAACGGCGGGCGTTGCTATCTGGGCGACCACGACATCACGGAATATCCCGTCTACAAGCGCGCCAAACTGGGCATCGGCTATCTGGCCCAGGAGGCCTCGGTGTTCCGCAAGATGACGGTCGAGGACAACATCGCCTCGGTGCTCGAAATGACGGGCCGCCCCGCCGCCTACCGCCGCGAACGCCTGGAAAGCCTCATCGAGGAGTTCAGCCTCCAAAAGGTGCGGAAAAACCTGGGCGACCGCCTCTCGGGCGGCGAGCGGCGCCGCACCGAGATAGCCCGCTGCCTGGCCATCGACCCCAAGTTTGTGATGCTCGACGAGCCCTTCGCCGGCGTCGACCCCATCGCCGTCGAGGACATCCAGTACATCGTGTGGACATTAAAGAGCCATAACATCGGAGTGCTCATCACCGACCACAACGTTGAGGAGACGCTCTGCATCACCGACCGCGCTTACCTGCTCTTTGAGGGGCGCATCCTGTTCCAAGGCACGCCCGAGGAGCTGGCCGCCAACCAGATCGTGCGCGACAAGTACTTGACCAACAGTTTCAAGCTCCGAAAAAAAGACTTTGCGGCCCTGGGGCGCCAGAAAGCCCTGGAACATGCGGCCGAGGCCGCCGAAGCCGCCCGCTGACGGAAAACGACAAACCGATTACCCAAGGATATGAGAAAAACACTGCTAATGCTTTGTGCGGCCTGCGCCCTGACGGTGCGGGCCGCCGACACGCTGCCGGCCGTCTCCACGTCGAAGCCCCTTTTTTCCAGCTCTGTCAGCACCGTGCCCGCAAAGGGCACTCTCTCGTGAGCCTTGACATCGCCGAAGAGGGCTACTTTCGGTCTGCGACCGTCCGTTTTTGTCATATATATAAGTTGTTTCGTCCGTTGATGGGTGCCGCATATGAGCCCGTTGCTCCGTTCTTGCGAAAGGCGGCAGTCCGTCGTGGCGCAAATTTAAGCATAAACCGCCGTACTGCGGGCTGCCGGCCCCGATAAACGTCGCTTTCTGCCTGTTCCCCCCTTCGGCCGCACCGCCGCCGGTCGATTTTTGCCGCATTTGTTTTGTTTTGCGCGGGTCTTGTGCTAATTTTGCGGGGCGTGCGGCCCGTTCGTACGCAATTTGTGGTTTTTAGCTTTATTAGAAAGAGCGTGTGTTACGATAAAGAAGATGAAAGAACAAACGCGGGTGACGCCTGCGCGCAGCCCGGAAAGGCTGCGTCCGACCTGCGCTACCTGCGCTTGCTGTCGCGCGACTTTCCCACGGTTTCGAGCGTGACGACCGAGATTATAAACCTCGCGGCCATCCTGCACCTGCCAAAGCCCACTGAGCATTTTCTGGCCGACCTGCACGGCGAAAACGAGGCCTTCCAGCACGTGCTGCGCAACGCCTCGGGCAACATCCGCCGCAAGGTGGGCGAGCTCTTTGCCGGCTCCCTGCGCGAGAGCGAGATGCGCGACCTGTGTACGCTCATCTACTATCCCGAGCAGAAGCTCGAACTCGTCAAGCAGACCGACGCTCATCTTTCCGACTACTACGAAACAACGCTCAACCGGCTCATCACCGTTTGCCGCAGCGTCTCTTCCAAATACACCCGCTCGAAGGTGCGCAAGAGCCTGCCCGAGGAGTTTTCCTACATCATCGAAGAGCTCCTGCACGAGTCGGGCGACGACCACAACAAATACGCCTACTTCAACGTAATCATCCGCACCATCATCGCGACGAAGCGGGCCGAGGCCTTCATCGTGGCCATCTGCTACCTGATACAGCGCCTGGCCATCGACCGCCTGCACATCTTGGGCGACATCTTCGACCGCGGGCCCGGCGCCCACCTCATCATGGACACCCTCTGCGGCTATCACCACCTCGACATAGAGTGGGGCAACCACGACATCCTCTGGATGGGCGCCGCCGCCGGCAATCTGTGCTGCATCGCCGGCGTGCTGCGTCTTTCGCTCCGCTATGCCAACACGCAAACGCTCGAAGAAGGCTACGGCATCAACATGGTGCCCCTGGCCACCTTCGCCATGGAGACTTATGCCGACGACCCATGCACCCTTTTCCGCCCGAAAACGGGCGAAAGCGACGTTAGCATTAAGGAAAAAACCGTGCGGCTGATGGCTCAAATGCACAAAGCCGTGGCCGTCATCCAGCTCAAGCTCGAAGCGCAGCTCTACCGCGCCCATCCCGAGTGGGGCATGGACGACCGCCGCCTCTTGGAACACGTCGACTGGGAGCGGGGCGTGGTGCATCTGCCCTCGGGCTGCTACGAACTGGCCGACCGCTTCTTTCCCACGGTCGACCCCGCGGCTCCCTGCGAGCTTTCGCCCGAAGAGCGCGAACTGATGGAGCACCTGCGCCATTCGTTCCTCATCAGCGACCGCCTGCGGCGTCATGTCGACTGCCTCCTCTCGCGCGGACGGATGTATGCCGTCTACAACTCCAACCTGCTCTTCCACGCCTCGGTGCCGCTCAACGCCGACGGCACCCTGCGCGAGGTGCTTGTCGAGGGACGCGCCGTCAAGGGCCGCGCCCTCATGGACCGCGTCGAGGAAGTGGTGCGCACGGCCTTCGACGACGACGCTCCCGCTCGCGAGCGCGCCTCCGCCTGCGACTATTTCTGGTATCTCTGGTGTGGCCCCAACTCGCCCCTCTTCGACAAAGACAAGATGACCACCTTCGAGCGCTACTTCATCCGCGACGCCGCCACGCATGCCGAGGAAAAAGGGTGGTACTACAAGCTGCGCGACTCGGCCGAGGTGTGCGACCGCATTCTGGACCATTTCGGCGTGACGGGGCCCCACCGCCACATCATCAACGGCCACGTCCCCGTGCGGGCCGTGCGGGGCGAAAAGCCCATCAAGGCCGACGGCAGGCTCATGGTCATCGACGGCGGCTTTGCCAAGGCCTATCACGACACCACCGGCATAGCCGGCTACACGCTCGTCTACCACAGTCGCGGCTTCCAGCTCGTGCAACACGAGCCCTTCACCTCGACCGAAGAGGCCGTGCGCGAAGGCACCGACATCAAGAGTACCACGCAGATTGTAGAGATGACGGGCCAGCGCATGATGGTGGCCGACACCGACATAGGCGCTGAGCTCCGCGTGCAGATAGCCGATCTGGAAAAGCTCCTCACCGCCTACCGCCGGGGGGTCATCAAAGAACGTTGAAAACAGCAGGGATAAGCCCCGAAAACAAAAAGAAACCAGCCAAACAGCAATAGTAAATTATCAATTGTCAATTCTCAACTGTTAATTCTCAATTCCCAATTGTCAATTATCAATTCTCAATTGTCAATTTAAAAATACCCTCACCGCATGAAGAGTTTGAAAGAATTGTACCGCATAGGCTACGGCCCGTCGAGCAGCCACACGATGGGCCCGCGCAAGGCCGCCGAGCAATATCTGTCGCGCCACCGCGAGGCCGCCACGTTCCGCGTCACGCTCTACGGCAGCCTGGCCGCCACGGGCAAGGGCCACATGACCGACTGGGCCATCTACCAGGTGTTGGGCGAGAACCGCACCGAGTTTGTGTGGAAGCCCGACGTCTTTCTGCCCTACCACCCCAACGGGATGAAGTTTGAAGCCCGCACAGACGGGGGCGAACTCTACGACCCCTGGACCGTTTTCAGCGTGGGCGGAGGGGCCCTGGCCGAAGAGGGAGCCGCCACGCTCGAAACGCCCGAGGTGTATGAGCTCAACCGCTTGGGCGACATCAAGCGCTGGTGCGAAACGTCGGGCCGGTCCTACTGGGAATATGTCGACGAATGTGAGGGCCCTGCCGTGTGGGACTATCTGGCCGACGTATGGGAGATTATGAAAGAGGCCGTCGAGCGCGGCCTCGAACACGAAGGCGTACTGCCCGGCGGCCTTAACCTGCGGCGCAAGGCCCCCGACTATTTCATAAAAGCCATGGGCTACGGATCGAGCCTCCAAACGCGCGGCCTCGTCTTTGCCTACGCCCTGGCCGTAAGCGAGGAGAACGCCTCGGGAGGCCGCATCGTCACGGCCCCCACCTGCGGTGCCAGCGGCGTTGTGCCCGCCGTGCTCTATCATTTGCAGCGGAGCCGCAACTTCACCGACAAGCGCATCCTCCGCGCCCTGGCCACCGCAGGCCTCGTGGGCAACGTGGCCAAGACGCTTGCCTCCATCTCGGGCGCCGAAGCCGGCTGCCAGGCCGAGGTAGGCGTGGCCTGCGCCATGGCCGCCGCCGCTGCCAACTATCTTTTCGGCGGCAGCCTTGCTTCCATTGAGTATTCGGCCGAAATGGGCTTGGAGCATCATCTCGGCATGACGTGCGACCCCGTTTGCGGCCTCGTGCAGATTCCCTGTATCGAGCGCAACGCCCACGCCGCCGCGCGGGCCCTCGATGCCAACATCTATGCCACCTACGCCGAGGGGCTCCACCGCATCTCCTACGACAAGGCTGTCGAGGTGATGAAGCAGACGGGGCACGACCTCCCCTCGCTCTACCGCGAGACGAGCGAGGGCGGACTGGCCAAGGAGTATGGCCGCGACGAGTAGGGCATCCGCTCATCCACGCAGGCGCCGGCCGGGCTGTTTTTCGTCCCGGCCGGCGCCTTTTTTCTCCTTTCTTAGGCCGGCAGCAAGGCAGCAGCCGCACTTTGTCAGGCAGCAGCGCGGCCGTGCAAAGCTGCATTTTTGCACACGGCGCTTCTTTTTTACACCGAAAAAGGCTCACAACGGCTCAGCGGGCCTGAAAAAGGCTTTATTTTCGATTTATACACTTTTTTACACCCGCACACTTTTCCGCCATTCGCGGAAAATGCGTATTTTTGTCCTCTGAAATAAACCGAAAACGCTCTGATGATTGACCAAGACAGAATAATAAAGGTGAACATCGAGGAAGAAATGAAATCTTCCTATATAGACTATTCTATGTCGGTAATCGTGGCCCGTGCCCTGCCCGACGTGCGCGACGGCTTCAAGCCGGTGCACCGCCGCATCCTTTACGGCATGATGGGGCTGGGAACGACCCACGACAAACCAACGAAAAAGTCGGCCCGTATCGTGGGTGAGGTGATGGGTAAGTATCACCCCCATGGCGACAGTTCCCTTTATGGCGCGCTGGTGCGCATGGCGCAGGATTGGAACATGCGCTATTGCCTCGTGGACGGACAAGGCAACTTTGGCTCCATGGACGGCGACGGCGCAGCAGCCATGCGATATACCGAGGCACGCCTCAGCCTCGTGGGCGAGGCCATGATGCAGGATCTCGACAAGGAGACCGTCGACATGACCAACAACTTTGACGACTCGCTCCAAGAGCCCACCGTCATGCCCACGCGCATCCCCAACTTTCTCGTAAACGGGGCGAACGGCATCGCCGTGGGTATGGCCACCAACGTGCCCACTCACAACCTTTGCGAGGTAATAGACGGCTGCGTGGCCTATATAGACAATCCCGACATCGACGTAGAGGGACTGATGCACTACATTAAGGCCCCCGACTTCCCTACGGGCGGCTATATCATGGGCATGCAGGGGGTGCGCAGTGCCTACGAGACGGGCCGCGGCCGCATCGTCGTGCGCGCGAAAACCGAGATAGAAAGCGGGGAAACGCACGACAAGATTGTTGTGACCGAGGTGCCCTACGGCGTCAACAAGGCAGAGCTCATTAAAAACATCGCCGAGCTGGTGGGCGAGAAGAAAATAGAAGGCATCAGCAACATCAACGACGAGAGCGACCGCGAGGGCCTGCGCATCGTCGTCGACGTGAAGCGCGACGCCAACGCGGGCGTTGTGCTCAACAAGCTGTTTAAGATGACGGCCTTGCAGTCGAGCTTTGCCGTCAACTGCATCGCCCTTGTTCACGGCCGGCCGAAACTGCTGACGCTGAAAGATTGCGTGAAATACTTCGTCGAGCACCGCCATGAGGTGGTGCTTCGCCGCACGCGTTACGACCTGCGCAAGGCCCGGGAGCGCGCCCACATATTGGAGGGCCTCATCATTGCGAGCGACAACATCGACGAGGTGGTACACATCATCCGTTCGTCGAAAACGCCGCAGGCGGCCATGCAGGGCCTGATGGAGCGTTTCGCTCTGGACGAGATACAGGCCAAGGCCATCGTCGACATGCGCCTCTCGCAGCTCACGGGTCTGATGCAGGACAAGCTGCATGCCGAGTATGAGGAAATTGAGCGCAAGATAGCCTATTACGAGCAGATACTGAGCGATGACGCCCTTTGCCGCAAGGTGATGAAGGACGAGCTCATCGAGGTAAAAGAAAAGTACGGCGACGAGCGCCGCTCGCAAATCGTGCTCTCGGCCGAAGAGTTCAACCCCGAGGATTTCTATCCCGACGACGAGGTGGTCATCACCATCAGCCACCTGGGATACATCAAGCGCACGCCCCTGGCCGACTTCAAGGCGCAGGCACGCGGCGGCGTGGGCAGCAAGGGAGGCAGCACGCGCGACAAGGACTTCATCGAATATATCTACCCGGCCACGATGCACAACACGATGCTCTTCTTCACGGCAAAGGGCCGGTGCTTCTGGATGCGCGTGTTCGAGATACCCGAGGGCACAAAGGCCTCGAAGGGACGGGCCATCCAGAACATGCTCAACATCGAGAAGGACGACTGCGTGAACGCCTGCCTGCACATCCGCAAGCTGGCCGACGCCGATTTCTGCCGCTCTCACTACGTTATCTTCTGCACAAAGAACGGCGTCATCAAGAAAACGTGCCTCACGGAGTATTCGCGTCCGCGCACAAACGGCGTGAACGCCATCAGCATCCGTGAAAACGACCGCGTGGTGAGCGTTTGCCTGACGAACGGCGAAGACGAAATTGTTATTGCCAACCGCAACGGACGTGCCATCCGCTTTAATGAAAATGCCGTACGCACGATGGGACGCACGGCCACGGGTGTGCGCGGCATCACGCTCGACGACGACGGCGAGGACGAGGTGACGGGCATGATCTGCGTGCACGACACGGAGCGCGAGACCGTAATGGTGGTGAGCGAGCAGGGATATGGCAAGCGGAGCGCCATCGACGACTACCGCATGACCAACCGCGGCGGCAAGGGCGTAAAAACGCTCAACGTCACCGACAAAACGGGCAAGGTGGTGGCCATAAAGGCCGTTACCGACGAGAACGACCTGATGATTATCAACAAGAGCGGCATTACCATCCGTCTGAAAATGGCCGACGTGCGCGTTATGGGACGTGCCACCCAGGGCGTCAAGCTCATCAACCTAGAAAAACGCAACGACACCATCAGCAGTGTATGCCAGGTGCCGACGGAGGACGAGGAAGAAACGGGCGGAGGGTCTTATGGCGAAGAAACGCAGACGGACGCCGTGTCGGCTGAAAACGACGCAACTGAAAATGTATAGAGATATTCGTTTTAAAAACATAGAGTTATGAAAAAGATCATTTGTTCCTTGGCGCTGATGCTTTTCACGACGCTTTCCTATGCGCAGAACATGGCATACTATAAAGCGGAGGAAGCGATGCAGAAGGGTAAGCTGGATGAGGCTGCCGCCATCTTGGAGGGAGCGCTCAAAAACCCGAAAACCACGAAGTTTGCCGACATGTACAACCTTGCCGGCCGCGTACACGCACAGCTGTTCAATCCGCAGCTGCTCAACGCCGCAAAGGGCCTGCCGCTCGACACGGCTGCTTTCATCTCGGAGCTCGATAAAACCATTACCTATTACACAAAGAGCTACGAGTACGACATGCAACCCAACAAGAAGGGAAAGGTGAAACCCCAGCACGTGGCTGAAAACACGCGCATGATACGCGACATGCTCGACTACTACAACTATGCTGCCATGTTCCTGTATAATCAGAAAAATCTGAAAGGAGCGGCCGAGTACTTCCAGAAATACATCGACCTGCCCAAAAATCCTGTGTTTACGAAGGCTCAGACCGACTCCATCTACACCGCAAAGCATAAGGCATACGCCCAGGCGGCCGTCAATGTGGTGATGATAAATTATCAGGAAAAGAACTGGGACGGCGTGCTTCAGAGTGTCGACATCGCGCTCAAAGACACAGCCAGCTTGCAAGACCTCTACATCATGAAGATGCAGGCCCACCTGGAAAAGAAAGACTCTGCCGCATGGCTCAACACCCTGAAAGAGGCCGTTACGCGCGTGGAGAACAACTCGGGCTTTGCGCAGAACTTGCTTTACTATTATGTAAACAAAAACAACCTGGCCGAAGCCGAGGAAATGGCCCAAAGCCTCATTGCCAAGAACCCCAACAGCAAAGTGGCATGGTATATGAAAGGCTGCGTGGAACTCAACATGAAGAAAGACTACAACGCCGCCCGCGAAAGCTTCAAGAAGGCCTTGGATTTGGATCCGAACTACGCCGATGCAAACATCAACATGGGCATCACGTATATCAACGAAGTGGTGGTACGCCGCAACAACGGAGAATACTGTCTGGACCGCACGAAGGTGAAACAGTTCAACGCCGACTATGAGAAGATCAAGGTGTTCTATCAGAACGCAAGACCTTATTTCGAAAAAGTGCGCGAACTGTTGCCCGACAAGCCCTCTGTATGGGCCGCCTATCTGTCGAACATCTACACCAACTTGCAGATGAAGGAAGAGGCCAAGGCCATGGATGAACTCCTGAAACAGTCGCAGAATAAGTAAGAAGCGGACTGACAACGCAACAAACCTGACAACCTTAAGAGCATCCGCGCGAAACAACCGTGCTGGTGCTCTTTCAATAACTTCGGGAAGGATTCAGATGAGTAGATTTTCCATATATGCGGTAGCAATGATGCTCTTTGGAGCACCTTGCGTCTGTGCGCAAAAAGCTTACAAACCCGTCAAGGCGGCATTGAAGGCGGGAAATGCCGACGAAGCGCTTAAAAAGGTGGCGGAGCTGGAAAACGACTCCCTGCACCGTGGCGATCCGAAGCTCTATAAAATGGGCATCGATGCATATCTGATTATGAACGATGCCGAGAACGAGAAGATTTATCTGAAACAGGCTTGCGACACGGCAAAATTTTTCAACAGTACGTACGGCATCTTCCACTACGCGCTGAAATGCGACAGTGCGGAGAGAGTGCTGATGGAGAAAAAGAGGAAAAAGATAAAGTATCGCTCGGGCAACAACTCGTTGCTGGCCTTACACTATGCCAACCTCTATGCCGGCTGTCGCTACTACTATTTAAACAAGAAGTGGGACGAGGCGTCGCGCTTCCTTCGCATGTATGTCGACGTGTATGCCTCTGAAATATGGATGCCCGGCCATCGCCCCGAAACGCAAAAGCGCCGCCTCCGCTGTGCCTACCTCTATATGAAGTGTGCCTACCGGAAAAAGACGTATCAAGACGTTTTCCGCTACGAGGATCTGCTCTTGGCCGATTCGCTCCACCGTAAACCGGCGCTGGAATACATGGCAGCCTCGTCGGTGGCCATGGGCGACACGGCTGCCTACGTCGGCTATCTGCAACAAGGGTTGAAAGATTATCCGCAGCACACCTTCTTCTTTTCCAATATGGAGGACTACTATATGCAACGCGGCCAACATGCCGAAGCTTTGCACTTGGCAGAGCAGATGTTGAAGATAGACAGCTCCAATGTCAGTTTCCTGGAAGGGAAGAGCCTGGCGCTGTTCAATCTCCGGCGCTACCGCGAATCGATAGCCACTTCGCTGAAATGTCTCGCCGTCAACGACAGCTTGCCCATGCCCTATTATTATATAGGTGCCTGCTATTGCAATTTAGCCAACGAAGTAAAGCTGCCGGCAGCCATCAGCACACCCGAATACAGACAGGAAACCGAAAAACTCCGCACGCTCTACACGTCTGCCCGCCCGTATCTGGAAAGATACCGCCAGCTCGCCCCTGACGACCGGGCTGCTTGGGCGCCTTTGCTCTATCGTGTTTACCTTGGGCTGAACATGGGAAAGCAATTTGATGAGATGGACGCGATTTTAAAGGAGTTGAAATTATAATGAGCTGAATATGCGTATTGATATAATCACCGTCCTGCCGGAGATGCTGGACGGCTTTGTGAATACCTCCATCCTTGCGCGTGCGCAGAAGAAGGGTCTGGTGGAAATACACGTACACAACCTGCGCGACTACACGCTCGACAAGCACAGGCGCGTGGATGATTATCCTTTCGGCGGTTTTGCCGGTATGGTGATGGCTTGTCAGCCCATCGACGCCTGCATCTCGGCTTTGAAAGCTGAGCGGGAATATGACGAAGTTATCTTCACAACGCCCGATGGTGAGCAGTTTGACCAGCCCATGGCCAACGAACTGTCGCTGAAGCGGAACCTTATTATACTGTGTGGGCATTATAAAGGCATCGACTACCGCATCAGAGAGCATTTGATAACGAAAGAAGTCAGCATCGGCGACTATGTGCTGACGGGCGGCGAGCTGGCGGCTGCCGTCATGAGCGATGCCATTGTCCGCCTGGTGCCGGGCGTGCTCAGCGACGAGCAAAGCGCTCTTTCCGACTCGTTCCAGGACAACTTGCTGGCGGCTCCCGTTTATACGCGCCCGGCGGAGTATAAGGGATGGAAGGTGCCGGAAGTGTTGCTCTCAGGCCACGAGGCGAAGATCAAGGAGTGGGAGCTGGCTCAGTCGTTGGAGCGCACGCAGCGGCTTCGTCCCGACTTGTTGGAGGAGAAATGAACGGTTGAAGCAGTCAGGATATTTTCAGAAGATGCTGGATTTTATTTGTTTGGGGAGCGGCAGTTGCGGCAATTGCTATTATCTGTTTACGGAGCAGTATGGCATTCTTATCGACCTGGGGATAGGCATCCGCAGTTTCAAGAAATATTTTCGCGAGTACGGACTATCGTTCAATAAGGTCAATGCCATTCTGATTACGCACGACCATACGGACCATATCAAGGCCGCCGGGGCTTTCAGCACCGAGTTTCACGTGCCGGTATATGCCACGGAGGCCGTTCATGCCGGCATGTTGCGCAACCGTTTTATGCAGAAAAAGGTGGGAGCTGCCGAGCGGCACTACTTTGCTTGCGGCAACACGTTTGCACTCGGCCCGTTTCGCATTTCTACGTTCAAGGTACCGCACGACAGTTCGGAAAACTGTGGCTATTACGTTGAGTGCGAAGGCGTTTCGTTCTGCCTGATGACCGATGCCGGGAGCCTGACGGAGGATATGGCCCGTTTCATCCCCCTTTCCGACTATCTGGTCATCGAGGCCAACTATGACGCGGCCATGTTGGCGGGCGGGCCGTATCCCATGTTTCTGCAAAAGCGCATTTCGGGCTTAAACGGACACATGTGTAACGAGGATACAGCCCGTGGCTTGGCAGAAAACCTGACCGGCCGGACAAAGAAAGTATGGCTGTGCCACCTCAGCGAGGAGAACAACCATCCCGAGCTGGCGCGCAAGACGGTGGAAAACGCTTTGGCTGCCGTGCAGGACCGCCTGAACGAAGCGTTTACCCTCGAAGTGCTGAAAAGAAAGGTGCCTTCGCCGCTTTATCACCTGGCGTAAAGAAGAAAAGCCATGCAGCACGTCGTTGTCTACCTTTTGCTGGCCGCCGCCGTGGCATACATCGCCGCCCGCGTATGCAAGCACGTCCGTGCCGTCCGTAAGCGGCAGAACCCGTGCGCCGGCTGCCCGCTGCCCTGCAAGATGAAAGAAAAAAAGCAGAATAAAGTTTGCAGAATAAAAAAATAGTTCTACCTTTGCAGCCGTATTCAACCGGGTACCCTGACCGAGTGGCTAGGTAGCGGTCTGCAAAACCGCGTACAGCAGTTCGAATCTGCTGGGTACCTCTCTAAGGCGGCCATCCACGACGGATGGCCGCTTCTTTTTTTGTGGCTTTGGTCAAGGCCGTATTGTTTTATCCGTAGTTTCATGTTTTTGTTGGGAGCTTTCCGCAACTTTTCCTTATCTTCGTGCCCGTTAAATACGCCTCAATCTATGAACGGGAAAAGAAAAGTAGCTTTGGTGCTTTCCAGCGGCGGCGCGCGTGGTTTTGCCCACATTGGCGCCATCGAAGAACTGTTGGAGCAGGGTTTTGAAATCTCTTCCATTGCCGGCACGTCTATGGGAGCGCTCATCGGTGGCATGTTTGCCGCAGGCAAGCTGAAAGAGGTGGCCGAGTGGATGTTTTCGCTCGACCGGAAGAAAATCTTCTCGCTGCTCGACGTCTCGCTCAGCCTGACCCACGTCGTTAAGGGCGACCGCGTCATCCATGCGTTGAGCGAAATTGTGCCCGACCGGAAGATTGAGTCGCTTCCCATCCCTTATTGTGCCGTTGCTGCCGACCTCAGGCAGAGCCGCGAAGTCGTCTTCGACCGCGGAAGCCTCTATGCAGCCATCCGTTCGTCCATCTCGGTGCCGTCTTTTCTGAAACCGCTGCAAACCAAAACGATGACGCTCGTCGATGGCGGCGTGGTAAATCCGTTACCCCTCAACCGCGTGCAGCGCACCCCGGGTGACCTGCTCGTTGCCGTCAACGTGAGCGGGCACAACAGTGCCGACTGGGACATGCTCCGCCGCTCGTTGGCCCAGCGCCGTGCCCATCCCTTGTGGAAGAACATCCGCAACGCGCTGCCCGCCCGCATTTTTGACGACAACTATTATTCGCTCCTGATACGCACGTTCTGCCTGATGATACAGCAGAACGCCGCGCTTTCGCTCCGCCTGACGCCGCCCGACATCCTTGTGAACATCCCGATGAACCGTTTTGGCGGTTTCGACTACGACCGCGCCGAGCACATAGCCCGTGCCGGCCGCGTCAAGATGCGCGAAGCCTTGCGCAACTATTTTTCGCAGCCCCTTCTTTCTGCCACCGCCGACAACTGACGGCCGGCACCGGCGCCGTGCCGGGCACGAAAAGGGCGG
>ENA-OOXJ01001636-OOXJ01001636.1-human-gut-metagenome-genome-assembly--contig:-NODE-1636-length-13545-cov-3.799926_pt1 | contig 13545 bp, 18 predicted proteins | sample MGYA00241587_ERZ501343 | MGnify/ENA primary metagenome ERZ501343 (study PRJEB25962, sample SAMEA2042918) | human gut metagenome | biome: human gut; feature: human-associated habitat; material: faeces... | reverse complement strand
CTTTCTGGCATTGCCGCATATTGCTGTTTCCCTAAGAAACCGTGTATCAATGTTTTACGAACGATTGACACACAGCTTGCATTGTTCTGAATTATCGAACTCACGTTAAATAGTGAGCCACTTCCATACCAAAGTTGGAAGTGGCAGAAAAATACGATATACTCAGGTCTCTCTTTTCTAACTATTCTTCGGCTTGCCACCATTAAATCGCCAAATGGTAACAATGATGGCCAAGACAAAAGCTACCCACGAGAATAAAGAGATAGCAGCATCTTGAAGCCATTCTTTCAGTGTCACGTTGGATAGCCGTTTGTTGTGGTCAAACTGATACTCAAACCAAACAAGATGCAAGGCTGCCGCAACTACACCAAGCAAATAAATTCCTAATATACTCATCTGATTTTGAATTATATGTTATACAAGAAGTTGAATATATATCATTCGTGTAATGACGTTCTATTTCGGTTCTATAAGGATGAGGATTTTACAAACTCAGCAATTTCAGATAAGATTTTATCCAAATCTCCAAAAGACAATCCTATCGCCCCTTCTGCCAACTTTGGAACCAGCGTGGAGATAGATTCGTTAGCATACTCATCCAATTTCCATTTCAACTGTTCTATTTCTTTCTTATTTGCGCTTAACAGGGGTTGATACTCCTTGTTTGTCAACTCTTTGTGCCGTAATTTTCTTTTCAGTTCCCGATTCTCTTTAGCAAGTTCTTCTTTCCTGTTTTGAAGGTTTTCTTTTCTGAGGTTGTACTCTTTGTAGAAAACTACTATTTCATCCTTTTTCAGTTGGTAAAGAGCGAAATGCCATTCTTTTTCATACTTGTCACATTTTTCCCTTAGACTTTCATAGTTTTCCTCCCAATCTCTTAGTTGTGCATTAAGTAAATTGACTTTGGCTTGATAACGAAACTCCTTTATGCTTTCTGTATAGAACTCTCTTGTCGTTTCATTCTTCAATATATCTATGACTTCGGGCAATGTATAGGCTTGATAAAGTTCTTTCGCATCGTGATAGTCTGCCAATATATCTGTAAATTTAGGCCATAATTTTTTGAAAAATGGAACTTTCACTGTTTCTGTCTTACCATCTTCAGTAACCATTGAGCAAAGGTTTCCACCACTGAGCGGACTGCCTGACAAATACCATATCAAAGCCATCGTATCATCTTTTTCATCAAATAAGACTGAATAAGGAGCGCACATCCACCATTCTATATAAACGCCCAACGTAGCTGTCTGAAATGTTCCAGAGTAAGCCAAACCGTTTCTAACTGTAACAGGCGTAAGTAACATCCTGCTGTCACTCAGAATCCTTTCACGATTGGCCAATATAAGAAAAGTATTATCCGTAAATAGTTTCTGCAAGTATCTCTCTTCCTCATCTGTAGGCTTGGGCTTTGCAGGTTTCTTTTTAATGCTGAAATATACACCTGTTTTGTCTAATACGGGAGTTTCCTTAGCCCCTTCCATCACTGCATCCTGCTGTATGGGATAGCCTTGTATGATACGCCCGTCTTGCAGTTTTATTCCGTTTACTATCGTATTGCTTTTTTCCATATCCATATTTATTGCCGTTTTGTTTCTATTGATAATCCGAATAAGCTTTTATAAAGCCTTTGGCGATAATACCAAGGCGTGATTCCTACACCCTCATCAGCCAACTTAAGAATTTCATCTGCACTTGTATGCAAATTCTGTATCATAGCCTCAAGATTATCAGCAATAATCATGTTTGCTGTTTCAATATAAGGCATATAAAGTTCTGTTCCTTGTTCCTGACTACTTATAAGGACAAAAGGGTTCTGCTTTATATGATAGGGCAATTCCCTGTCTTTCAATGCCTAATGTTCACATATCGCTCCATCGTTCTCCCTAAGTTTGTAGAGTGCAAAGGCAATTTTCCCACATTTGGAGATATAGTAACACAATGTCTTTCTGTCAATGTTGGGCAGAAGCAATGATACCCTGTTCAGATAAAAGGCAAAAACAAATGGGATGTGACCACCTGCCAATGTCCGTATGACAGATTGCTTGTAGACATCGCTCCATTTGCTTGAAACATCTAATACAGCAAACTGTCTGATTGCATTGTGTCGTATTATTTCTGTCATTTTATGTGCGCATAATCAGGTATTATCACATCATCCCCATCGTCATATTTCAATATAACTTGGTTTCCGTCATTGTTCATATTCCAAGCCTCCGCAATCCGCTCGTAATTGCGTGTGAAAGGAAATCTGTAAAGGTTATAGGGAGAGAAACTTATCATATAGTCAGTTAAAAGGGCTTGCTGTTCAGGGGTAAGCAAATCCTTGTATGTACCGTGCAGACAATAGCAGTTTGTCTCTATGCTTATGCACGTCTCGAAGCGTTCACCCTTTGTCTCGCTATCCCTTATGTGGAAATGAGGAATTGACATCTCATCGTCTGTCTTTACATATACTTCATACTTGTCATTCTCACCAAAGTAGCCAATGCGCGCTATCTCTTCATTGTACTTATAGAGCACTCGAAAATACTCTTTGACCAACGGTACATCCTGCTCCAAACGAAGGATAAAATTTACAATATCCTCATCTTCCGTACATTCTATCTTGTTAAAGCCAATGCTTTGGAAGTATTCTTCCGCACATTCCTGAATGGCCTCCCAATCCATTTCGTCAATGCAACCGACAATCCAAGACCTGTCATCCCCGTCCCTCAGAGCGCATTTCAAAGAAATAAACTTAACTATCATAGAATTTCGTTCACAAGCTACATCCAATTTGAGATACATATTTCTGAGACTTCCAAACCGTCTGATAAGCATCGACTTCAAAGGTGTAGGTGACCATTGAGACCAAAAGCGTTTGGTCAGTGCGGTGCTTATATCGTTCAATTCCACATATTCGTAGTCATTGTAATCACAGACATAACACAAATCTTCCGTACTGCGTTTGAGAAACACTTTCCTACTCATAGCTTTTGTTTTCATCGATTTCAAAATAAACTTTGGCCAATGGAACATCCTGTTCCAACCTTTGCACAAAGTTTACAATATCTTCATCACCCGTACACTGCATATTCTTGTAACCAATGCTTTGAAAATATTCCATCAAACATTTCTGAATCCTGTCCCAATCAACCTTGTTGTCATCATACATTCGTTCCACATCGTCTAACAGGGCACATTTTAAGGAGATGGACTTCACAACGGAACTATCTTTCTCACAATCCACTCTTAGATGAAGATACATTCGTTTTACTGTTCCCAATCGTTTCAATAGTAGGGTTTTCAATGGTGAAAGTGACCACTGAGGCAGATAGCAATCGGTCAAAGCCTTGCTTATGGGATTGAGCGTGATTACATCATAATCATCACCTCCCCAATTCATATCTTCCGTGCTTTTCTTCAATAATACTCTCATATCAATATGTATTTATTTGTTATTGAATTATTTAACTTCAATAGATGGGGAACAAGAGTTTGCGATAAATCCGTTCCAGGCAGCCATACCATCTCATCCATTGTCTTGCATTCTTGTTCAGTAACAGAGTATTGTTATCCATATAGATACGTTTATTCACCTCAATCATAACCGAATGGTAGGCAAAGCCTGTGTCAGGGTATATTGAGTTGCTATAAGGTTCGTTGAAACTCACTGAATAGCCGCTTTTCTTGAACCCTGCACTTATCGTATTTACGATGCCTTTGTCATACGACTCATCCTCGTTGAATCCAATGCAAATGTCCGCATAACGATAGTCATTGTCGGCAAAAGAATGGCAATCGATAAGGAGTGCGCCTTCGGAAAGCGATTCTCTCAGATGCTCCTGGTGGGCGTTGTATAGCTGGTATATGTCCCGTCTGTCATCTTCTGTCAACAATCCTCTTTTATAGCCCCTGTAGTGGGTGTAAATGATGCCCTGCCCGATTTTCTCCATCTCGTCATTGGGCAACCTTTCCACATCGCACACAAAACGTGAGAACGGGAATACGACCTCCTCCACACCTTCCATTTCTATATGGAAAAGCATATCCACATACCAATCCGTCAGTTCTCGTACACAGTCGTTGACGAAGAAAGCGTTTGGATGCCACTTCCCGATATGTTTGTCAAATATCCCGTTCATTGATGAATGGGGTATGTGTAATACTATCTTGTTCGTTTCCATTTGTAATAATTTACTTGTTAGATTTGACCAACCATATCCTATCAGACGAAATATCCTTGAGCAAAAAGGCCGCTTGCATAATTGATTCACATAGACATTCTGCCCTCTTTATCAACACGTCCGATGAACCACCGACTATGATAACGGATAGGCTTTCTCTGCCAAATAAATTTCCATCCTTGTCTTTGTATCTGCCGTTCAAGTACTTTCCTATTGCCCACCCGATGATGCGATTCCCATCTGCGCTTTTGAAATTTTGCTTTGCCCAATTGATTATGGCACTATCGGATTGCTTCAAGCTATCGACTTCTGTGGGGAATATGATAAAGCCTCCTCTTTCATTTTCTTTTGCCTGAAAATCAGTAGAATTATCCATACAGGAAATGAGGGTTTTATTACGGTCATATTTAATGCTAAGCCCGTTTGCGCCCATTGCTCCCTTCAACATAGCCGAAGCCCAACAATCAGCCCTGTTTATACATTCGTACTTATTTCCCTTGGGGAATAAGGGTTCTTTGCCGTTCTTCATTTCGTCTTTATCGGTGATTGAATTCTTCGTCTATAAGCCTTATGGATGTTTCCAATACAGATGGGGAAAGCGATAGAGGCTTTATATCGTATTTTTCTATTAACTCATAGAAGCGTTCTATGCCATCCCTTTTCAGCATTCCGATATGGAAGTCAAGGAAAGCTAAAGTTTCAGCGTCAACCTCTTCTTTCAATGCAATGGACTCTTCTATAGACGCTTGCAACTGTGAATTGTACTGTTTCCATTCAGTCCATAACTTCTTATACCTGTCGTAATCATATAGTATGTTCTGATATTGTTCGTAAAGCCTGCCAAGCTCAAACTCCGCCCTACCCATAATGTTTTCCATTGTAAAGCCATTACGGAAATAAGCAGATTTGGATAATCCTTTGCATGGCTTTTCCATTGTAATAGAGTAGGTGGAATAAGGGATAATTCTGCAAATCCCTTCCAATGCAATCCCTCTGTATAGCGTATTGATTTTGAAAGTTTCTATTCTCATAACCTGTCCTCCCCGTCAAAAGTCAACAACTCTCCGAACAGATAGATTTTCTTTTCCCTCAACAATTCATAGTCAATGGGAGGAACAGTGTTGTTCCGCAAGGCAATTTTGCACAATATCAAAATTTTGCCCATATTGTTCTCTCCAACAAAACAACCGACATCCGTTATTTTGCCACATTCCTCTGCTATAAGCAGATTCAAATCCTTCTTCTTCATCGTAGGATATGCAGCACACAGTTCTTTCTTCCTTGCCCTACGTGCTTTCCTTAGTTCCTTGTTCTTTGCTCCCCATATCATACAGGTAGCTCCGTAATTGGCTGTGCTGTCTTCAATGATAACAGCATCGTCAGGAATGGAAAGGAGCAAATTTCTGAAGTCTGCATTGCCTATGCACTTATGCCAAACCACATAAAGCATCCATTGCAGACGGACATCTTCCCAATCTTGCCTGATATGCTCTGCATTTCTGCGTTTGATAACTTTTTTGGCAAGAAAAGCATTAGGCTCTGCCTGCAAATCACGCTGTATGGCTTCATTTAAGGCTGTATGTGAAGAGAACTCCCCACAAAGGTAGGCTGCTTCACTCGTGCGAAAGATATGCCCGTTTAAGGTAAAAGAATAGCCTTTGCATAGATTCCCCAAACAGAGAGTAATCCCGTCTCTCACGTCAGTAGCCTTGCAGAAAGGCCAACAATTCAGTTTGCTTGCATCGTATATCTCAGTACGACCAAGCACTATTTCATCAAAAAGTGAATGGGTAGAAGTGGTGTAGCGGTTGCTACCAATAATGTTACGGTCATCCATATTGTTTGTTTTTAATTGTTAGATAATCCGCATCATTTTACCACCGTGGCCACAATATATAAGGCTCGGTTGGTGTACATTCAAGTACTCTTGATGCTTTACGATTGCAAATATACTATATGAATATAACAAATTCCTAATTTATAGAGAGAATATTTGTTAATATTGCAGCCAATGGGTCTACGAATCATCTACTGTTATAGCAACAGATGTTTCGTATTTTTTAGGGTGTCCATTTTGTTATTCATAAACCCATCCTTGTTTATTATAGGGAATGATATACATATTTAGCCTGAAAAAGGTCTTTATATGATTTACTATCTTAGTGCTTCATTGGGATACTCTTGAAACTGCTTATGCCTCCTCAGAACGAAACAATGTATTCCTTTTTGACATAATAAAAATCCTGCCTTAATAACTGTAAATATTATCAAGATAGGATTTAAAGAGATAAATATCAAACAGTGATATTATAAATTATCCTTTTTTGACTGCTAACACAAAGCATAATATTGTTAGGACAAACAATACACCACTTAATATGAAATTACGGCTCACGAAACAAATTGCTGAAAATCCCATCAATAGACCTCCTGCAATTGCAAAAAATCTGCCTGCACATCCCAAATTGCCAAAATCATAATTTCTTTCAAAACCACAATTATAACATCTCTTAGCCATCGGGTCTAAATCATGGCCACAGTGAGGACATTTGCCAGCCATAGTTATTCCCCTCCGTGTGCGTGTTCTGAATTGTATTCAGCAATAATCTTTGTAATATCTTCTGCTGAATAACATTTGGTTTTTGTTTTACCATCAGTAAGAGTCAGTTCGATATAGTCTGACTTGTCTACCAAAAGCAATAAGGCTTCATCAACTCTCTGTTGAGTTGTCATTGAATTTCCGTCTGTATTCCCTTTTTTGTCAATGCCTAAGAAATACCAGATGTCAAAAGAACATTTTTTCATTATATTTTTTTGCGGTTTCCTGGGCTCAAAAGAAATCCTGTAAATTATTTAAATTCTATAGGCATATAGAGAAAGCGTGAGCCTAATTAACTTGCTATCTTTCGGTAGGCTCTGGACTGCCTTGTAAGTAGATAACAACATAACGTCTCACGCTCTTGGAGTTATCTAAATGCACAAATGCAGGTAGAAACCAACCAAGAGGGAGCGTCATTCTGCTATTCCAACTTACATGCGAATTGTCCAGATTCACCGAATGGAACAGAAGCCAAACGCTTCCAATACTATGTCTGCCAAAAGCCTAAAGAGGCTAATGACGTGCCAAAGATACAAAAAAATTGCTTTGTACAGGCAGATTTTGCTGGAAATATTTGCAGCATTGATATTTTCTATTATAAGGAACAAATCATAGCTGCTTACATTCCATAGAGACAAGCAATCAAAAACAGACACTTTACGGGTATCAACTTTTGATTGCGGTCTCTTTGAATCACTATAACCTTTTAGATTATGCTGATACATAAAGATACTGTATCAAAGTCCGTTGAAAGATTATTTTGATACAGTTCTCATTTTGCTACAGTTAGTCAAACCAAAAGATTTCTCACCGAATTTACATAGTTGATTCCACCACTTGTACTATTATTCAGCATCTTTTCCCAAGTCTGACGGATTTTAGTCATTCTCTTGTCAAATCCTGAACGGGAAGCATAGAGAGGTTTCAAAGTCATCTCGATTGTTTTTATATCTCCGTGGTATGCATTCAATATCTTCTGCATAGCAAAATCATCAAAGGTGTCTGCTTGAATTTCGGGTACGTCTGAAGTGTGGCCAAATACTCGGTCGTACATAGTCAATATTGGATTGGCTTCTGCATTCAACACATCATTGATATAAGTGTCTTTGAGGTTAAGGTAACTTCTAACTTTACCAATAGTTTCAAGTTTTACCTCAAACCTTGTTACACCATTGAATTGCTTTACGACCTCCCATTTGTTAGGGAGTATAGAAAGAAAGTCCTTATTCTTAGGCTTGATTATTTCTTTCTCTTTGCGATAGATACGGATGCACTCTTTACACTTGGAAGATTTAACGTCTCTAATGAAGTCTATACCTTCACTATCGTAATAATCCCATTTGTAGCGTCTGTAATTCTTTACCCATAATGACAATGCGTGTAGGGTTTCGTCAGAAAGTGTTGCATGTACATCCTTGGTTACATCTGCTGAGGTTATATATCCCGTTTGCAGTATGCCGTCCACATCTATCCGACAAATCCCTAACTTGTTAATATTCTCAAGACATTGCCTAATGGTGTACTTTGAAATAAGTTTGGGATAATCTTCTCCCAAAATCTTACTCGAAAACTCCAAGGTTAATGTTTGCTTGGGCTTGCTTACAGCAATGAATAAGTTGAATGGTACAAGTTTATCATTTTCTGATGAGTAATATTGTCCTATCAAGTCCCCATTGTCGGGATTATACCTTTGGTTGAACTGAATCTGTCGTTCTAACAGATATTTATAGTTGGCTTTTATCTTCAGCCTGTCGAATGTTAAATAAGTCACTATTCATAAGAATATCCTTTTTATTTTTCAGAAATGTACTCTACAGGCTACATTTCCCCCTTTTGATAATGCGATAACAGAGAGAGGTGACAGCCTCTCTTCTATTTATTCTCACTATCTATACTATCAGGAATCGTTTCCCAATAGGCTTTGAGGGCAACTGATATCGCCCTCTTGTGTTGCGCACTTTTAGCCCGCCCTTTGAGGCTTGCGCTGATTTTGCGTTTTGTTTCTTCGCTTCTTTGTCTTGTAATTCTTTTCATACTCTTAATCCATTATACATATATAAATATAGGTAAGACTGAAAGGATTATCAAGATTAGTAAGTTCCTCTCAAATTCTGTAGAAAATTTTGAGGATGACAAAGCACTTGGATTAAAGACATACCCCTCTTCCTTAAGGAAGGCATTATAAGCGGGGATACGGGGGTAGGAAGACATACATCCCCCTACCTGCCAATATGTTACAAGTCCATCCCTGACAAAAACACTACTGAAAGTGCTTGCCCATAATTTAGGGGTGAGTTTTTCTGTATTCTTTTGGCCATATATCTAAGAAACAGTATCTTTGCGAAAAAGAAATCAAACCGTCGTTCTTTGAACTTTGTTAGGTGGAAGTATTGGCTTTGTGGGGTCAGGAATCCAATGCCTCAACTCCCAAATCTTATCCAAGTCCTCTAAAAATAGGTTCGAGAATAGAACGGTCAAGGGTACGAGTAAATCGGCTAAGTAATTGAATATCAATGCTTAGCCGATTTCATTTTGCGCCTATTGATCCCGTTTTGTTCCCACACGGACTTATTCGCCAGTTCTTTAAATGGGATTGAATACGCTTAAACATTATTCTCCTTGTAATATATTGAATAGATGAAAAGCAATAAGTGTTGTCGAGAATTGTTGAATATCTACAAAAATCAGCGTTATAAGTAGTTTATGACCAATAGAGGTGCAAATAGATAAAATCCAAATAGATAAAATAATCATCAAATCATTGATTTTATCCAAATTAAGATTGTGTATCATATAAATTCGTTATCTTTGTATTTGGTTAGAGACTACTCTTGCCAAGACATATTGAAAATAAGAGGCGTTATGTCTTCTTCTTGTATGTACGAAGCCTGAGAACCTTCAAACAATGGAAACAAGAGATGATATAATGGTCTCCACGCATATGCGTGGGGCTGTTATTCTCACATCTGTTTCCAATGGTTTTCTCAGGGCCTGTACATTAAGAAGTGTGGCATACGGCACCACGCTTCTGCGTTTAATAACAGACTCGTTTGAGTGCTATCGGGTATAGAACGAAACTACACGTATGACAATTCTAATTATTATTCTCATTGTTGTAGCAGTAATCTTCATCATCAACCATAATGGTAATAAACATAATGAAGAAATGAGAAAACTTGCTGAGCAAAAGAAAGCGGCACAAAGTTCACTTAGCCAACATAATATCAACAACAAAATCATGGATGCAGTCCATGCTATGGGTGATGGTCAAAATGCTCAATACTGGGAAGGTTTTAAGCGCAGAAAACCAAACGAAGCAAAAGCCATCGTTGCTGCTTCTAGATTGAACATGGACTTATTGAGTGATAAGGATGCCTTTGAGGTCGTGAGCACATTCCTTCGCTGGTCTGAGAATGCTGGCAAACCAATTTCTAAACTTAAAGACGACACTATTGCACAACTTTCTGAGTTTCTCAATGAAGTTTCTTTTGAAATGTTGGAATCCAAGCTTAAAAACGAGATACCCAAGGAAGCTAAGACATTCAACATTTCTCCAAACCATACAGTCGGCTACTTTATGCTAATATACTTGAAGGAAGCACAAAACCGCCAATCTAAGACAAATCTTCCAACTGGTGACATCCGCTCTTTGGTAGAGCAGTTGTTAGACACCGTCTTTCCACATGAGATGAAAGCAAAGATGAACGAGGATATGGCATATGTATTCGGTGGTTTGGTCGTTGATATGGTTAAGAGTGGCGACGTTGATCCACAACTTCAAATGATGTTGTCATCAATGACCATTCAAAACATCAAGATGATGAATAAATTGTATGAGTCGGGTAAGGTGGATAAAAATGAGTTCGACCAAATACTTGAAGAAACTCTTGATAAGTTTGCACATCAATTCTAAAACTGTATAATAATGTGGTGGATAATAATTGCTATTATTGCTTTTGTGGCATTTAAGTTCATTTTGGACTCTAAAGCTCAATCAAATGCTGTTGCCAAACAAGGTGGCATGAGAAAGAAATATTCGATATTGGTTGATTATTTTCTCACAGGAAATGAGAATTGTCGAATTATTCAGGAAAATAGTACATTCATTCGTGTCGGTGCTGCCAATCCTGCTGCGAGTACATATTTTGACATCGCCCAAACCTACGGAACAGTTACAATACAATGGATTTCTAAAAGCATACCTCTTGGAAACCATAAGTTAGAATGGCAGTTCAATGAGTTTGCAGACCAACACGAAATGATACGTCAAATTGGGCATGACGTAGAAACCTATATGGGTAATGTACTATCTAAATTTCAGTAATATGGGACTGTTCTCTAAAATATTTGGTGGGGCGAAAGAACTCACAAAAATCTCCAATGGCGTTGCTAATGTCACCAACATGCTTGATGAATACGAAAGCGACCCCGATTTAACATATCTGTATGTGTCGGCATGGATTACACGTGTTGCAGTTATTGATGTAGTGGAAGCAAACGAATTTCCTTCACACTACACTCTTTATGCCCCGATTCATGGTAATCAGACAAAAATGACCATCATGGAAGCATACGGATTAACTATTACAAGAGTTGTGTCCAAAGCACTTGAGCGTTCCTCACGCATTCATGATTATGTGCAAGACATCTTAGACAAAAAGGAAACTTTCTACGAGATAGACAGGCAACTGCCCGAAGAACAAAAAAGAATATTCAGATAGCATAAACATACCTACAGTTTAAGCAGGTTGGACGATTAGGATTTAATGTTGCAATAACTCCCGATGCTGTAGACAAAAAGATGAAATTAGTTTCAGCCTATGAAACTCAAATAAAAAAGAAGAGGATGCACATATCGGTGGTAAGAGCAGAAAAGGTATAATTCTCTAGTAATTTTGCTGCGGTCGGCTGCGGGCCGGCGGTTTTTTCATCTCATAAAGGCGACTACATGTTCAGACAAACTCCTCCCGTCACCCAGAATCTCATCATCATCAACGTGCTGATGTTCTTTGCGCAGTACGTCTTTGAACGTTACGGCATCGACTTGACGAGCATGCTCGGCCTCCATTTTGTCCTGGCCGGCGACTTTGCCGTATGGCAGCTCGTGACGTATCTGTTTCTTCACAGCGGGTTCACGCACATCTTCTTCAATATGTTCTCGCTTTGGATGTTCGGGCGTATCATCGAGCAGGTGCTCGGCTCCAAGCGCTTCCTTGTTTATTACTTTGTCTGCGGCATCGGTGCCGGTCTGTGCCAGGAGCTGTGGCAGACGGCGCAATATTTTATCGAAGGGATGCAGAACTATGATATGGTCGATACAGGCAGCAGCCGTATGCCCATGGCGCAGTTCCTCAACCTGTGGACGACGATCGGCGCCTCGGGTGCGTGCTACGGCGTCCTGTTGGCTTACGGCATGACGTTCCCCGAAGAGCGCATCATGCTGCTCATTCCGCCCATCCCCATCAAGGCAAAATATTTTGTGGCGGGCTATGCCGTCATCGAGGTGCTCTCGGCCTTTTCTTCCAACTCGACGAACATTGCCCACCTGGCCCATTTGGGCGGCATGCTTTTCGGCCTGCTGCTGTTGCTCTACTGGCGGCGTCAGGCCCGCGGCGCCCGGCCTTTTGGCGGGTGGTCCACCTATACGCCGCGCCGTTCCCGTTGGGAGCGCCTGCGTGACGGTGTGCGTGGTCTCTTGAAAAGGAGGGGAAGCGCCCCAAAGGGGGCGCCCGGCCGCTTCAAGGATCGCGATGCCGACTACGATTTCAACGCCCGACGCAAGGAACGCGAGCAGAAGGTGGATGAAATACTCGACAAGATACGTCGTTCGGGCTACGACAGTCTTACAGATGAAGAAAAAGACGAGCTCTTCCGCAACAGCCGCCGCTAAGCCGCGGCGCAAGCCCTCCGGCCGCCGCCGGGTCTCGCGGCTGGCACGCATAGTGTCGGTAGCGTCGTGGACGGCCGTGCTTGCCCTGTGGGCCTGTGCCGGCAGTGTTTATCTGAACCCCGCGTGGTGCCGTTTCTTCGGCGTCGTCGGTCTGGCGTTTCCCTTTTTCCTGGCGGCCGATGTGGCCATGCTTTTCGTCAGTCTGCTGCTGGCACCGCGCCGGGCGTGGATACCGCTTGTGGGCGTGGCCGGTTGCGTCCTGACGGTGCGCTCTTACGTACCGCTGAACCTGCCGTCGCCCGCTCCCCGCGGCAGCATGAAGGTGCTTACGTACAACGTCATGAATTTTGGCGGGCAAAAGGCCGACTCCTCTGGGCGCAATCTTGTCTGCCGCTATATTACGGAGAGCGGGGCCGACGTGGTCTGCTTGCAGGAGGCCACGGCCGGAAGCGATTTCGTGCGCAAGCAGCTCACGCACGCAGCGGGCAGCCGCACGCCCTATTATGACACCGTGCGTATCGGCCAGAACGTCGTGTCGTGCCTCTCGGCCTGGCCCATCGTGGGCAAGGAGCTCGTTTGTCGCGGTGTGAGCAACGGTGCGGCGGCTTTCCGTCTGCTCCTGCCCGAGGGCGACACGCTCACCGTCGTCAACTGCCACCTCGAATCGATGCACCTTTCGGCCGAGGAGCGCGGCACCTACCGCGACATGGTGCACAAGCCCGAAGAGACCGACGTCAAGGCCGGGTCGCGCCTGCTCATTTCGAAAATATCCACCGCCTCGGTCGAGCGTGCCCGCCAGGCCGACCTCGTGGCCCGCTTCGTCCGCCGTCACGCAGGCGAAAGCCTCATCGTCTGCGGCGACTTTAACGACACGCCCGTCTCCTATACCC
>ENA-OOXJ01001635-OOXJ01001635.1-human-gut-metagenome-genome-assembly--contig:-NODE-1635-length-13548-cov-10.252279_pt1 | contig 13548 bp, 9 predicted proteins | sample MGYA00241587_ERZ501343 | MGnify/ENA primary metagenome ERZ501343 (study PRJEB25962, sample SAMEA2042918) | human gut metagenome | biome: human gut; feature: human-associated habitat; material: faeces... | reverse complement strand
TCGGTGACAACGAGTTCCTCTCCTACAGCGGAGACTCCCGCCTGAGGCACATCGTGGGTGAGAATTTCTACACCTTCTACCTGCGTGACTACTACGGAGTGAACCCTTCCAACGGTGAGGCCCTCTGGGTAACCGAAGACGGTTCGCTCACAAACGATTACAACAAGTCCCGCTACTATTATGCAGGCTCTCCCGAGCCCAAGCTCTACGGAGGATTCAACACCACCGTATCCTGGAAGGGTCTCAGCCTGAGCGCATTCTTCGAGTACAAGTGGGGCAACAAGGTATATCTCCTCGAGAACCGCTACTACACCTCCGACGGTAACCAGATGGGAACCAACCAGTCCATCTACGCCCTCGACTACTGGAAAAATCCCGGTGATACAGGTACCAACCCCCGTCCTGTGGCCGGCAATACCTCTGAGTCCTACAACTTCGGTTCCGACCGCTGGCTCGAGGACGGCAGCTACATCCGTCTGAAGGACATCACCCTGTCCTACAACCTGCCCCAGAACGCCCTCGAGAAGATCAAGCTCCAGGGTCTGAAGCTCTACGTGAGCGGTATGAACCTCTACACATTCCACGACGTGTCCTACTGGGATCCTGAAAGAGGAGTAACCGGTATCGGTGCCGGTATCTACCCCATGACCAAGACCATCGTCGGCGGTATTGAAATCACTTTCTAAACGTTAAAAAGACTGAATGATGAAAAAAATATTGATAATAAGCGCACTGCTCTCGGCCCTCACACTTACGGGATGCAAGGACTTCCTCGTGCAGGAGCCCATCACCTCCCAGAGTACCGAACAGCTGCTCTCCGAGTATAACGGTCTGAACAATGCGACCTTCGGAGCGTACTCGCCTTTAGCCTCCAACTCATGGTACGGCGGTACATACTTCATTCTTGATGCAGATACCAAGGCCGGACTGGCTGCATGGCCCGTATCGTCCGACTTCCAGTCAGGACGTATGATGACCGGATTCACTCTCGCATACAACGAGAACTCGACATGGGGACTGTGGAGCTATGCCTACTATGTGATCTCGGCCGCCAACAACGTGCTCGAGCAGCTCGATCTCAACGGCGAGGAACTTGTGAGCAGCTTCGTGACCCAGGAAGATCTCGACAACCTCAGGGCCGAGTGCCTCTTCCTCAGGGCCCTTTCCCATTTCGACCTGCTGCGTTCCTACAGCACTTCTACAGACCCTGAAAACGGTGTGCCCGTCATCCTGATTACCGACAAGACCTCCACCGAGCAGCCTGCAAGGAACACCATCCGCGAGGTCTACGACCAGATCGAGAAGGACCTGACCGAGGCTGAGGGTCTCATGTCTGACGACTATACCCGCAGCGGTGTGGCCGATGCACGTGCGGTAGCTTCGCCCGGCGCCATCAAGGCCCTCCTCGCAAGGGTTTACCTCTATGACGCCACCTTCTCCAACGATGCCGCCAAGTGGCAGCTTGCAGCCGACTACGCTACCGAAGTCATCGACAGCGGTGACTACACCATGTGGACGGCTGACGAGTACTCCGAAGTATGGGGCAACGAGGTAGGCAGCGGAGAGGTCATCTTCGAGGTGTATGGTGTAAAGGCCAACGGTTACGATGCTTACTGGGAGGCCCCCACCCACATGACCAACCCCAACGGATACGCCGATGTCTGCGCATCTCCCAAGATATACGAGGCATATGAAGACGGTGATGTCAGGGGAGTCATGGGTAAGAGACAGGGCGTAGGTGCCAACGATGATGGCTCGATGTTCTGTACAGTTGATGGATCAGACGACTACTGGACCATGAAATATCCCGGCAAGGGTCTCGGCGATGTGACCGGAACCCCCGACCAGAACAACACCATCGTGCTCCGTCTCTCCGAGATGTATCTGATCAGGGCCGAGGCCACTCTCAACGGTGCCAATACCGGAGTTTCTGCACAGTCAGACCTGAATATGATCAGAAGCAACCGCGGTGCGTCCACCAAGGCAGCCGGTTATCAGGCTATCTGGGAAGAGTACATGCTCGAGTTCTGCTTCGAGGGACAGTACTGGTTCACCACAGCCCGTATGGCCACCTCAGGAAACGCGAACTACAATTTCGCTCAGATTACCTACACCAACACTAACGATGAGGCCAGCAGGAGAGGCAGCACCGGTATCAGCGGTGCCGACAACAGGTTCTGGGCCATGCCTATCTCCCGTTCGGAAAGGGATGTCAACCCCAATCTGAAACAGACTAAAGGTTTTTAATCTAATAAGACAAAAGAAATGAAAAAGATACTTTTATATACAAGCATCCTCGCTCTGGGAGCACTGGCAGCGCTATCCTGCAATCTGAACAGCTACCCCGTGTTCGACGACAACGATGCCTTTGTAGCATTCGACGCCACGGGCTATCAGTTCAACGAGCCCGAAGCGGGACTGACAGATACAGTTGATGTCTATGTTACCCTTGCATCCGTAGCAGGCCTCTCGTCGACAGTCAGCTATGAGGCTGTGGACAGCACGGCCATTGCCGGTGTGGATTACGAACTGCTCGATGCCAACGGAGTGCTCAACTTCGACAGCGAGAACCGCACCCAGGCAATCAGAGTGATACTCAAAAGCCCCAATGCCGGAACCTATACCGGCAACAAGGTGTTTACCCTCAGGTTCAAGAGCACCGGTTCGGTGAATGCCGGCAGCGAAAGCTCCTGCCTGGTCACCATCGCCGACATCGACCATCCTCTCAACCCGATTCTCGGCTCATACGCCATGAGCGGAACATCCTACTTCAACGGACCGGTGACATGGACCATGACGCTTGAAAGGGACGATTCGGACGTAAGTATCGTATGGATCTCCGGAATTGTCGACAGCCAGACCATCGGCGGCTTCTACGGAACCGTCACCATGGCCGAGGACGGAGTCACCCCCCAGACCATCACCATACCTTTAGGCCAGCAGTCCACAGAGACGACAAGCACCTGCCTGCTCTATGGCATCGATGCTCAGGGAGTCAACATCGCAGACTCCGGCAACATTACCGTGGATATTACCAATGGCGGTGCGAACATAGCCTTCCCCACTCTGGGCCCCGCCCTGTGCGCTGATCCCTCTGCCGGTTCGTACTACGGAATCATCCTCGCCGGATGTACCGGTGTCAAAGCCGAATAATAATAGTAACTTGTAAAACAGAACGAAATGAAAAAATATCTTTTAACCGTATCAGCAATACTGACACTGCTTGTGGCCGGCTGCGAGATGTTCCCGCCCGATGAGTCGCAGATACCTGTCGAGTTAGGGACAGCTCCCGAGATTCTCATTTCACAGCCCGCATCCCCGGACAGCGACTCCACATTTACAGTGACCATCACCCCCGCTGCCGGAACAGGCTATTACGCCTATCTGATAGTAGACGAGAAAATGCCGGATATCGACGGTTCGACCCTGCTTTCCCAGGACTATGAGGGACTGTACGGCGGACTTGCCGAGATGAGCACGACCGCCTCGGTCACCATCGAGGCCAATCCTGACGGCGGCATCATGCCCGGCTCCCTGTACTACGTCTATGCCGTAGGAGCCAACACCTCCCAGGGCAACCCTTCCGCAGTCGCCTATGACTCTGTGTACACAACCAACGGCAATGTCCCCGTATTCGATGACGAAGTGGCATTCAGCGCTGCATCTGACGGTTTGTATGTGGACATCGCCCTCAACGACGTGGTGACACGCGGCGAAGGCAAGGTGTACTATGACATCCTCCTTCCCTATACAGGCGTGTCCGCTCTCACCGACAGGAAGGAAGTCCCTGCCGACAGCATCACCTTCAGCGGCAAGATCGTACGTGTCGCCACTCCTGCCGATGTTCCCTCCGGAGCGATAGTGAACATCACCTGGGACGAGGGCGCTTTCGTCAACTCAGCCAATATAGAGGCCAAGGCCTATGACGTTTGCACCTACGAGGGACTCTCCGCCAACGGCAAATACGGTGACGGTATCCTCTACCGCAAGGCCACATCTTCCTGGAACATCAACTATCCCATGCGTAAGGTGACAGAAGGCACGGGTGAAAGCCAGAAGACCTCCTGGGTAAGCACGTCCGAAGATACCATCGGCATCACCGACCTGAGCAATGACGGCTTCAGGCTGATTGCAGACAGTATTGTTATCAATGCGATGAAAAACTATACTGTCTCCTATTACAATCAGGATAACAGTGAGATAAGCTACAACCATTTCTCCATTAACGCTGTTGATGACACCACACTGGTGTTCTTTGTAGACGCTACCCGTGCTATCGAAAAGGGTACCTGGATGTCCATCAGCATCCCTGAAGGGACACTTGTGGACCAGTGGGGCAACCCCAACGCAGAGTTCACCAGCGGCGACAACTTCATCTACTCCTTCGGATGGGAGATGACGGATCTTTACGGTTCCTATGCCGGAGCAGGGTTAGTCCCTGTACAGGGCGGCTATACACAGGTTTCGCTCAATCCCGGAACAGGGGAGTCTATCGTGATCAGACCTCTTACTGAGGATGAGAGCGGAAAGAATACCGACGGCCATAACGTGGTGATAGAGAACCTGCTCTTCAAGGGAACCAAGCTGAACGCCTATTTCGGAAAGGAGGACGGACTGCTTCACATTCCTGCAGGACAGGTGCTGGTGGAGGAGTTTGCGAAAGATTATAAAGTGAATGGATATGTGGATGAGGACAAGCCCATAATTGTAGACGGGGATACCACCGGTTACGAGCTGATCGAGTTTGATGCATCACTGCTGTTCTATGACTACAACCTGTATGCCAATGACGTCACACTGCAGCTGTCATCAGCCGGTCAGTTGGATGTGGTTCCTGACACTTGGGTAAACTACAGTTCAGGATGGAATGTCCTGATAACAGATGGCAATACCCTTGTCACTTATTACGCAACAATTCCATCAACAACACTGACCCGTTCTGCTTCATCATCCCAGACGGGAGCACCTGCAAATGCAGTGCTCCAGCAGTTAAAGGCGCCAGGAGTGATCAAGCGGTAAATCGAATCTTCAATATCACTTTTCAAAGGCTGCCCCGGCCCGTCTGAGGCAGCCTTTTTTTATCCGGAATCAAATATCTGACAGTTATGAGAAATATAGTAATGACCCTGACCCTTCTTCTGCTTACGGCCTGCCTTGGCGCTCAGCCCTACACCACGACCTGGCCTTACCTCTATTCCGACTTCGAGGACGGCGTGATCTACATGCAGGGCGGGCAGAAGGTCTACCACAGGCTCAACGTGCACCTTCTGAAGGGCCGCCTGCACTACATCGACGACGGCGTGGTGAAGGAGGCCCGTGCGGGAGACATCTTCTACGTGGAGATCGGCCCTCGTCCTGACAAGTTCATGGTGGTGAACGGCGACATGATGCGCGTGGAGGCCGAGAGCCCCGACGGGTTCGTAGCCGACCACATCACCGGAGACTTCGAGGCCCTGATGGTAGGGACGGGGGCCTACGGCATGCAGGCCAACACTGAGGCCGTGCAGTCCTACAGTTCCCTGAACCTTCAGCAGGGGGTGAACACCAACCACATGCTGCTTCTTCAGGAGAAGAGCGGCGGGCGTGAGTTCGACCTTCTCGAGGAGTACTACATCGTTACCGGCGGCAAGGTCTGGCGCGCAGTGCGTTCCGACATCGAGAAAAGCCTTCCGAAGGATGACAGGGCCGCGTTCAGGTCATACCTGAAGCAGAACAGGATAAAGTGGAAGGACCCCGGTAGCCTGATACTTCTGGTGGACTTCCTCAAAGACAAATAACCATACCCAAGAGACACCATGCAAAAGACGATATTCCCCATAGCCGTCCTCATCGTGACGGCCTCCATGCTTGCCTCCGTTTCATGTACCAGGGACGAGCAGACCGATCTCCAGAGCACTGTGGAGTACCACGGCCGCGAGCTGCCGGTATCGGCGTTCGAGCCCGACATGATACGCGTGAAGCTCAGCGGCCCCCTTGCCGACAGCCTCAAGACAGATGATGAAGGTAGGGTCACCCTGTCCTCCTCAGGGGTTAAGTCCATAGACGGACTGGCCTCATCGATAGGCGCTACCGGCATGCGCAGGACCTTCCCTCCCGCCGGCAAGTTCGAGGCGAGGACCCGCGAGGCGGGCCTGCACCTCTGGTACAACGTGTATTTCGACCCGTCCACGGCACTGACCCGTGCCGGCGAGGGTCTGGAGTCTGTCGAAGGGATCGATATTGTGGAATATTGTCCTAAGACAGTGAGGGTGGGGCATGGTACCGCTGTGCCTGTCGCCCCGTCCCGGAAGTCCTCCGCAGAGCGTTCTGCCGCCACGGACATCTTCAACGACCCTATGCTGCCGGACCAGTGGCACTACTACAACGACGGTTCCCTCAACAACTCGGTTGCCGGTTCGGACATCAACGTGATCCCGGTGTGGCGCAGTGAAATTACTGGCAGCTCCGAGGTCATCGTGGCAGTTGTGGACGGCGGGGTGGACTACACCCACGAGGACCTTGCCGCGAACATGTGGCGCAATCCGGAGCAGAGCGGCGACCGCGTGTACGGCTGGAACTTCGTCTCGGGCGGTCCTCTTGTGACGGCCGACGACCACGGCACCCATGTCGCCGGCACGATCGCCGCGGTCAACAACAACGGCAAGGGCGTCTGCGGAATAGCCGGCGGCGACGGTACCTCCTCCTCCGGAGTGAGGATCATGTCGTGCCAGATCTTCCAGGGCGAGGACGGTGCTTCCGGCGCCGAGGCGATCAAGTGGGCAGCAGACCACGGAGCCGTCATCGCGCAGAACAGCTGGGGCTACAATTTCGAATCCGAAAAGGATGCCCTGGGCTATATGACGTCAACTGTCGACAAAGAGGCCATAGATTACTTTATCAAGAACGCCGGCTTCGACGAGAACCGCCAGCAGACCGGTCCGATGGCCGGCGGCATAGTGATCTTCGCCGCCGGCAACGACGGCTGGTCTATCGGTCACCCGGGTGACTACGAGAACTGCGTGGCCGTGGCGGCCATAGGGGCGGACTACCGCGCGGCGTACTACACCAACTACGGCGACTGGGTGGACGTCTCGGCCCCCGGCGGGGACGTAAAGAAGGGCCGCCAGGTGATGAGCACCCTGCCCGGTAACCAGTACGGCTACATGCAGGGCACGTCTATGGCCTGCCCCCACGTTTCGGGCGTTGCGGCCCTGATAGTCTCCGAGAAGGGTCGCCGCGGCTACACCCCCTCGGCCCTGCGCAGTGCCCTGGAGAACAGCGTGCGTGACATCAGCGCCTACAACAGCAGCAAGTATATCGGCAAGGGCCTCGTGGATGCCTACCGCGCCGTGGTGGGTACCGACAGCCGTCCCCCGGAGGCGGTGGGCAACTTCCGCGCCAGTGCCGTGTCCAACAACATCCACTTCTCCCTCACCGTCCCCTCCGACCCGGACAATACCAAGCCCAACATGATCTACGTGTACTACAGCGAGAGTGCCCTGACCTCCTCCAACTACGAGGACGCGATGTTCAGCAGCTACCTCGTGGGTGACCTCAATCCCGACGACGTGCTCGAGGACGTGGTCACGGTGGAAAAGTTCGGCACGGACTACTACGTGGCGGCCGTGGCGACCGACTACGGCGGTGTGGCCTCCCCCCTGTCAACCGTCGTCAGGGTGACCACGGGCGAGAACCACGCCCCGGTGCTGGAGCCCGTGGACGGCACCTCTCTCGTGATGAAGGCCTGGCAGACGGGCGTCCTCCGTTTCCTGGTGAGCGAGGAGGACGGCCATGAGGTGACGGCCTCCGCCGGTCCCGACACCGCGAGCCTGAGCACCTCCATCAACGGTGACACCCTGACGCTGTACATCCAGGGCACCACCTCCGCCCCCGGGACCCACGAGGCCGTGGTGCGGGCGTCGGATCCCTACGGGATGTACGACGAGGTCGGCGTGACCTACACGGTGGAGGCGAACAACGCCCCGGAGAAGTTGTCCGACATCGACGGCGTGGTGTTCAGCTCCCTTGGGGATGCCGCCGTCACCGTGGACATGGACAGCCACTTCTCCGACCCTGACGGCGAGCCCCTCTCCATCTCCGTGGAAGTCTCCTCCTATGACGTGGCCAACATCGCCGTGAACCGCCGCAGCCTCATCATCACCCCCATGGTCTACGGCTCCATGACGGCCACTGTGACGGGCACCGACGCCCTCGGCGAGAAGGTCTCGACTTCATTTGGAATAGTGGTGAGGGACGGCTCCCAGCCCGTCGATATCTATCCCAATCCGGTCACGGACACTCTGTATGTACGGGCCGGCACCGACTCGCAGGGACATGTGCGCATAGTATCCGGTTCGGGTGCGACCGTTTATGACAAGGATGTGAGCGTCAGCGTCTTCTCCCCTGCGGCCATAGACATGGGCCGAATGCCGGGAGGCACGTACACCGTTATTGTCAACTATGAAGGCAACGAAGTCAAACGAAATATCGTAAAACTATGATGGTCAAGATGAAACAACACATATCCGCATATCTCCTTGCAGCAGTTCTCCTTCTGCCGCTGACTGCCGGAGCGCAGGCAGTACAGTTCCTGGACTACAACCCCGATGCGCGCACTGCCGGAATGGCCGGCGCCGGCGTCTCCCTGGAGGCCACGGCATTTTCCATGTGGAATAATGCAGCCGCTCCGGCTCTCTCCGCAGCGACCATGGATGCTGCCGTGTCCTACGGTCTCTGGCAACCCTCCGGGGCGGGCAACCATGTCATTGCCGCCGCCGGATACGGACGTGTGGCCCGCTTCATGAGCGTATCGGCCGGAATCAAGTATTTTTCCCATTCTCCCTACGACATCACTGATGCCGGCGGACTTGTATCAGGCAGTTTTACGCCGAAGGAAATGACGGCGGGGATAGGTCTTGCCTTCCGGATTCTGCCGATACTGTCCGTCGGAGCTGACGTGCACTATGTGCACTCGGACATCGGAGGTCCTAAGAAGGGAGGTGCGGTCTCGGCCGACTTCGGAGCCATGCTGGACTTGAAATATCTGAGACTCGGAGCCACAGTCTCGAACATCGGCTCGAAAGTCAATTACGGAGGGGCCTCGGCCTACGGCCTGCCGGCCAATTTCAAGCTCGGCGCCGGCACTGTCCAGACCTTCGGGGCTGACAGGAGGCATGCGCTCACCGTCTCCCTGCAGGGCGGAATGCTCTTCAAGGGCACTGCTCTGTTCGGGGAAGCCGGCGTAGAATATGCCTGGAACGATATGGTGAGGGTGAGTGCCGGCTACCACTACGGCTCATCCAGTACCTCAGGCGTCATCCCTTCCTACGCCTCCGTCGGGGCAGGCTTCAGGATTCTCGGCATACATGTCGACGCGGCGTACATCATCGGGACAGACGCCCGGTCACCGCTGACGAATTCCTTCTCCATAGGCCTCGGATACTCCTTCTGATACCCAGTCGGGAAAATATCGGTTGCTCGGATATTTTGTGTAACTTTGCGATAAATACGCAGAGTCACCATGTTGAAATATCCGATAGGCATACAGAGTTTCGAGCAGATCCGCGAAGACGGCTACGTCTACGTGGATAAAACGGACTTGGTCTACAAGTTGCTGACAACCGGGAAAATCTATTTTCTGAGTCGTCCGAGACGCTTCGGAAAGAGTCTTCTGATCTCCACACTGGAGAATTACTTCCTCGGCCGCAAGGAGCTGTTCCGTGGTCTTGCTATAGATTCCATATCGACTTCAACGGCAGCAACTTCACCGAGCCTGGGGCCCTCGACCGTAAGATAGAGGCCATGGTGTCCGGGTGGGAGGACCAGTATGGAAGTACCGGCCGGTATACGGGTATCGGCGACCGCTTTGTGGAGGTCCTCCGCTGTGCTCACGAACGTACCGGCCGCCGCTGCGTGGTGCTTGTCGACGAGTATGACAAGCCCCTGCCGATGATCTACCAGAGCGGCTATCTGACGATAAAGGATTACCGCAGCAGCCGTGGGACATTTCTGCTGGATTTTCCGAACAATGAGGTCAAGTCAGGCTTTGTCTCCCTCGCCGCATCCGGGTTTTCAAAATGATAAGCACCTACGCAGTCACAGTGGAACAGCCCCAGAGCCAGGGACGCGTGGACTGCATCGTGGAGACTCCGAAGTATGTCTACATCTTCGAGTTCAAGCTCGACGGCACAGCCTCTGAAGCCTTGCGGCAGATAGAGGAACGCGGCTATGCCCGTCCCTACGCCTCGGATTCCCGCACGGTCCTCCGGATAGGCGCGGGCTTTTCTTCCGCCACCGGAACAATAGAGGACTGGAAGGCAGAATAAGCGTTTTTATTTTTGACTCTGACACAGATAACGTCTGAAAGACTCTTCGCTCATGTGCCCGCTGGCATTTCGTATCTGCGTCTTGCCGTGTGGGAGGAGACCAGTTCGTGATAGGACTGAACAGGCATGACCGGTCTTGCGCTGGATCTTCTCTCCATCTTCGAAATCTTCTTTTCAAGATAAGCGGAAAAAATCATTCTGTTCTGTCTATTATACAGAATGATAATTAAAATTTTTTTATAATAGCAGAACAGGATAATTGATAGAAAACAGAACAGAACTTGTTTTTAGAATATTTTTTTGTAGATTTGCGGCCCTTTTTCGCCAAGTGGTTGAGAAATTACTTACAATGTACTATAACCAACCGGAATAAAATTGATTATTAACCTTAATTGAAGTTATAAAGTTTGAGAACTGTCCGACATTTATATATTCAGACAAAGTTGACAAGATATATTATTCCCTGCATAGTAAATGGCCCCGATCTGAAGAGGGCGCCGGCGGCTGATATTTATTTACAATAAATACCAACAACAATCTTTAATCTTTAAAATTAACTTTTATCAACATTAAAAAATTATCTACATGAAAAAGATCAGACTATTTCTAACAGGTCTGTTGCTCGTGGTAGCTGCATCAGCGATGGCGCAGGATATCACAGTGACAGGCACTGTTACTGATGCCTCTACAGGCGAGAAGATAGTCGGTGCATCCGTTCTTCTCAAGGGAAGCACTACCCAGTGGGCAATGACTGATGACTTGGGAGCTTTCTCTCTGACTGTACCCTCAAATGGTGTCCTCGAGGTCAGTTTCCTGGGTTATGCAGCACAAGATGTGCCGGTAAACGGACGTGCGACTATAGAAATCGCGCTCGAGCCCGAGACCGAAATGCTCGAGGACGTGATTGTCGTAGCTTACGGTACGGCTAAGAAGGAATCGTTTACCGGTTCTGCAGCCGTGGTCAAGAATGACGACATCATCAAGAGGAGTGTGTCCAACGTTACCAAGGCCATAGAGGGTCTGGTAGCCGGTGTGGAGGTGACTTCCGGTAGCGGCCAGCCCGGTGAGGGTGCTTCCATACAGATCCGTGGTGCCGGTTCCATCAATGCCAGCTCCAGTCCTCTGTATGTAGTTGACGGTATTCCTTTTGACGGAAGCCTCAGCTCCATCAACCCTCAGGATATCGAGTCCATGACCGTGCTGAAGGATGCTTCCGCAGGAGCTCTGTACGGTGCCCGTGGTGCTAACGGTGTGGTTGTAATTACCACAAAGAAAGGTAAGGAGGGCCGTGTCGATGTGAACCTCAAGGCTCAGGTCGGCTGGCAGTCACGTGCCATTCCCCGTTATGACCTGGTTAACCAGAATGAGTTTGTGGAACTGACCTACGAATCGCTGTACAACACTGCTATCGACGGAGGTTATTCTGTGGATGCTGCCCACAGTTATGCGGCTGACAGAATGAGCTCTACTCTTGGAGGTGAACTGTACAATCCCTACAAGAACTACACCTGGGCAACGGTTATCGATCCTGTTACCGGTCAGGTCAGACCCGATGCCGTATCGGCATGGAACGAGGACTGGATGGACGAGCTTACCAATACCAAGGCCCTGCGTCAGGAGTATCAGGTAGGTGTAAACGGCGGTAACGAGAGGACAAAGTACAATTTCTCTGCCGGTTATCTGCGTGATGAAGGTGTGCTGATCACTTCTCTCTTCTCCCGTTATTCAGCCAGAGCCGGTGTGGACCATGAGGCTACCAAATGGCTGCGTCTGAGTGCCAACCTCAGCTATTCCTACACTGATGCCAACCAGGCCCAGAACTCCGGAACCCAGACCAACAACGTATGGTATACCGCCCAGTTCATGGCTCCTATCTACCCTGTATATATGAAGGACGATGCCGGCAAAGACCTTCTGGACGAGGACGGCAACCGTCAGTATGACTACGGCTTCACCCGTCCTACCGCATCCCGTTTCAACCCTATCGGTGACCTGTACGAGAACATGTACCGTCAGGAATACGACAACGTAAGTTTCCGTACATTCGCCCGCCTCGGCGGTGACGATGATGTGATGGGTGTCCTGAAGGGACTGGCTCTGACAGTGAACTTCGGTGGAGACCTTGCAAGCCGCAGGATTACATCCTATACCAACCCCTATACCGGTGACGGTGCCTCTACAAACGGTAGTATCGACAAGTACAGTACAAGAGCCTTCTCTTACACATTCAACCAGCTGCTTACCTACGACCGCCGTTTCGACAAGCACAACATCAGCGTACTTGTAGGACACGAGTACTACAATTATGCATACAATTACCTGTATGCCAACAGTACCGGTATCTATCCCGGAATTCCCGAACTGGCTCCTGCAACAACCGTAGCAGACCACACCTCCTATACCGATACTTATGTCATAGAGTCGTTCCTCTCCCGTGTGAACTATGACTACGACAACAAGTACTTCATCTCCGCTTCATGGCGTACTGACGGATCGTCGAGATTCGAGCAGGATCACCGTTGGGGTCAGTTCTGGTCAGTAGGTGCATCCTGGAGAATCTCTGAGGAGAGGTGGATGAACGCCGAGTGGATCAACAACATGACCCTCAAGGCTTCCTATGGTGTACAGGGTAACGACAATCTCAATACATACTACGCATGGCAGGGACTCTACGACCTCGGCTGGCCCAATGCAAGCAACATGGGCGGTATCGTGTCGACCCTTGAAAACCCTCTGGTTACATGGGAGAAAAAGAACACTCTCAACGTCGGTCTCGAGACATCCCTCTTTAACAGAGTCCTCGATCTGACTGTCGAGTACTACTATTCCCGTACCAATGACCTGCTGCTGGCTTCTCCTATGGCACTTTCAACCGGATTCTCCTCCTACAATGCCAACGTAGGTTCTATGGACAACCAGGGTGTCGAGGCTACCATCAGGGTCAACTGGCTCAACCGTGACAAGTTCCAGGCCAACTCTACCTTGATGCTGTACCACAACCAGAACAAGGTGGTATCCTTGGTATCGGGACAGGACAGGATTCTCGACGGACAGTATCTGACAGAAGTGGGTCTGCCTATCAATTCCTTCTATATGGTAAAGACCGCCGGTGTCGATCCTGCTACAGGTAACCAGCTCTACTGGGCTTATGAGACAGATGCCAATGGCCAGAAAATCGAAGGCTCTGACTATATCCTAAAATCCGCAACTATCATCCAATACACGATTAAGGGTAGATTTATGA
>ENA-OOXJ01001629-OOXJ01001629.1-human-gut-metagenome-genome-assembly--contig:-NODE-1629-length-13604-cov-2.774744_pt1 | contig 13604 bp, 8 predicted proteins | sample MGYA00241587_ERZ501343 | MGnify/ENA primary metagenome ERZ501343 (study PRJEB25962, sample SAMEA2042918) | human gut metagenome | biome: human gut; feature: human-associated habitat; material: faeces... | reverse complement strand
TTTGAACTTTAGTTTCTTTCCCAAAAGAAGCCGGAGAGGTACAGGACTCCGGATGATTTATATTTAATACATACGCTTATGCATAGAGGGATGGAGCCCTGCACACTTCCGGTTTTATATATTTTTTACCTTCATTTTCTGAAATTTGCAGCCGGTCTTGCCAAACTTGCCACCCCTTATACCCAATATCCCCTACGCGCGCCTCCGCGGGAAGAAGCAGACTGGGATAACTCTACGCATATACGCGCGTGAAGAAAAGTGCATAATAGAGGCGGCAACTTTGTCAAGGTACACCCCAACGGCAGTAGAACGGGAATACTAAAGTCCCTCTTTAGCCCGCCAAAGTTCCTGATTAGCGCGTTAAAGAGCCACTTTACAACTGCCAAGAAGGTTATTCGGCAATGGGCTGACAATACCAGCGCGAAATACGAAGCATCACACCCACCCCCACTAAAGTTTTGATGAAATAGAAATTATTTTTAATTCGATGAAGTTTACCCGTCATACCCGCAAACGGACCATGCACCACGCGTACAGGTTTGCCCGGTTTGGCTTCAGCTTCCTCACCGGTCATAAACACGGTACCGTCGAAGCCGGGGTCACACAGAGCGCGGAACTCAGTCATTTGTGAATCGGGAATCTCGTAACACTCGGCCGTACCTTCCCTGCGTAGGATGTTCAGGGGTACTGTACACGCTTCCAAAAAACGGAGCATGGCTTTTTGTGGCTCGTCTTTACGCACAAAAATCATGTTGTGTACCACAGGTACCAGCACACGCTTGGACTTGCCGTCGCGCGTATGCCGTTCCACATAAGTCATGGGAATGAAATATTCCTTTCCATTCTCCTCCAAAAAACTGCCAACCTTCAGTTCCTGGCAGTTGAATGTACGCAAGGCATACCAAGGCGAAGGCACAGACCCAACAGGCGCCGGAACCACAGCTAATGAGGATGATGCGAGAAAGGATGCTTCCATAGACGATATAAAAAGCGGTAAAAGGCATTGAGGCGCTCCCTAAAACAGAAAAGACTCCCCTTCCTGCGCCCTGCAACAGGCCAAGAAAAGCAGTCTGACATCAAGGATACAGCCTTTTTATACCTCTACCGTACAAGAGCCGAAACTCACGAGAAATAGATACAAAGTACTATAACGGGGCAAAGGTAAGGCAGAAATTCAGAATAAGCAAAATTATCGTTGAGAAAAATTGACGGACAAGCAAATCATTAAAATATTTTACAAAATACTATTTCCCCAAGACTTGCCTGCAAGCTACCACGGTCGTACCCGATTCGTACCACGTTCGTATGATGCATACAGGAGTTCCGCCGTCATAGATACGAACAAAACACGAAGAAAATACGAGGAAGATACGGAGAAAAAAGAAGGCGGAAGGGGTTGGGAGGTGGAAAAGGATTTGTATCTTTGGAGGCTTTTTGAATAAACAGTAAGCATAAAATCAAGGACCATTATGCAAGAATTATTTCCCCGTCTCCTCTCGGAGACACTCGGTATTGCCGAAAAACAGGTGAAAGCTACCCTCGAACTGCTGGAAGGCGGTGCCACCATTCCTTTCATCAGCCGTTACCGCAAGGAAGCAACCGGAGGATTGGACGAGGTTCAGATAGAATCCATCAAGAACCATTACGAGAAACTGAACGAAACTGCCAAACGGAAGGAAACCATTGTAAACACCATACGCGAACAGGGCAAGCTGACCGCCGAACTGGAAAAGCGTATTGCGGAAACCTGGGACACCACGACGCTGGAAGACATTTACCTCCCTTACAAACCCAAACGGAAACCCCGTGCGGAGGCAGCCCGGCAGAAGGGGCTGGAACCGCTTGCCACCCTGTTGCTGCTGCAACGCGAACCACATCCCGAACAGCAGGCCGCACGCTTTGTAAAGGGCGACGTGAAAGATGTGGACGATGCCCTGAAAGGTGCACGCGACATCATTGCCGAACAGGTGAGCGAGGACGAACGGGCCCGCAACAGCGTGCGCCGTGCCTTTGCCCGCCAAGGAATATTGACTGCCAAAGTGGTGAAAGGCAAGGAGGAAGAGGCTGCCAAGTATCGTGACTACTTTGACTTCAGCGAACCGCTGAAGCGTTGCACATCGCATCGGTTGCTGGCCATACGCCGTGCCGAAGCCGAAGGGTTACTGAAGGTGAGCATCACCCCTGACGACGAAGAATGCCTGCAACAGCTAGACCACCAGTTTGTACGCGGTCGCAATGCCTGTGCCGAACAGGTGGCAGAGGCAGTGCAGGATGCCTACAAACGGTTGTTGAAACCGGGCATCGAAACCGAGTTTGCAGCACAGAGCAAGGAACGGGCCGACGAAGAGGCTATCCGGGTATTTGCCGAGAACCTTCGCCAGTTATTGTTGGCTTCTCCGCTGGGGCAGAAACGGGTAATGGGGATCGATCCAGGATTCCGGACGGGATGCAAAGTGGTGTGCCTGAGCGAACAGGGAGACCTGCTGCACAACGAGAACATCTATCCGCATCCACCGGTCAACAAGCCGCAGGAGGCTTTTGCGAAGATGCAGAAAATGATTGAAGCCTACCGGATAGATGCCATCGCCATCGGCAACGGAACAGCCAGCCGCGAAACGGAAGAATTTATCCAGAGCCGGACGTGGAACCGCGACATACAGGTGTTTGTTGTGAGCGAACAGGGAGCTTCCATCTATTCGGCCTCAAAGATTGCCCGTGACGAGTTTCCTGACTATGACGTGACGGTGCGAGGTGCCGTATCCATCGGAAGGCGCCTGATGGATCCGCTGGCCGAGCTGGTGAAGATAGACCCGAAATCGATTGGCGTGGGGCAGTACCAACACGACGTGAACCAGAGCCTGCTGAAAAACGCGTTGGATCAGACGGTGGAGAATTGCGTGAATCTGGTAGGCGTGAACCTGAATACCGCCAGCAGCTATCTGCTGACCTACATATCGGGATTGGGGCCTCAACTGGCACAGAATATTGTGAACTACCGGGCTGAACACGGTGCCTTTGCCTCGCGTAAGGAACTGATGAAAGTGCCGCGCATGGGCGCCAAAGCTTTTGAACAGTGTGCAGGCTTCCTGCGCATCCCGCAAGCCAAAAATCCACTGGACAATACGGCAGTTCATCCGGAAAGCTACTGCATTGTAGAACAGATGGCCGCAGATCTGGGCTGCACTGTGGCCGAACTGATTGCCAGCAAGGAGTTGCGCGCGAAAATCAAACCGGAGCGTTACCTGTCGGACACTGTAGGCATGCCTACCCTGAAAGACATCCTGCAAGAACTGGAAAAGCCGGGACGCGACCCGAGAGGTCCTATCAAGGTATTTGAGTTTGACAAGAACGTGCGTACCATCGACGACCTGTGCGAAGGTATGGAACTGCCGGGCATTGTGGGCAACATTACCAACTTCGGGGCTTTTGTAGATATCGGTATCAAGGAAAACGGTCTGATTCACCTGTCACAACTGGCCGACCGCTACATAACCGACCCCAACGAAGTGGTATCCATCCACCAGCACGTACGCGTAAAAGTAATTGGCATTGACCACGACCGGAAACGGATACAGTTGTCGATGAAGGGAGTGGAACAAAATAAATAATGAAGAATTGAAAGTTGAAAATTGAAAATGAAAAATAGGGAGAGGGGAAGAATTTTAATCAGCGTTAATCTGTGTTGTCCACCCATTATCCCCAAAATTCTTCATTCTTCGTTCTTCATTCTTCATTTCTATGTTTTCTTCCTTTCTTCCACAAAATAACGGAAGCGGCTATCAGCAGAGTGGTGCAGATAAGGGAGCCTTCAAACCCGAAAGAGCCTCCGTTGAGCAAGGGGGAACCACCCGGCTGCAATGTGAGCAGGGACTCGCAATATACATGCCCGCTCAGTTCGGTGCCACTGACATTATAGCCCAACACTGGCCCCTGTAGCCAGTTCCAGAAGCAATGCAAGGAAATGGAGTAACTAAGGTTACGCTTATACAGGTAAGGAATGCCCAACAGAATACCGGCAAGGAATATGTTGAGAAAGGGAAGAAAAGAAAAGTCGGGATTGAACAAGTGCATGAGAGAGAACAGAAACGACGACAGGAACAGAGCTGCCCAACCGGGCATTTTTCCCCAAAGCATGCGCCCCATGACAACCCCGCGCACCATCAGTTCCTCGGTAAGTCCCACCAACAGAAAAAAACACAGGGAAAGCAACAGTGCGGGAAGGGAAAAACAAACGGACTCTATCCATACGGAGCCTGTCAGCAACGAAACCGAAAAACCTACCGCATAAAGCAAGACAGCCAGCAGCAGTCCTTTCCCCCACCCCACGGGTCTAAATGCCAATCCCCAAACTGAAAATGGTATTTTGCGGACACGAAACAGAATTCCCGCCGAACAGACTATGGCAACCAGCATAAGCAGCTCTGAGGAAAACATCGGCCCCCAAAAGCGTAAAGGGCCGATATCAGGAACCACACCGGACAAAGGTTCAGTAGCAAGTACCAACAGTCCGCTGACCAGCAGAAAAAGAGCCACAAACAACAGGACATCAAGCAAAGCTTTCCCCCAGGATGCCATTTGGGAAAGATTTTCCTTCTGACAGATGTGTTTCCAATATTCCATATACGTTCCAACTGTTTATGCCTGTAGTATGCAATTGCACCGACAGGCAATATTCATATTTTAACACTTTGTATTCCCTACTATTCAACTTTGCAAAAATACGTAGAAAAAGGAAAAAGGTGCCCACATTTGGCAAAATCTTGATATATTTGTAGAACTAAAAAAGGAGGAAAACCATGAAGAAATATAAAAGAATATTGCTGGCAGCCGTTTGTGCCGGCATGACACTGAATGCATCGGCACAGAAATCAAGGACACTATTCGTGGCACGTCCCGGTACCCTGGTGGAAATGCTGACGGAAGAAGAAGCCAACGAAATTACCCAACTGACTTTGCAGGGTAAGCTGAACGCCATTGACTTCAGGCACTTGAGAGATGAATTCAAAAACCTGTCCGTATTGGACATCTCCACAGCCTCCATCAGCCTTTATGCCGGTAAAAAAGGCACTTATCCCAACCAGTTTTATGTGTACCCTGCCAATTGTATTCCCGCTTATGCCTTCTGCCAGAAAGTAAACGACAGCACGTTTGTCGGGAAAAGCACCCTGACTCACGTCATTCTTTCCGACAAGACCAAAAACATTGAAGACGCCGCTTTCAAAGGGTGCAAAGAACTACGCATTTGCCAGATACGTAAAAAGAAAGCCCCCAATCTGATGCCTGAAGCCTTGGGCGACAGCATTACGGCCATTTTTGTACCTCTGGGAAGCAGCGACTCTTATAAAAATGAAAAAAGATGGGAAAACTTTTCGGTTGTAGAAGGTGATCCGACGATAAAAACCGTACAGATAAGCCGGATGAGCAGCCTTTCGAGCGAACTGCTAAGACAGGGTGTACAACCGAAAGATATCAACTTCCTGACTGTAGAAGGGAAACTGGACGAAGCGGATTTCATGCTGATACGCGACTACATGCCCAATCTGGTATCGGTGGACCTGTCGCAAACCAATGCCACCGCCATCCCAGACTATACATTCACCCAAAAGAAGTACCTGTTGAAAGTAGCATTGCCCAAAGGACTGAAAAGCATCGGACAACGTGCCTTCAGCGGATGCGGGCGCTTGTGCGGCACACTGGTGCTGCCCGCTACGGTGACCGCCATTGAATATGGCGCCTTTATGGGCTGTGACAACCTGAAACAGGTGATGGCTACCGGTAACCAGATCACGACCCTTGGAGACAACCTCTTCGGTGAAGGTAAAAGCAAACTGGTGTATCAGAACCGGTAAAAGGCAAACAGTACCAATTACCCGGATTGTCGCAGAGGTTCACATTCGAAAACCGTAATAAATAATCTGTGACAATCCGGGTTATCTGTGATAGGACCTTACCTTATCAATCAATTTCCGTACATGCGGGCACGCAGTTCTTTGATATGATCGGAGGTAATGTATTCGTCATACTCCATCATCTTATCGATAATACCATTCGGCGTCAGCTCGATGATGCGGTTGGCTACGGTCTGGATGAACTCGTGGTCGTGTGAGGCAAAAAGAATGTTGCCCTTGTATATCTTCAAGTTGTTGTTGAAAGCCTGAATGGATTCCAGATCCAAATGGTTGGTAGGAGTATCCAATATCAGACAGTTGGCATTACGCAACTGCATGCGTGCAATCATACAACGCATTTTCTCGCCTCCCGACAGCACGCTTGCCTTTTTCAGCACTTCCTCTCCCGAGAACAGCATACGGCCCAGGAAACTCTTCATGTAAACCTCGTTACCTTCGCCAAACTGACTAAGCCAATCTACCAGATTAAGGTCGGTATTGAAGAATGAAGTATTGTCGAGCGGCAGGTAGGCGGTAGTGATGGTTACCCCCCAGTTATAATGACCGGCATCGGGTTTCATGTTGCCGTTGATAATCTCGAACAAGGCAGTCATGGCACGCGGATCGTGTGAAAGGAATACAATCTTATCGCCTTTCTCTACATTGAAATTGACATCACGGAACAGGATGGTACCGTCGTCCAGTGTCTTGGTTAGTCCGGCCACCTCGAGAATCTGGTTACCGGGTTCGCGGTCGGGAGTAAAAATAATACCGGGATATTTACGGGAAGAGGGCTTGATTTCTTCCACATTCAGTTTCTCAAGCATCTTCTTACGACTGGTAGTCTGCTTGCTCTTGGCTACATTGGCACTGAAACGGCGGATAAATTCTTCCAGTTCCTTGCGCTTCTCCTCGGCCTTGGCTTTCTGGTTCTGCTGCTGTCGGAGTGCCAGCTGGCTGGACTGATACCAGAAACTGTAGTTACCAGCAAAGAGATTGATTTTGCCATAGTCGATGTCAACGGTATGGGTGCATACGGAATCGAGGAAGTGACGGTCGTGGCTGACTACCAAAACCGTATGTTCGAAGTTGGACAGATAATCTTCCAGCCAGGTTACCGTCTCCATGTCAAGGTCGTTGGTAGGCTCGTCCAGCAACAGGTTATCGGGATTGCCATAGAGTGCCTGTGCAAGCATGACGCGTACCTTCTCCTTGTTGTTGAGTTCACTCATCAGCAGATAGTGCTTGTCTTCCTTGATACCCAGACCGCTGAGCAAAGCGGCGGCATCGCTCTCGGCATTCCATCCGTCCAGTTCGGCAAATTTCTCCTCCAGTTCGGACACTTTCAGGCCGTCTTCGTCGGTAAAATCTTCCTTGGCATACAAAGCCTCGCGCTGTTTCATAATGTCCCACAATACGGTATGCCCCATCATAACGGTATCCATGACCGTAAATGCATCCCATTTGAAGTGATCCTGACTGAGTACCGAAAGGCGTTCGCCCGGTCCCAGTGTAATGGAACCTGTCGTCGGTTCCAGTTCACCGGAAATGGTTTTAAGGAATGTGGATTTTCCAGCACCATTGGCACCGATGATGCCATAGCAGTTACCACTTGTAAACTTCAGGTTTACCTCATTGAACAACACTCTTTTACCAAACTGTACAGATACGTTAGAAACTGTAATCATTGACCTTTTCTATTGATTTTTAAATTCCAAAAATACAGAAATGTGCTAAAATTAAAAATAAAAACCGTAAAGAGGACCGTCCGGCCGTCCCGGCTTTCTGACACATTCTCCCGGAAAACCGGGATGCAAACAGCAGTCAAAAGCAATTTGCGGTTGCAAAGGTAAGAAATTCAGTCGGTTTGTACACATTAAAACGGTATTCAATTTGGAAATGTCAGTTTTTATGCCTAATATTGAACAGTCTTTTTTCTTAACATGAGCAGCCTTATGAAATCCATCAAAATCTTTATCAGCAGTACCTTTAACGACATGCAGGCCGAACGTGACGTGGTTATGACCCGTGTATCGGCACTTATCAACAAAATTTTTGCACGAGAAGGTATCTTTGTACAGTTTATTGACCTGAGATGGGGAGTAAACACCGGAGATGAGGAAACAGACAAAAGGGAAGCCCTGGTATTGCAACAATGCATCCGGGAAATCAGAGAATCACACCCCTTTTTCATTGCTTTTCTGGGTGAAAGATACGGATGGATCCCTCCACAAGCCAACTGGCAGCAAGTGATACAACTGCTGGAAAATGAACATATCAATCCCGGCCTTACAGAGAACGAGCCGCGCAGCGTGACCGACATGGAAATTATGCTGGGAGCCATGGCTTCGGAAGATTTTCTGAAACGCAGCCTGTTCTGTTTCCGTGATCCGGCATGCCTGGCTGACATTCCGTTTGCCGAAAGACAACGGTTTGTAGAGAATGATCCAGCGCAGGCAGCACGCCAGCAAGCATTGAAAAAAGAGATCAAAGAAATGTGCAACCGCTATGCGTTGTCGCCCAACATACTATCCTACTCCCCCTATTGGAACGGGAAGCAACTGGACGGACTGGAGAACCTGGCTCAGGAACTGACAACCCGGCTTGCCGCCATGATCCGCATGGAACTGGCCGACACCATGGTGGACTATGCCAGCCCGGAAAAAAAGGAATCGGAAGTCATGGAGGCCTATTTCAAACAAAAGCTGTTGCCCGGATATGTACCGGATCAATCTTTGCAGCAGGCTGTAAACCAATGTATCTATCATACGGAGAACACAAACCACATATACCTGCAATCGACTTCTTTCGGTACGGAAAGCGCTTTTCTGGCATGGATTGCCGAAACATACAGCAAGGATGAATCGCTGCTGATACTGAAACACAGTGCCGGCCTCTCGTCACTGAGCCGGAACAGTTGCGCCATGCTGAAGCGATGGCTCATCGAACTGGCTACGCTACAGGAGAAAACACCACTGTATCTGATGGATGAGAACATTCCTCTTGAAAAGCTGCAATGCCTGCTGGCGGACGAAATAAACGAAACAGGCAAAAAGGCTGTGCTGCTGATAGACAATGCTCAGTTTCTGGACAGGCCTGAATTATGGGAACATACGGAGTGGGCTCCCAAGGGTAGCCTGTTAGTGGTTCATGCCTGGCGTTCGTGGCCGTTCCAGCTGGAAGGTGCCAATACGCTGCCGCCACTGGACGGCAGACAGGCTGAACAATTGTTTGACACCCTGTTTGGCAACTCCGGCAAGACCCTTCCGGCAGTAGTAAAAAAAGCTTTGCTGGAAAAACACAGTCCCCGTGGATTTTACAGTGCCTGTCTTCCGGGATGGATAAAGCTGGCTGTAAAATACCTGAACATCTATACCTCGAGTGACGTGGCAGTCGTGAAAAAAGGAACCTTCGCAGACGAAGGCCTCAACATAAGCCATTACCAGCTACAACTGGTAGAACAAATGCCCTATTATCCAGAACCGCTTTTTGAGTTACTGATAGAACGTATCGGACAGGAATATGGCATGCAACTGACAACCGACATCGTAATGCTATGGTCACTGGTACGTAACGGTATCACGGATAGTGATTTGACGGCCCTGCTGCATGATGAATGGAATGCACTGGACTTTTCGTGTATCAAAGGCTGGATGAGTGACCTGTTGTGTGAAGAATGGGATACCCAACGCATAGCATTGGCTTATGATTTTGGTTATGACAGTTCTCAAAACCGGAGAGAACGGGCACAGCAATTGACCGGCGAACTGTTGAAATATCTGGTCGGTAAGGAAGATACGGATAACCCGTTGCTGTTGGACAATCTGCTGCACTGTACACTTATGAGCGGATACCTGGACCTGCTGCCGCATATTTTTGCCCAGCCGGACAGTCTGTTATACCGCAAGTCTCTGCTCCATTTACAGTATGACATCATGCGATTCAATGAAAGCTACCTGGACTTCCTGCTCAGTGAAATTGAAAAGAAACCATACAAAGAACAATTGTTCCGAGTATTGACGGAAGTGCAACATCCGTATGCCCAGCCTGCATCTGACAATCCGGACGGACTGGATGCATGGGTATGGAATGACGTAGAACAAACCAGCCTGCTGATGCAGGAAATGGAATACCTGAAACATGCAGGAATGCTGAACCTGTACCACTGCCTGATAAGTGTGATTTTTCTGCGCTACCTGCCCGCATGGCAACAGGCCAGCAACAACAAAGCAATCAACACAACCCTGTTTTACCTGCTGGCCAACCGGGCAATCTGCATGTTACGGCGAGATTCCAAAAACAATTTGGAAAAGGTACAGGATATGACAGAACTGATGGAAGAAACCGCAACAGAACTGGAAGCGGAAGGAATCAGTGTAAAACCTGTTCTGGACTACTTCAAAGAGATATACCTGTATGGAGATAACCAGTGCGGCAGCGGTTCCATAGACTACATTGACAGCTATGTGGATACTCCGATGCCCGCACATTTGTCCAACCTATGGTGTTGCCTGCTGCTGATGGAATATGAAAACGGAGATTTCAAAGCTCAAGAAGACCAGCCTTACCAAGATGGTAACGAAGATACTCTGATCCGTCTGTATTATGCCCTGGCCACTCATGACCAGGAAACATTGGGTGAATGGTATTTCAAACTCATGGAACGCATGAAAAGCCTGAATGGCGAAGAAGAACTTTTATATGGTATCCGCTACATACTGGTATTTACAAAAGCCATGTATAATGCCGGCAACTGGCAAGTCATGCAAACTTTATTGTCAGTTTCATGGAAAAACTTACGTGACGTGCTGCAAAACTATCCCAATAGCCGTAAAGGACGCGCTTTAGCCGTTGTAGTATTCTACAACTATGCATCGCTGTTTGACTATTATGTTTCGTCGGGCATACTTAATGAAGAAAAAGCGGAACACATCCAATCGTTTATAGACGATGCGGAAACACTGCTAGATTATGCCTGCAACAGCGACTGGTATGGGAGTCCGTGTATTCTGGCAACGACCATGTTACACAGCTCGCTGGAGTTCTGCTACAAACGACAAGGAAGGTTGGATCTTATGATGCAACATGGCATGAATGCCATTGGAGAATGTGAACGTCTGCTTAAACTGCTACCAGACTACCCGGACATATTGAGAATGACAATGGCTACGTACGGGAATTTCGGACAAGACATGGCACTATTCTATCCCGGTCAAAGTAGCGGAGGCGGTCTATCCTCGCTGAGCTGTGCTTATAACGAACATTATCTGGCCTACACCTTGTATGACATTGATCCGGACAACCAACAAAACAAAACCAGCCTGATACTCGCAGCCAAGAATTATGCAAATGCCTTGCTTGCTTCAGGACAAGACGAAAAGGCATGTGAGGTATATCAGGAAGCCAGCAAGCTATGCAACAAGTGGAAAAAGAAAGGTACAATGCCTGAAGACACAAAACGCCTGCTGATGTTTTTCGATGACGAAATGAGCGAATGTTACTGGAAACTGGGAAAACAGAAACAAGCCTATGCACTGAATCAGCAGGCCATTGATCAACTGGAACTGGAACACCTACAACAACCTAACAACCGTCGTCTGCTCGTTGACCTGCTGGCAAGCATGCTACGAAGGGTAAATTTTGACTTAAACAACGGGCTGAATAAAGATACAATAAAATACCTGAACCGTTCATTGGATCTTTATGATGCAGCAACCAATAACAAGGAAGGCTCAGAAGTTCAGTTGGAAGCCATGTTTTTCATACTGGTTTCCTGTTGCATACGTTATAATGCCCTGACCGGTCAGGAAGACAGTTGCCTGAAGGACCTGACAACTTTAGACCGGAAATGCATGGCGGATTACCAAAATGGAAATACCGCTTTCATCCAGCATCTGACTAGTACTTTGGACACACTCTTTGACTGGTGCATTGAAAACAGCCATTCCACCATAGCCCGACAATGCCTGTCGATGGAACTGAAATACAAAGAACTGCTTATAAACGACGGATTAGCAACCCCAGAAGCAATAGGGTATGCCGAAAGTATAGCCAAAAAGGAAAAGTTATAAGAAAGTATACGACAAAGGGCTGTCAATATGACATAAAAGCATTACCTTTGTAGCTGTTTTTACAAAGACTGCCGTTTTGGCAAAGTTTTTGTAGAACAAGTTCTGTATTGGCATAAAAATTCTGCCCGATGAAAAACAAACATTTTTATAGGAATAAAAAGCATAACGATATGAATCCGAAAGAAAAAGAAAACATTCAGGAAGAAGAACTGCAACAACAGGCTGCCGCCGACAAAGGCGCAGAAGAACAAGCTAACGGAAATGCTACAGAAAAGGAAGAATTACCGGTAAGCGAGGAGGAAAAGCTGACTCAGGAACTGGAAGCAGCCAACAAACTGATTGAAGAGCAGAAAGACAAATACCTGCGTCTGTCGGCTGAGTTTGACAACTACCGCAAACGGACCATGAAAGAAAAAGCCGAGCTGATTCTGAATGGGGGCGAAAAAAGCATCAGCAGCATACTGCCGATTGTGGATGACTTTGAACGCGCATTAAAAAACATGGAAACAGCAACTGATGTGGCCGCTGTAAGAGAAGGCGTAGAATTGATTTACAACAAATTTATGACGGTACTTGGACAAAACGGCGTAAAAGTAATTGAAACCAAAGGGAAACTGCTGGACACCGACTATCATGAAGCAATTGCCGTCATTCCTGCTCCGGAAGAAGAGTTGAAAGGCAAGATTTTGGACTGCGTACAAACCGGTTATATATTGAATGAAAAAGTAATCCGTCACGCCAAAGTGGTAGTAGGCGAATGAAAAACAATGGGAGCATAAGGAGCATAAGATGTAAATGATGTATGGAAAAAAGGGATTATTATGAAGTGCTAGGTGTTGACAAAAATGCATCGGCCGACGAGATAAAGAAAGCATATCGCAAAAAAGCCATTCAGTATCATCCGGACAAAAATCCTGGAAACAAAGAAGCTGAAGAAAAATTTAAAGAAGCCGCAGAAGCTTATGACGTACTGAGCAATCCGGACAAACGCGCACGTTATGATCAGTTTGGCCATGCAGGTATGGGAGGTGCAGCTGGTAATGGCGGTCCGTTCGGCGGATTCAGTGGCGGCATGTCCATGGATGATATATTCTCCATGTTTGGCGACATTTTTGGTGGCCACAGTGGAGGATTTGGAGGTTTCGGAGGATTTGGTGGCGGTAGCAGTAATCAACAAAGACATTATCGCGGCTCAGACCTTCGTGTGAAAGTAAAACTGAACCTGAAAGAGATTGCAACGGGCGTAGAAAAAAAATTCAAACTGAAAAAATATGTACCCTGTAGCCATTGCCATGGTACTGGCGCCGAAGGTGACAGCGGTACAGAAACCTGTCCTACGTGTAAAGGAAGCGGAAGTGTTATCAGGAACCAGCAAACCATTTTAGGAACAATGCAGACGCGGACGACATGTCCGACATGCGGCGGCGAAGGTAAAATAATCAAGAATAAATGTAAAGAATGTGCCGGCGAAGGCATCGTATACGGCGAAGAAGTTGTAAGCGTAAAAATTCCGAAAGGTGTAGCAGACGGTATGCAACTTTCCATGAGTGGTAAGGGAAATGCAGGAAAGCACAACGGAATTCCGGGTGATTTGCTCATCTTAGTGGAAGAAGTTTCGACGGCGGGATTGGCGCAGGGCGTCTAC
>ENA-OOXJ01001619-OOXJ01001619.1-human-gut-metagenome-genome-assembly--contig:-NODE-1619-length-13655-cov-1.971324_pt1 | contig 13655 bp, 10 predicted proteins | sample MGYA00241587_ERZ501343 | MGnify/ENA primary metagenome ERZ501343 (study PRJEB25962, sample SAMEA2042918) | human gut metagenome | biome: human gut; feature: human-associated habitat; material: faeces... | reverse complement strand
TTTGCCGGAAGTCCCGATCCCGGGAATGCAACAGCCGGATTCGGAGACGTAGGAGCTGCGGGCATGTTCACTTTGGCGAATGACTGACAGTTGTCTCGAGTCAATGTGATGGGAACCCTGTTTCCTACGGTCTCCTCAGTGTCATTCAGGAACTCCATCATGCCCTTTACCGTACACCCGGTGCTGCCTCCGGCAAGGAGTCCCTCGACCATGAGGTCGGTGGTCTTCTCGTCCGTGTTGAAGAGGCTCATCGGGAGCGAACCTTCCTGAGCGATGGTGCCGTTGGCCAGAGTTACCTGGTAAGCGACGCCGTCGGTCATTTCGGTAGTGACAGTGATTTCGGTGAGCTCCAGACCCGAGTCCCAGCCATACACCTCGTACTTGGTGTCCCCGTTGTCGCCGGTATCGTTGTTCTCGACGATGGCGATGACGCGAGCATTGGTCAGACCGTTCACGAACTTCTTGGCTGCTTCCGACTTCTTGAAGATTCGGACGACCACGTTGTGCTGGTGGGTCTTGAGATACGTGCCAGCATTGATGGTGTCAGAGCCAACTGTTGCGTTGGGCAGCGAGTCGACTTCGTAACCAGTGGCACCGGCCTTGAGGATGAGCGAAGAGATAACGTTGTCAGTTACAACAGACTTCGATTTGTCGACGTCCGAGTAGCTGAGGAGAATCACCCTGGCGGTGGTGCCGGCGATTGCCGGCTTACCACACACCTGGTTGGTGAATCCTGTTTTGATTTTAGAACAATCAAGTCCTGCCATTTTCTTAGATTTTTGAGGATTAGATACCTACCGAGAACATATCCGGGTTAGTGAGCTTGGCATCCGCCCGACCCATGAGTTCTACGTAGACTACGCGGTCTTTGTACTCGTACCAGATCCGCATATTCTCGAAGCTGTCGATTGCATCAACACCTATGCCGAGCACGCTCTTCGAGGTGAAGAGGATTCGATGGGGGTTGTTGAGCTTCGTGCCAGTGTCTTCCGACGTAGCGATGATCTTGTCCCAGATGGGCATTGCGATGACAGGGATGCCATTGAAGCTGAGAGCCTCCATGCCATTCAGCAGAGCTAAGCGAGCCGACTCGAGGCAGCAAGCGTCCATAAGAGACTGCTGATAGGCATCGTAGACAGACTGGGTAACGAGGATAAATTTGTCAGACTGCTGACGGAGCAGAAGCGGGGCACTGAACACGACCGACTGGATATATTCCTTTGCCTTGGCCGGAGTAAGCTTCTGAGCTGCATAAGATGCCCCGGCATTTTCCGTAATTGTTGCTCCGCGCTGGGACGGATTGGCTGTAGCCTGTGTGGTAATCTGTTTCCAGAAACCGTTGATGATGGTGAAGAATTTCAGGTCGAGCCCATCCGTAATGATACCGCTGTTGGTAACGTTCTTGGCGTCTTTGTCGTTGAACCAGAACAGGCGGTACCAGAAATCCATAATGGAACGCTCCAGAACCTCAATGACGATGTTCATGTAGTCCGTATCCGTGAAGTCCGGAATGTCGACGCCGGTGCGGAGAGAGTAGATAGTTGCCGACTGCTGAAGGTCAGTGTAACACTGGGACAGGAGGATCTCCCAGGTGCCGGGCTCCCATTTCAGCTTGCGGGTGTTGATGTTCCACGGCTGAGGAGTCGGGTTACACCCGGTGTTGACCACGCCGACCATGCCACCCTCACCGATGTAACCCACCTCGGTATTAGTGACGATGTCGGGGAAAACTGTGTGAATGGAGTTGATGTCAGGACCCTGAATGGTGTCCTCCATAATCATCTCCGAGATTGCCTGAATGACACGTCCACAAAAAGTGAACTTATCCATGTCGAGGAATCCGCCGTTTTTAGCTGCCATAGTTCTTAAAGCTTTTGAGTTTGACTACTTGAGGATCTTTTTTGCAGCGTTGACCTTCTGGAGCTTTTCGCGAGCTTCGTTCTTGAGGTCAGCTGCCGAGGGTTCGGGCTTCTTGCCTCCGGGCAGAACCGTCTTGCGATTCTTCGGGCGGTAGTTGCTACCACGGAGGTTGCGGAGTTCGTTCTCCTGCTCTTCGATGAGGTTCGTTGCCTCGTCGAGCATCGCCTCCAACGCTGCAACGCGGTCCTCGAGAGACTCGGTGTCCTCCATCTCGATGCTGGTGACGATGTTGTCCTCGACAGTAACCACCCGACCGTCCTCCAGGACGACAGTGCCCGACGTCTCGCCGTTGGCGAGAGTTGCCTCTACACCTTCTGCCAGATTGTCCTCTTCCCCTACGGTCTGGAGAACGACCTGACCCTCAGCATCCAGATAATCGAAGTTGGCGGGAGCGCCTTTCTTGCCATTCCGGAATGCCTTGACTTTGCTCATGAATTTTTCATAAGCGCTTTTTTCGTTTTTTGCCATAGCATTAAAAATTTGGTTTGTGTTATATGAATTGATTTTGGAAATGAATCCCAAGTCAAGAAGTGATTTGGCATCATGGATGCGTTCCTCATGCATGACATTGCGGAGCCGTTCCCGGTCCTGACCTGTTCTCTCGACATACACGTCAAGAATAGCCTCCTCCTCCAGAGCAAGCTCCTCGGCAATGCTACGAGCATCGTCAGAAGTGAGCCAATCCCCGACCGGCATGTATACCCGATGGATGAGTGCCCGGCAATTCCTGTTTGCCGACCGGTTCTCTGCCGGAGCTGCCAACAGGATGCACACTGCCATCGAGTGGCATCCCCCGACAATATTTGTATATATCGTCCTCCCGCTCATGCGAAGAAGATCGTAAATCTTGAAGCCCTCCTCAACAGAGCCCCCGTCACAGTCAATGTTGATGCACACCTCCTGTTCGTCGGGGTGTTCATCAAGTACCCGGCGGAAGGTCTCCACGGAGCAGATCTCTGAGGTCCCACCCCAAAGCTCCATCATGACTCGATTCTCTTCGGAGTCAATTGCGCCTTTTAAGTTGATGAATATCATGTGCCAAATTATTTCGATACAAATATAATTATTCCTAATAGATATTGAAATACTATTTGTGCTGGGTTATTTAAAAATTAGCCCGGTCCTGAATCTGCACGTAGTTAGCATCTTCCCTCCGGATGTCTTCGATCGTAGCAATCACTCTCACCTGGCCAAATGCTTTTTGAATTGCCCTCTCCATGTCAAGCCGATTCATAGGTTCCGACGCCTCAGCGAATGATCGGATAGCATATCCCCCGTCCGATCCAACTTTAGTGAATGGTACTCCGCCACCGAGTTCGTTTATGGCTGACAGAAGAGGCAGGAACATGCGGCTCGACTTCTTGTTAATGATGGTCTCTCCTCCTTCGGCCTCAATGTGCACTCCTCCAGCGGCATGACTGGGTCCCTCAATGTATTTACCTCTTGCGGCTTTCGGCAGAGGAGCTGCCCAAAGAGCTGCCATCTGGACTGCTCCCAAAGCTGCAGCTGCTGCGATGAATGGGATAGCCAAAGGGAATCCCATTTTAGCCGATGCCATGATGGAGATGGCAGTATTAATGCCAATCTCGAAGGAGCCCATTGCTCTCTCCCGGATAGCTTGCTCCCGTTCGATTTTGGCAAGTTCTTTCTCCTTCTGCTTCTCCATCTTGATTTTCTTCTCGTTATACTGGGCCTCCGTGATTTGACCATTAGCGTACATATTTGCCAAAGCCTGTTCCTCCCGGCTGTACTGTTCCTCTACTTCCTGAACCCGTCGCTCTCCGAGAGCATTTGCCAGATCGTTGAAGGCATTGGCGAAGCCGGAGGCCATTTCTGCATACTCCTGGAGCTTCTCGATTCTCTCCTCCCACAGAGCTTCCTCGTTCTCAGCCATCTCGAGCTGGATCTGAGCAATAGCATCCTCGTTTCCTTGAGCTGCTGCCAACTCAGCCTCCAGATACCTTTTCCGGATCTCATACTTGGACTTGTGATTTAACTCGGCTTGAGCGAGCTCCTTGTCGAGGTCCATTTGCTGGAGACGAAGATTGTTGGCTCGGAGCTGGGCCTCCTGCTCATAGGTTTTCTCCCCGGCAGCTTTCCTGGCTTCGATTTGTTTCTGGAGCATCTCATTCTCGAGCTCCAGCTTCTTTCTCTCGTTGTCCGCTGCCTTTGAGAGATCTTCGGCATACTGTTCGTTGAGAACTTGGTTGAACCGGTCAAGTTGCTGTTTGGTAGCGTCCTCGCGGATCTTTTTGATTTCATCCTGGAGGTTCTGCTGAATCTGTTTCTCGAGCTCGGCTCTGTTGACCAAGAACTGCTCGTAAGCTGCATACTCCTTCTGGTATTCCTCCTCGCTCATACCTCTCACGAACTGAGGAGGCTGAATGTTGGCCAGCTCCTTCATGGCGTCCTGGTACTTCTGAGTAACCTGGGCAATCTGCATGTCGACTGTGCCTCCGGAGGCTACAGCCAATATGTTGGCTCTCACCCCAGCAAGGTAGTCATTAAGCTGTTTGGCTTGGTTCTCATAGAACTGCTTGTCAGACCGAGCCATGGCATTCAGAGCCGTCTGATACTCCTTGTTAGTGATTTTGCCGTGAGCTTTTTGGAGAGCGAGGCGCTCCCGGGCTCCATCCTGAGCTGCCTTGTAGAGCTTTTTCTCATACTCCATTCTAATAGCGATGCTCGTGGACTGGAACGTGGTTTGGAATCGGAGATCGTCTTCCCGGATTTTCTGCATAGCCTCCGAGTTCTTCAAAGCAACCTCCAAAGCCTTGTCAGCAATGGACTGCTGAGCCTCTCGATTGGCTATTGCAGTCTCGAGAGCCAAATTGGCAACTGCAGCTCCTTCATTCTCGATTGTCCGGAACAGTTCTTGGTATCGACCTTTCAAGTCGTCGAGTTCCTTTTTGGCCTCCTTGTATTTGTCCAAGCTTCCTGACCACGTGTTGAGCTCCTCTTCTTTGGCCGCAATAACCTTCTTCAAGGAGTCAAACTCATCCATTGCAGCCATCTGTCTTTGACGAGCTGCGCTCGCCTCAATCTCCCGGAGCTTGTTAGCTGTTTTGAGTTGAGCTTCGGCAATCTGCTCCGAAGTGGCATGATTGGCTTTGAGGTTTTCGATTTCTCGTTTACCCCGGATCTCCTCGGCTTTTGACAGAGTGTTCCGCTTGGTCTCGATCTGGTCCAGTACGTATGTGGAGGCTTCGGCAGCTCGATTGTATGCCTCCATTGCCCGAGTTGCTCTCTCCTGAGCTTCCGTATTACTGTTAAATGCGTTCGTAAGAGCAACCACTCCAGCTACCAATCCGCCCACTGCCGCTGCCACTAACACAACAGGATTGGCAGCCAAAGCCGCGTTCCAAAGCCAGGTAGCAGCTGCTGCTGCTTTGGTGAGTATATTGCCAGCTCCCTGAACGGCATTCTTAGCAGCTATAGCTTTTGTCTCGGCGAGAGTCTGGTTGATGCCAACCAGCTGAACCAAGTTGGATGCAGCACGATAAGTGGCCTCCGTCTTGGAGAGAGCTGCTTGGAGAGAAGACAAGGAGGAGAGAGCCGTGATGATGGTTATCATCTTCGTCATGGTAGCATTGAGCTCCTCGTTCTCGCTCCCCAGTACCTGAGTGGCTGTGGTCCATAAACCGTAGACGGAAGTGATTGCCGAAGTTGCATCCGTGACAGCGACCAGTGTGTCAATTCCTCGTCCGGTCTGGTCGATGGCTGTATTGACCGTGTCCTCTGCCGCCTTGAGCTCACCAGCTCGCTTGACCATCTCCTTGAAGGATGCTGAACTCGTATCCCCGGCTTGAGCCATCCGGATCAGAGTGTCTGTCAAGTCGTTGAGCTCCTGTTTCAGGTTATCCGTTGCCTTCTCGTAGTTACCAACGGATCGGCGGTAGTCCCCGAGTGCCTCCTCCTGAGCTTTGAGCTCCTCAGTGGTCTCTGCAATACGCTTTCCGAGCTCGGCTTTACGAGCTGCGTCCTGCATCGAATTGCCCAACTCTGCAAACTCGGCATTGTCCAAAGCCAGCTGGGTTCTAAGTTTTGCTAAACTTGCCTCCTGTTGGTTCTGGAGCTTAATGTTGTTTTGGATCTGCTTTTGGTACTTGTTCGCCTCGCTGTTGATTGCCTTGATCTGGTTGTCAAGTGCGTAGTATTCTTGGGCATTCTCCTCGGTCACTTTGCCCAGAGCCTTCTGTTGATCCCTCAGCTCCTGGGACCGGAGTTTCAATTCGGCTAACGTCTTGAGAGCATCCTCAGCTGTTACCCGGACATTGTAGATTGTACTTTTCTGTTCTTCGGCCATATCACATTCGTATTAGGTCCACTTTGGTTATCTTCCCAGCTTGGAAGTTGTTTATCTTTGAGACGTAGAACCAGAACCCATGCTCTTCCAGCCATATCGGGTTGAACAGGTCCAGGCTTTGGATGTCGAGCGAGTCCAAAAGAATTTGGGTCTGTAGGATCTTCGGTCTTTTGAGTATATTGTTGATGAGCTTGTCGTAGTACTTCGGAACGTAGTAATTCAAATTTTTGAAATATGCCGTGTATAGTCGTACTCGGGTAAGAGTGTAGCCTACACTTACCTGGGGCCACATATAGTCAGACTTATTGATGTGGACGACCATCGGCTTACTGAGAGCATTGTACTCCCAAGTCGTCTCGGTCATTTCTCCGTTCTCCATCCGACCTCTATTGATGGTCCAAATCGGGTAGTTAGCAAGTGTGTGGGTCTTGCTCGTACTGTCCTCGTCATAGAGAGTTTGGTTGAGTCCTGCCAAGAACCCAATTTGGAATAGGAGTTTGGTGGGCTGGAGGTTGACGTCCGGGATGCTGAACTTGTACGAGTCAGTAACGTTGTTATCTTTGTTGTCCTCCAGCTTTATCTCGTTGGACTGGGCATAGCTGGACAACTGGAAGGTAAGTTTTGTGTCCTTACCTTTTATCAGCTTGTCAGACCAATTCTTCCCGGACGAGCTTCGTCTGTTGTAGAACTCCTGAACCGAGTATGCTCTTGCTACTTTGGTGGCGGGATTCACGTCGATGGTCAGCCCGAACAGCTGGAAGAAAGCTTTGACTATGTCTCCCAAGCTCTTGAACCCAGTCGAGGCCAGGAGGTCATAGGTTAGCCCGGGCTGGGGCTTATCCCCCGGCGAAGTTTCCGGAACGGGAGGAGCAGTAATGCTGACCGGGAACCTCATGTCATACTGATTGACAGAGGGATTGACTGTGGCGAGAGATCCGGACACCAGGATGTGCTCTCCTGCCTCCATCGGGATGTCGACCGAAGCGCTGCCGGAAGATCCAGACGACCAGGATCTGGTCAACACTATAGCACTGGTCCCGTCGTTCTTGTAATGGGTAACTTGGACTGCCACAGAACCATTCCGGATGGCAGAAATATTGGACCATGAGAAGCTGAACGTGATGGTCGTGTCCCACAAAGTCATCCAGCTGAATGTTCCTGTTACAGTTCCCATCGTTAAACGTCCGGCGACCGGGTCACTGAGAGTTACTCCGGGGTAGCCTTGCCATATCACCCCGACCGTAGTGCCAATCGGGGGATCCTGAATCCAGCCAGTTCCGGATGCTTTCGGAGCATTGGGGTTGTCTGCCAAAACGGGGTAGGTGCAAGGCAAAAACATTTCACTCCGGTCAACTGGATCCACGTCAGTCTCGAGACTGTAGCCTGCTCGGTCGAAGATCCACGTTACGAGGTCATACCAGTTGAGATGGGGATAGAACTTGTCCAACTCCCGGACTTGCCTGATTGCCTCCATGGAGATCGGGGGGACGTTCGGGTTCTTCTGGAGAGTTGCATATAGCCAAAAGTACAGGACTTCAGATTCCTCGGGGCCGGAGAGGTATCGCTCGGCCTGTCCCATTGTGTCCGTGTACCACTTGAGGAGAAACATGCCAGTCCCGGGATCCTTCGCGTCAGTGTTGTTGAGGGTGTCGAACAAGTCAGCAGTTGCCCCGAGGATCTGGACCCCGATCGATGTATCAGATACGTCTACTATATTCAGCACTGCTCCCGCCGGGGATATGAGTGCCCCCTCATAGAATAGCTGGCAAGGGAACTTCATGTATGGCACATAAGAACTCGAGCCAATTACGAAACTGAATTGGAATGCTTGCTCGTTATGGGTCGTCCTGGGCAGACTGATCCGCTGGGAGTACGAGGCATTACGGTCTTTCAGCTCAGCCAGGTTGTTGATCTGGTAATTCATCGCAGGAGCATCAAGCGGGAGGTCCAGTGACCAGACCTCGCCGTCAATGCCTTTCATGAGTAGTTCGTAGTTCATATTACCACTGAGTTTGTTCGTCAATAAGCTGGAACTCGTAGCTAACAGTGTTCCGCGGGGCTTTTGTGTCCCAGGTTAGGTCCGTGTCATTTACGAGAACCCGTTGCCATACCGCAAGTTGATAGTTGTAAACTTGAACCAAAGGCGAGAGAGCAATTCCTTTGAGCAGATTAAAGTCATTCTCATCAAGCTGTTCTGCTCCGGCTTGGACCATATTCTTAAACTCCGGAGCTAACTCGCCTCTCGTCTGTACGGCATATGGGTCTCGTGAATTCGCTAATACGTATTGGTCTCCCCGGTCAACCTCCTGCGTATACTTCTTGTGTTGCTCAAACATGTAAGTGTCCCATCCGCCTTTCTGGTTTATCCAGCGAATGTAGAATGGGTTGCAAGGTACCTCTGTATCTATAAACATGATGTTCCATGCTTCACCGGGATATACTCCCCGCGAAGGTCTGAGTTTTACGTAGTCGGCTCCATCGCTAATCTCATCATCAAATTCGTACACAAGTGGGATGTTGAGTCGGCTGGAAATATCAAATTGAGTTTCGTTCCGAGCTCCCGTAATTTTAACACGAACGTCAATCGGAGTGGCAGGAGTTAATCCCGAAGCTCCTTTCGGGAATAGTGTGACGAAATACGGGTACCCGTAGTATTTCTTCACGTACAGGTTTCTGTCGCTATCGGGAGTCCGGTCAGTCAATGCCAGTCCTATGTTAGACATGGAGAAGTTGACGTTGTGACCCCGGGGTCTAACTCCCCGGGAGGCATATCGTACATTGAAGTTTTCCTCCCCGATACCCCTGTAAGCATATGCCGATATGAGACTGTAGTCAATGGCAAAGCCGATGACTGTGTTCTGGTACGGGAATGTTCTGAGTCTATCGTCCCGGAATCCGGCTTTAGCCAAGAAGCTGAGGTCGTATTTTTTCGTCGTCCCAAATCCAGAGTCCCTGTGGATGTCGATGCTTTCAGATAATGCGTTCGCTGCCATCACTGAACTTGGCTTATATCCAATGAAGTTCTGACCATATGCCAAACGCATTTGGTTGAGAGTAATCTTCACTCCAGCTGTTGATCCTTTAGCCCCGGCATAGACTAACAGTACAGTGGTGGGTCCGGTTATAGCAAGATCTGTCCTTACTTGAAATCTCCATGACATGGAGGATCCAATAGCCAAATTCGTTGTAGCCATTTCGGTCCCTTCAATAATAACTCCAGAAGCAGTCCCCTGGTACAGAGAGACACTCATAATTGTTGCCTTATTTACTGTGCCAAAATCAACACGAAAAGCATACCATTCCCCTGCTACCATTTTGCGGAAGATCGGAAATGCCTTGTAGAAATAATTGTTTGTGCCGGCACTGTTGTCAATTACCTCGATCTCCTCACTGTCTACAATGTTCAACGAGATCATGTTGGCCTCATCGAAGTTCTGAGTCTCGATCTCAATCCCGGGTGTTGAGTTGTCGGTCTCAACTGGTATTTGCGAATATGCTGAGAACAGGGAGTCTTCAGCCGGTTGATTGATTATTGCCATATCGCGCTATATTATATATCCGTGGTCCATATTGTTGTCAGGAGTGAATGACTCCTCGATGAGGACCTTCATCATCTTGTCCAAATGCTGAGACAGGTACTCCTCGAAGTTGTCCGCAGGAGTGTCGACCAAGTCAACGTAAATGTGATTACGGTAAAGCTCCGAGCCTTCTCGCTTGATCTTCCATGCAGTAGCATTTCCGAATCGGACCAGATCCTTTGGGTCCGAGAAGGTGATGCCTTTGAGCTTTGCCCACTCCATGATGATCTGTCCCAAATTGGCGGGGATCTTGCCAGGACCTCGTCCCCGGATGAGAGTGTAGAAGTAGTTCGGGGCTTCTATCGTCCCCCAAACTGTTTCACCTTCTCGACCCGTCTGAACTGTTATCCGAGCATAGGTTCTGCCAGAAGCTTCCTGCCCGGCGTCCTGTGATGCCCGGATGATCTCGTCCCGCATCTGAGTGAGTCCCTCAGCCAATATCTGTTCCAGCTCTACCGCCATTTGTTTCTGGGTTTGCGAGCATTAGCTTTCTGTTGAGCCTTACGCTCCAGTTCCTTGTTCAGTCGCTCCCGGAAGAGGTGACTCTGCAAGTTGGTGAAAAGGAGGTTGTACACCTTTCCGTATTTCCATTCCAGTATCTCGTCCGGGTCCTTCGAGTAGTCTTTGGCCAGTGCAGTGATGGTGGCCATCTCGCCAACCACCATGGAGAATTGGGCGATGCCGGCTGCCTTCTCCTCGGCACTGGGCTCGTACTTTAGCTCAGCCTGTTCTCGTTCGATCCAGTATTTGATGCCCATGAGAACCTCGTACCAGTACTCGACAATTTCCGAAGTGTTCCTCAGACTCCATTTGACCCCAAGACATTGCATACCTTCCTTCATCTTGTCGATGTCGGTCATCTCCTTGTCAGTGATGATTCGACCAAGCTCTATGCGTTGACCGAACGTCATCTGACCGCCTTGTATGTCGATTCGCTGTATCATTTTATGTAGCAGTGTTTGAGACTCCAGTAGGGCTCAGGAATGTCCTCGACATCTACTTTGCTAACGATGAACCTAAAATCGGGTCCCATGTCAGGATATGTCACACTCGACTTCTTCCATCCATCCTCTTTGGTCCATGCGTAGTCTACAACAACGTCCCCGGTTTCATCCAAACTGATCCGGGCAACAAAATTGTCTGTTTGCGAGATGGAGAATACCAGTAGCGGGAGACCCGTCTCATGAAACAGGGATTGGTTCCATGCCGGGGGATAGACCGGCACGGGCAAGTCCTGTCGGTCGAAGAATATAGTGTGCCCCGATAAGTCAAACCCGGGCTTTACCACTTCAAGGAGGGGACGCCAGATTTTGTCCTTGTAGGCATCCAAGCACCAGTCCTGTTTGAAAGTGAACTCCAGTCCGACACTTACTTCGTTGGCGTCGAACCTGGCAGACGGGTACAACACCCGAACGGTGTTCATGATGTCGGGATATTGCTTGACCAGTTGTGAGTTCTTGAGCAAGTAGAGGAAAGGCCGGACCATCTGCTCCTCGATTTGGTTTTTCAACTCCAGACGGCCGATGGTGGGAGAATTCTTGCTGAACTTCGTATCGCCTTTGTAGGCATCATTGGCCATCGGCTCGAACTTGCAGAAGTAGACTTGCATGATGGTACGTTGAGTGGGGTAGCCCCGATACGGCGTATCGTAGTAGCCAGTGGTGGGCTCCTCAACATAGACGAAGTCGGACGAGGTCCGATTGCCATCCGAGTCTATCACGAACCTCTCCATCGTGTCCACTTTGACGTTCAGCATCCGAGCCTGGTCACACTCAAAGACGGCCAGAGGGTTGACCATCTTGACCATGTTGCGGATAATAGTTATGATGTCCAGTATCATCGTTTTGCTGGGATTATGATTTTGGCGGACTTCATGCCAGTCGCCTTCGGCTTAATCTCAAATATCATTCGCATGATGAGCATGTCCAGGAAGTCCGGTGACCTGCCGAGGAGCTGCTTCATGGTGTCCTTGGAGATGAGCTCTCGCTTCTGCTCAGCGGAGTTCGTGTTCTTGGACTTGAGGACCGTCATCTCCTGCTTGATCTTCTCCTGAACTTCTGGAGAGCAGATTATGTGGATCTGGCGCTTGTTGATGAGCTCCGCCAGCTTGAATGCGCACTCCGACTTGATGTTGTTGTACGTCTTGGAGTCAATGGCTGACTGTCCTCCATGAAACTCCCGGATGCCTTTCAGGTAGCTCTCCAAGTAGAACCCAAGTCCGTCAGCGTCCGAGACGATACTGGACCGGGGGACTTTCAGACCGGTGGCCAATTTGGCGATCTTCTCCTCCATCTCCTTGCCTTCCGAGAAGCCTTTGGCGATGGGGATCCGACAGACCATGCCGTCCCAGGTTCCAACCACCCAACTGTCTCGTCCTTTTCCGGCAAGGTCAGTGCTAATGAACCGATTGCCCGTCGGGAGTACGAACTCATTGCTGAACATGTCGCACACTGCATCATAGTCGACCAGCCAATTCGGGTCATCGTCATACTCCCAGTTGCCAAAGACCAGTCGCTCGATCTGCGATTGTGTCAGGTTCTGGAGAAGCCCTTCGATGTATCTGTCCGGGAGAGTCTTGTTGTCCTGGGGCAGAGCTTTGACGAATCGACGCCAAGGAGGCAGATTGTTCTCCTTCCATGGCTTGTAGTAGTCCGTGTAGAGGAAATTGTTGGACGGGTTGCAGGTGATGAGGAGTTTGGGAGCCAGCTTGTAGACGTCATTCTTCCACCGACCGATGGAAGCCTGGAGGTTGGTCTTCGCCTCGCGGATAAACTCTCCGCCCTCTTCGATCCATCCCCGAGTCATCTGCATGGACCCGAACCTCTCGTACATGGGATCACTGGGGTTATACTTGGCATCGATGAGGTAGATGCGGCTTTTGTTGTACAACTCGAAGAAGTTGTATTGACCATTGAAGTGGTAGTAGTCCTCCGTGATATCCCAATGAGTGAATACCTCGTAGAGGGAGGGGATGGTGTATCGGACTAAGTCGGCGGCCGTCTTACGCGCAATAAAATAAAATGTCTCCGGGTAGGTGAGGGCATCGCCGGCTATCAAGGAACACCCGAGGTATGATTTACCAGCACCTTTCGTGCCAGCATACAGAATGTCAGTGACCGAGTCATCAAGCCATAACCGAGCCACTTCTTTCTGCTTCTCGTTGCCTTTGGTGTCAAATTGAAGCCGGCGTCCCATATTATTTTACCTCCATTCCTGTTATCTGCTCGAGAGTGATACCTCCCGTCACATTGACGTTGGTCTTTCGGCCTTGAAGCACCTGGATGAGGCTGGCAGCGTACTTGCCAACCAGTGCTCCCTCAATTTGCTGGGAATTGATGGCGTCCTCGATGGTGCCACCAATTGCAGCTGCTACCGGGTCTCCCGTGAGCTCCTCGTACTCAACAGGATTGATGCCAGCAAACAGCCTAAATGATTCGATGGTCATCGGGCGGGAAATGTAGACGCTACAGTCTTCGCCATTCTTATTCTTGTGAGCCTGGGAGAAATAGTTATCCTGCATGAATTTGCAATACTCGATGAATGCAAAGTAAAGCTCCTCCGCATCGGTGGGCTTTACAAATTCCCCGGCGTCTCGCCTTTTCTGTCCCTCCTCCATATAGGCACTTCGTGCCATGCCTCAAATATAATCAAACCTTATACAAATTAAAAATTTATTTCTGCACAACAATCCCCGGAGCGTTTGGCCCCGGGGATCTTTATTTATTCGCTTACGCGAATGAGGGTCACGCCGAACCACAGAAACTTGACCGAAATGCCGTTCGGCCAAATCCTACCTTCGTGGACCGTGGCGATGGACGGGGTCCAATTACAGTACTTGGTATTGATCTCCG
>ENA-OOXJ01001617-OOXJ01001617.1-human-gut-metagenome-genome-assembly--contig:-NODE-1617-length-13675-cov-2.534068_pt1 | contig 13675 bp, 10 predicted proteins | sample MGYA00241587_ERZ501343 | MGnify/ENA primary metagenome ERZ501343 (study PRJEB25962, sample SAMEA2042918) | human gut metagenome | biome: human gut; feature: human-associated habitat; material: faeces... | reverse complement strand
TTGCGCGCGGCTGACAGCCCGCCATTGGTCTGATGAATGACACGAATGCGCGCATCCTGCCGCGCGTAGGTATCGCACATGTGGCCGCAGCGGTCCGGCGAGCCATCATCAACCAGAATGATTTCCAGATGGCGGTATTGCTGTTCACGAATTGAGCATATGCAGCGTTCCAGATAGAGTTCCGCCCTGTAAACCGGAACTATGATGGAAATCAGAGGGAGTAACTCCATGCGCGCCTCTTTTCTTTGGTGATTTCAAGCAACCGCATCAGATGAGAAACCATTAAAATTGATGCGCTTTTCCTCTACAACAAGTGGCCTATGCATTACGCGGGTGTTAATATTGGCTATATATTCACCTACAATACCAATAAACATTAGTTGCATGCCACCCAGAAAAAACACGCCAATGGAAATGGCGGCGCTGCCAACGGGAAAACTGTTCCATGCCAGTAATTTGCGAATCAGAGTATACAATGCAATGATTATACTGATGCCACCGATACCCATTCCCATAAATGTTGCAATCCGCATGGCTGCTCTGGAATAGGATGTTATGCCCAGCATGGCCACATCATACATTTTGAGAAAATTAAAATGGCTTTTTCCTCTTTCCCTCACTTGCTGATGATATGTTATACATTCTATGTGAAAGCCTAATTCTGATACAATGCCTCTCAAATATGGCAAAGAATCCCCCAATCCCCGAATGACTTCAAGGAACTTTCTGTCATAAAGTCCAAATCCATCGAATTGCGGGAACTGCGTTATATCGGAGATTACTGAGATAAAGCGATAGTAAAGCGATCGTATACGGTACATTATGGGCGACTCACTGCTGGATTGTTTTATGCCTACTACAACACCAGCCCCAGACTCCCACTTTTTCACAAAATCAGGAATTATATCCGGAGGATCTTGTAAATCAGCGAATAACAGTATCGCACAATCGCCAGTCGCCTGTGTCAGGCCGTAGAAAGTTGATCTGGAAAAGCCAAAGTTACGAGCATTGAAGATAGCCCGAACATTCGAATGACTTTGGCATAGGGCTTCAATAAGAACCTGCGTTTGGTCCTGAGAAGCGTTATCAATAAAGAGAAGCTCAAGCTCATACTGAGGAAGCGACTCCCGAAAAACTGCTGTTACGCGATCATAGACCATCTGAATATTCAATTCTTCATTATAGGTAGGCACTACCACCGAGATTCGCTTCATTTCAATTCCTGCCTTCGTCTGTTAATATCCATCTTGCTGTTCTTTTAATACCTTGCGCAAATGTATATTGGGGCTCAAAACCCAGTTCCAGAGAAAGTGCATTTGTGTCAAATTCCTTGTAATCCAGACTCACGCCATAAAAGGGGAGCTCTCCCAGACCAAGTTCACAAGAAGGGTTGAGCAGATCTCGCATTTCCAATAAAAACTCTTTGAGAGGTTTCTGTCTGGAGTTGCCGATGTAATATGCCGTCTGGGACCTGCCCTGTTCTGCAACTATACGAATGGCGCGTACTGCGTCCTTGCAATAGATAAAATCGTACAATTGCTCTCCGCTGGTAAAGCTCATATGCTCTCCTGCCAGAATCTTACGAAGAGCGGTGTTGATCAGCCGCGCAGATCGCTCGCCTTCACCGTAGACATTTGAAATGATGACCGGACAGAAGTCTAGGTTCATATTGGCGGCATATAGGGACAACAGCATTCTGGCAGAGGTTTTGGCGATATGATATGTGTTGCGCAAGGGCTGCAAATACTTTTGCTGATCGAATGCCTTTTTATGTTCCCATTCCATAATGCTACTTGCAAAAACCATACGCTTAATGCCAAGTTTGGCAACTGTAAAAAGCAGGTCACAGGTACAACGTACATTATCCAATTGCACGCGATAGTCGCCGCCGGCTTTATCGGATACGCCGGCCCAAGCAAAATGAAATAAGCAGTCTGCATCCCTCCAGATTTCCTTATTTTCCAAGTTGCGGTATTCTTCCATGCTGCATTCGAAAAAGGCAAGCCGAGGATCTTTCTTAAGCACGTTGCGTGCATGGCTTTCTTTCAAGACTACTGCTACTACATCATAACCCGTTTCCAACAATTCGCAAACCAAGTGCGAACCCAAAAAGCCATCGGCACCGGTTACAATAGCTCTCTTCACTTCTTTTTTGCCCTTTCTGTCACAAAGGCCCACTTTTTGTTCAGAAAAAAATTCAGAGGAATACTGACTATCAATGCCACCAGACTGGATTTCCAATAGAGAATCCCCCTATTGGTCAGCCATAGCTTGATTGCCGGAGAGATTAGGAGTCCGGTTATAGCATAACATAATACAGTTTTTGCGTATGCGCGAATGTGCCTTACAGGTTTTTTTGATTCGTTTGGAATAAAGACATAACGGCTATTCCAATAATACGAATTAGTAACGCCAATTAAAAACGAAAGCGTAGTAATCACCAGTACGCGCACATTTTGCGGCCATGTATCACCCAAGACAAGCACATAATAGCACAGCATTTCCACACCATAGGAGATTGCCGTGTTTGAAATACCGACCAAGCCAAATTTGATAAATTGAAGAAAATTTTCCATTTGAGATAAAATGACTATCGATGAATGTTTAGAGTTCCCGGTTGACTGCGGACGTGATTACCTGAACCATATAATCAATTTTTTCATCAGTCATACCGGGATACACACCCACCCAGAACGTGTTGTTCATGATGAAATCGGTCTGCTCAAGACTGCCCGCCACGCGATATGCGTCTGTATCGCGAATCTGGTCAAAGCAGGGGTGCCTGATCAGATTACCGCTGAACAGCAGACGCGTTTGAACATTTTTATCCTCGATGAATCGCGTCACGGCGTTTCGCTCCAGTCCGCTTTCGGGTCGTACGGAGATCAGAAAACCAAACCAGCTCGGCTCGCTGTTTTCAGCAGGCTCGGGCAGAATCAGCTTGTCTGCAAGCGGCTCCAGTGCCTTGCGAAGATACGCCCAGTTATGCCTGCGCCGCTCGATGAACGAGGGGAACTTCCTGAGCTGCTCGCAGCCGATGGCAGCCTGCATGTCCGTTACTTTCAAGTTATAACCCAAGTGACTGTAAACGTATTTGTGATCATAGCCGTGCGGCAACTCACCATACTGGCCATCAAAGCGGTGGCCGCAGAAGTTGTCCCGCCCCGATGGGCAAATGCAGTCACGGCCCCAGTCGCGGTAGGAAAGAATCATGCGATGCAGCAACGGGTTGTTGGTATAGACGCAGCCACCTTCACCCATGGTCATGTGGTGCGGAGGATAAAAGCTGCTGGTCCCAATGTCGCCCCAAGTGCCTGTGAAGCGCGTTTCATTGCCGATGGTGTATTTGGTACCCAGCGCGTCGCAGTTGTCCTCAACCAGCCACAGGCCGTGCCTGTCGCAAAACGCCTTGACCGCCGCCAGATCGAAGGGGTTTCCCAGCGTATGGGCGATCATGACGGCTTTGGTTTTGGGGGACAGAGCCTCTTCAAGTTTGCTCACGTCAATGTTGTATTGCGGAACAGTCACATCCACAAACACGGGCACAGCGCCATACTGCAGGATGGGCGCTACCGTGGTAGGGAAGCCGCAAGCCACCGTGATGACCTCATCGCCCTTGCGAATATGACGCTCGCCCAACTCGGGCGCGGTCAGTGCCATGAAAGCAATCAGATTGGCGGATGAGCCGCTGTTGACCAAATGCGCATATTTCACGCCGATCCACTCAGCAAACTTCTTTTCGAACTCGTCGGAAAAGCGTCCCGTCGTCAGCCAGAAATCCAGCATGGCATCCGTTAGTGCGCACATTTCCTTTTCGTCGTATACTCGCGCGGCATAGGTAATGCGGTCCCCCGGAGCAAAGGGCTTCTTTTCCTCTTTGAAATCGTGATAATACTGTGCTACCAGCGCCTTAATCTGCTCGCGGGCCTCTTGCTCGCTGTTCCAAGTACTCATATGCTTACTCCTTTGCAATAGGTACGTATCTGTTCATCCATCACGGCGGGGATATCCTCGCCTGCCAGCCACCTCTTGCTCCAGCGGACGGTCATCCCGACGGCTTCATCAATATGCCAGACGGGTTTCCAACCCAATATCGCCTTGATTTTGCTGCAATCCAGCTTGAGAAAATTGGCCTCGTGGGGGGCGTTGGCCTCCGCCTGATTTTCCCATCGCGCACCCGATCCCCACTTTTCACAGAAGAGATTCACGAGCTGGCCGGTGGTCACACAGTCGCAGTCATCGGGACCCACGTTGTACCAGTCCGCAAGCCGCTTGTCTTCATACTGGCGTGCCGCGATCATCAGGTAAGCGAACAGCGGCTCAAGTACATGCTGATATGGCCTTGTGGAATAGGGATTGCGCACCCCGATGGCTCGTCCGGCCTGCGCGGCACGCACACAATCAGGAATGATGCGGTCGTTGGCAAAATCGCCGCCGCCGATTACGTTGCCCGCCCGGGCCGTCGAAACCGCCGGTGCGTTTTCTCCACTGAAAAAGCTGCTGACGTAACTATGCGTCACCAGCTCCGAGCAGCTCTTGGAATTGGAGTAGGGATCATAACCGTCCAGCGGATCGTTTTCCCGGTAGCCCCAGATCCATTCTTTGTTGCGGTAGACCTTGTCGGTCGTTACATTGAGTACGCTGCGCACTGTATCGCTCATCCGTACACATTCCAGCAGATTCACCGTACCCATCACGTTGGTTTCATAGGTGTAGCGCGGTTCCCTGTAGCTGTCACGAACGATGGGCTGTGCCGCCAGATGCAGCACAATCTCCGGCCTGGCGTGATCAAAACAGGCCTTGAGCGCTTCAAAATCCCGTATATCGCCAATCACGCTTTGCATGTGTCCATCAAGACCGGCGAGAGAAAACAGGTTAGGCTGTGTGGGCGCCTCAAGGCTATAGCCCGTAACCTGCGCTCCGGCCAGCACCAGGACACGGCATAGCCAACTGCCCTTGAAACCCGTGTGACCCGTGACCAGCACACGCTTGCCTTTGTAAAAATCCAATGTGTTCATCTTAGTCCACCCATACCTTCCATGGGGCATGACCGCTCTGCCACAAGTTTTCGAGCATGTCCATCTCGCGCTTGGTGTCCATGCACTGCCAGTAACCGCGGTGCATGTAGCTCATCAGCTCGCCTTTTGCCGCAAGGCACTCCAGCGGCCCGCGCTCAAACACTGTGCTGTCTCCCTCAATGTAATCGAAAATCTCAGGCTCAAGCACCATGAATCCCGCGTTGATGGGCGCGCCGTCGCCGATGCTCTTTTCGCGGAAGGCATGTACGGCGTTATCTCCGCCAATATCCAATACGCCCTTCTGCTGCTCCAGCATCACGGCGGTAAGCGTGGCAATTTTACCGTGGCTCTGATGGAACTTCACCAGCTCGCTGATGTCCACATCGCATACGCCGTCGCCATATGTCATCATGAACGGCTCGTTGCCGATGTAGGGCTGCACGCGCTTGATGCGTCCGCCGGTCATGGTATTTAAACCCGTATCCACCACCGTTGCTTTCCAAGGCTCGGTGTGGCGGTTGTGCACGATCATCTCGTTGCCTTTGGTGAAGTCGAAAGTGATATCGCTGGTATGCAGAAAATAATCAGCGAACCACTCTTTGATGACGTGCTGCTTGTAGCCTGCGCAGATGATAAAATCGTTAAACCCGTAATGAGAGTAGCTCTTCATGATATGCCAAAGGATGGGCATGCCACCGAGCTCGATCATTGGTTTTGGCTTGAACTGGCTTTCCTCGCTGATGCGTGTACCATATCCGCCTGCCAGCAGAACAACTTTCATCAATCAATTGCTCCTTTTCTTACTTCTTGTTTGCAAAGTGGTTACACCTAAATGAAAGATGTGTGCCATGAACGTAATGGCACAGAAACCATAAAAACTTATAAAAACTAACAATGAGAATTGATTGATGCGGTTTTCGTAACGCACAGAGACGGTGTGTTCTCCCTCTTCTATCGTAATATATGCCTGCATATTATCAATACAAGCATCTACAGGCGTACCATCCACATAGTATACATAGTTACGGTTTGGATAGAGGAGGAAAGCCATTTCTGTGGCTTCAACTGCATTTACTCGGATTGTGAACTCAGTTGCATCATCTGTATAAAAGTCTAAGATATGCTCCTGATTTAGATTGGGGGCATAAAAATAACCATTGTCAAGCACATCAGATCTGTCCAGAATCAATTCACCTTGCGTATAGTGTGTCGGGATGTATTTTTTTAGCCAATAGATGCGATAGTTTTGGTGTAAAAGCAGGGTATCACTATGCTCAAAATCAATCCACTGCTCGTAGTACTTCCGCGTATATGGTGTGCTGTCTCCTGAAGCAGGGAATTCGGCGGTTTGATAGGGCAAAATAGCGAAATCTGCTCTTGTGTTGGCAAGATATTGCCAATCGTAGCTGTCAAACCATGAGTTTTTTTCGAGGTAATCCTTCGGAACACTCAGATGCACTTCATATCCAAAATAATTGATAAGTTTATGCTCTGTGCGATGATACCAAGGTAAATTTGCAATCAGATCCTCTGGTACCTGCGCATATTGCTCATTGGCCACATATTTATAAGCAGCTTTATTTAGTTGCTTACTATCCAGGAACGAATCGATATGATCGATCCCCTCCTGATGAAAAGCGATTGAGTTAACAGCATAAGTGCTTTTTTCTGTAGCATAATCATTAGAAATTAAGACATATTGTATTGGCAACATTAGTTGTGACAACATAAGGAATCCACAGAGGGTGCGGCAGAAAGTTCCTCTGATACTCAACCAACTTATAGCCATACCAGCACAGGCAACTTCCAAGACCAATCGGTCATAAAGCATTCCTTCCCATTGATCTCCAAACCACAGGACCATTAGCAGGACTGCGACACTACACAACAGAATTTTAACCCGATGCTTATGAAGCTTTATCAGGCAGGTTGTTTCCTCCATCTTTTGAAAAATACAGCCAAAACAAATCGCGACGATAGGAAACGCGATAAACAGATAACGCGAAGTCAGGTGCATTGCGCCGAGTTCAGGGACAAACGCATAGAACCATGCAGTAAATGGCAGCGAATTGCCGAAACAGGTCAATACGAAAAATAAATCCAGTGCAAAACAAATTTTAAAGAACTTTTTTTGCTTGTGAAAAAAACTATTATGACTCAGCAGAAATGCTGATGGAACTATCAGCACTGTGAATGTGAGGCCAATTGAAATCATTTCATGATTTTCTATTTTGGGTTGCATTCCTCGAACGAATAGGCCAATGAGATCTTGAATTTGAAGAGAAAAAGCAAAGGTTTGACTGATTGCGCCAGCAGCACTATTGGCAACCACCTTGGAATGATAAATCAGCATTTGTAGATAATATAATATTACGACACAACCGGACAGCGTAGCAACACCTAGCATTTTTATCAGTTTTTGTTTTTTCAGTCCATCTGCTGACCACAACATAGCATAACAACCGCTCAGTATGAAAATAAGGCCACATAACATAATGGATACAGGCATATAGCCGGTTGTAAAGCCTAGAACATAGCAAAACGCGCATCGAACAAAGCAAAATGCCCCCTGTTGTTCCTGAGTTTCCAACGTAAAATAAAGGAGCGGGAGAGTGAGCGTAGATGCAAAAAAGAAGGGGCCGTACCAGAGGGCATAAAGGGGCGCAACTGATGCAGTAACGGCAGACAGGGCGGCAAAGCGTGGCTTCATTTGAAAGTACTTCATGGCCAGCAGCTGTCCATAATAGGAAAAGACAAACAAATGCGCCATGTACATCAGCACCATCGCATAATCCAGACCGATCAGAGAGCCAAGATGACAAAAAAGCACAAAGGGGATATAGAAGTTTGGAAGATTGGGCCGCAAAAATCGCTCAGTCGATCCATTGAATGTATAAGCGTCAACGCCATCTTGGGCCGAACAGTCGGTCGCGCTATAGAAGGCCGCGCCAATAAGATTTTTGCTGTCACCAACCCAAAAAAGGCCTGAATCTCCCGTGTAAACCGTTTTCATTAGAAAGAAGCCGAGCGCAAGTAGGGTCAAAAGCAGACTGATTAGAAACGCTGATTGCTTTTCAGTCCATTTTTTCTTTTTAATGCATATGATCATTCGATTTCCTCTCATTTCTTGCTAATTTCCCCTTTTGTAAGCACATAGCCGACCTTGTTACTTAACATGGTGAAGAGGTTTCCATAAGATGGGCAGCCATCTCAGCGTAGAAGGACGAGGCAAAAATCCATTGGCACTAGATACTGGTTTTATTCCTTTTTTGGAAAACCAATACACCGCATTAAGACCCACAGCAACGCATGTAGGATTTACTGGTTACAGCAGGGATGCTAGATGCCAATTTTGTCAACTCTCGAGCCCTGCAACATTTTTAATTCAGCCGTATGTAAAGCACTCTCCACTATAAGCTGACAGGAATAACTGGGAGATAGGGTGATAGTATCACCATGTGAATAGCGGTTTACACCGAAGATGGATGAGCTGGTTGATCCCGAGAAGAGTCAATGTAAGGCTCATCCACCCCATTCACCTTCACTCGGATAAGATCCGAAAACTGGTGGTGCCGAGATGAAAAATTCTATTTATTACGCTCTTATGTTCCAAGCACATAGAGAAAGCAAGTATTATTCATCCGACCCTCTGGAAGTGATAGCAAGTGGCGTTCGGAAGCGATAGGAGCGAATTTGTATTCCTCTTTGGAAAGATAGTTGCACTCCAGTAGCTTCGGAAGGATAGAGCCACCCATGACAAGGGAGATGCCGTAATGTTGGCTTGAACATGTACCTGGTGTGGGGCGTCCATCTTGTTTAGAGCTTAATGGACAGTTTCTTCCATGTCCATTCTGGCTAGATTATGGAGCTTGAAGTGGTGTAGGGCGTCTGGTTCTATCTGGGTCAGCACATCGTATTCCGCGCCTTCAATATCGCTCCTGAGAATCATGTGCTTTTCATTTTGCTGACCGTTTTTAGCAAGCATTTTCCAAGAGTTTTCAATTTTGGCTGATCGTCATGATAAGAACCGCTTAGTTCCATGCAGAAAAAGTGGAATTTTTCATGATAAGTAGGAGGCACTCCAATAGTATGGTCGTACATATATATGCCAAAGCCATACTCGATCAAGTCAGGGTCCCAAGACACATCGCCGCAGATGCCGATGTTATAGGCGCTCCTGCGCAGAGCAAAGTCGTCCAACATCTCATACCCACCGTCGCGCGCATTCACAATGCGAACAAAACCTTAGGAGAAAAACGGCTCCATCATGACAAGCGGTGCGTGCATTCGCCAGATATACGCTGTTTTGTCGCTCATCATAGAGCATTGAAGCATACGCTCGGTCTTTAGGAGGCCCCCCTGCAAAACTCGATGCGATGAAACAGATCGTTATGCGAGATTTCTATCATTTGCGCCTGAAGTTGGTCAAAAAACTCCTCTTGTCTCACAACATAGTACACAAGCTGTTCAATACCTGCTTGGTTTTCCGCGGACCAAGGTTGTCCCTGTGCACCGGGGTTTTTTGAGGACGGAAAGATAGATCTGTTGAGAATATGCAACACATTTCCAAATGGTTTTCTTAAAGTCATCTACCTCCTTAGTTGTTGAAATGGGACAAAAAATTTCTTTCGCTTTCGGCATACTTCTCCGTAGCCCTACGGAATAGTTGCGTGGATTTAGGCACATAGCGCTGTACAACGCGATACCATTTCATTCGCAACCATTTTTTAAGCGGCAACCAGGCTAAATCATGCATGACCTGCCGATTATCCATCGAATCCATCGCTGCTATGCCGTCCTGGTTTTTGACCATATCATTGATCAGGCGCTGCTGATATACGAAGGGGACCACCGTATAGAAAGTTTCATTTTCTGTGGTACAATAATCGTAGACTAGGGAAAGACGATTGGAAAACAGCGGGGAAATCTGTCCACACAGCCAAGATTGCGCCAGAATAGCATAGTGCTCACAGCCATCCAGAAAGCGGTGCATATATGGCTTCAGATATGCATGGCACCCGGCGGTGAAAAGTACTTGCCCCGGAGTGGGAATCCAGCTGGGGTACCGCATGGAACAAATACTCGCGCGGGGTTTCAGCTGCCCAAAGAATTCCGGACGAATGAAATGGTCGGGACCAAGTTGATTGCGGCCGGAATAAGCAGCCTCGCCCCGTCCGTCATGCAGTGTGCGCACCAGCGTAGTTACATGGTCGCTGAACCAGTGTTCGGTTTCCTTGGTGTTGATAAACAAGTCATGCGGCACCCGGCTGTACATGTCCTCCAGCGCCTGACAGTTGGTAAGGCTGCGGGATTTTTTAAAATCAAACAATGGCATGGGAAATACCATCGCTGTGCTTAGTTTGGCGTCGCACAGCTTCTGTACCTCGCACGCGATTTTTTCATCTGCCGCCACAAGAAGCACGATATTGCGGTACCGCTGGCGGCGGATATTCTCCAGCACTTGATGCATGCGCCTGCGCGCTTCCTTGCTGTCCAAGGTGCCAAGTACATAGCCTACCGCCACACGGTCTTTCTCGCTTTGGGTGAATAGGTCATGCTGGATGGCACGTACGCGGTCGGCGTGGTTCCGGGCAATTTTCCGCAGCTGGCCATCCAAGGTGAAGCGTTCACGGAAAATCTCCTGGGCGCGTTGCGCTAATTTGAGCGCCTCCTCTTTGTGAGATACAATCCACTCATATTTTTCCATCAGCTGACGGAACGTATCCCGCGGGTCGCGCTTGTTGTATTGAATGAACAGGGCCGCGTCCTTGAAATATTTGAGCATAAAGGGATTGTCGTCCGAAATCATCACTGCGCCCGCCGCACATGCCTCGTAGGTGCGGTTGGTGGCGGCCCCGGCACGCCGGTGAATGTCCGAGGACAGTACCAGACAGATGCCGCAGTCGTTGATTTCCCTGAGAATGCTGAAACCGTCAAAGGGAATGGAATACTGGTAGCACTTATATCCAGCCCACGGCCTGCGACCACCCCACTCCTTGACCTTGTCCGGACCAAAGAATTTTACCTTGCCAGTTTCATCCAGCAGTTTGAACAGGCCCTGATGACGGTTGGAGTTGCTCACAACGCATTCCCAGTTCATACCACAGTAGAACATTTTGGGATCATCCAGCTTGGGCTTGAGCATGCATCCTTCGGGGAAAGAGGCCGTCAGGCTGGATGCACCTTCCAGCGTGCGCGGCTTGTCCATGAGGATGCAGCGCAGATGATCCGCCATCCCTCCATCATCATAAATGAGGAAGTCGTCGTTCATCATGTAGTTATTGGTAATGCGGGTGTCATAATCACTCAGATTGAGAGGAATTTCGGGCGGATTCCACAGCGCATGATAATAGAACTGGTCCAGCGTCTTATGCGTTTCATAATGCGTGGATATGACAAAATCCAGCTCGTCGGCATCTGCAAATTCATCAGTGGCCAGCTGCGTTTTCCTGTCGAGAATCTGAGAGAAATTGGAGAGCGGAACGCACTCCATTCCGGCATCCTCAGCGGCAGAAATTGTGCGGGCGATGACTTCAAACTCAGCAGATTTTCCTCCCGGCCAGGGGTTGACCATGCCAAAGCGGATCTTTCCCGCAGGGGTGACTGGCATGCGGTCGCCGCGGTCCGTCTTTAGCGTCAGGCTGGTCAGCAGCGTATACTCATAGGGCGTGAGCCCTTTTTCCAGATAGGCAATTACCGCCTCCGCAGCCTTCCGGCTGATTTTCGCCTTTCCTGCCAGCTGCCGGAACGCGGCCATACCGGTATTTACAGCATCGCACACCCCGTTTTGCGGATCATGCACGGCCTGCATCACCTGCTCCACCCACCGCGAGTGGCAGGAAAGGCTGATGCCTGCAGCCTCCAGTGGGCCGAGAAACGCAAAGCCTACCGTTTCCCAGTCGCTGTGCGGCTCATAATCCGCCATTTCAACTAACAGCTTTTCCTCAAGACATTCCCTGCTGCGCATCCATGCGAGAAAAGCGCTGCATCGAAATGTCAGAGAATTGCGGGAATGATCAAACCCCATCCGTTTTCTACTCCTGTTCTCTTTTTTTCCTTTTACTCCGTCCAGATATCCTTTTCTGTCGGGCTGAGTTCAACGCCATTGGAGTAAAGGGATACAAGCATGGTATCCTCATGGTAGGCAAAGGTATGGAATACATGGCGAGGAATCACAAACATATCGCCGGACTTGATCTCGTATTTTTCTTTCTCGTCATGATTCCATACGGTCAGGGTGAAAGAACCGCTGACGATATAGAAACCTTCCTCGTTGAACTTGTGATAGTGTCCGCCACGGACGCTGCCCGGTCGGGACAGAATCACATTCACCTGCTTCCAGCCCTCATGCACCAGCTGGGTGAGGCTGCCGGCATCATTTTCAAATACAAAGTCCGGCCGGACAAAGCGAATCAGCATGCTGTTTTCCTCCTCAACGAGTCAGGAACTGTTCTCCCATTCTGATGCGTTTGCGCCAGTAGTCCAGAAGATCGTGCATGGTCTGCTCGAAGGAAATTTGCGGTTCCCACCCGGTGTGCGCCTTGAACTTGCGGCAATCCGGCACCTGCAGATCCGCATCAATGGGGCGGAGGCGTTCCGGGTCCTCTTCAATGCGTATCTGATCCTTCATGGGCGAATAGGAAATGAGGGTGTTGAGCGTATCTCCGACTTCACAGGTGTAGGAGCCGCCAATGTTGTAATACGCGCCGGGCACAGGATCATGCGTCACCAACATGTAGTAAGCGCGCACGGCGTCGCGCACATCAGCATAGGTGCGCAGCGACTTGAGATTGCCTACCTTGACCACAGGCTCTTTGAGCATGCCGGCCTCGATCATGGCAATCTGCTTGGCAAACGTGGACTCATGGAACACATCCCCGCGGCGTGGCCCCGTATGGGTGAACATGCGCGTGGTCATCACGGTCATGTTGAAGGCTTCGGCATAGTAGCGCCCGATCAGGTCTGTCCCCACCTTTGAAATTGCATAGGGAGACGCCGGATGGAAAGGACATTCTTCGTGGATGCCGGTCTCGGGCTTTTTCTCAGCGGGAATTTTGCCAAACACCTCGGATGAGGCGCAAACATGGATCACAGGATGGTAGTCCTTGTCCTCGGCCATGGCCAGCCGTAACGCTTCCATGAGACGGCATGTTCCCAGCACGTTGGTGTTGAGCGTGTCGATGGGAGCAGTGAAGCTGGTGAGGGGATAGCTCTGGGCCGCCAGATGAAACACATAGTCCGGCTTCACCTTGTTGACGACGGTAATAAGCGAGATCTGGTCATTCAGGTCGGCATAGTCAAAGAATACGCGATCCTTGTTGTTTACACGTTCCAAAAGGTGACTTACATTGTCCAGTGGACTGCGCCAGCGGCACACGCCGTACACATCCCAGTCCGTATTTTCCAGAAGAAAATCCGCCAGATGGGAGCCTACCATGCCTGTGATGCCTGTTATCAATGCCTTTTTGGTCATAATTCAATCACTCTTTCCTTATTTTGTTACTTCTGCGGGAGAAAAGCTTTCAGGGGAATACAGAACAATTTCCGTTCCGCCGTTTTCAAACCGGAAGGGTACATGCAGCAGATGAGACATAGCCTGTTTCACGTTCTCCTGCCGTTCCTGAGGCACATAGAACAGCAGGAAGCCGCCGCCGCCA
>ENA-OOXJ01001614-OOXJ01001614.1-human-gut-metagenome-genome-assembly--contig:-NODE-1614-length-13704-cov-2.203605_pt1 | contig 13704 bp, 18 predicted proteins | sample MGYA00241587_ERZ501343 | MGnify/ENA primary metagenome ERZ501343 (study PRJEB25962, sample SAMEA2042918) | human gut metagenome | biome: human gut; feature: human-associated habitat; material: faeces... | reverse complement strand
AGCTTGCTTGAGCTATGCCATGGCGAGAAAAGGTGCGCGAAAGCGAACAATATAAGAACCAATGTAACTGTATACATGAAATCAAATACCGGGATAATAAGTGGCTGTTCAGAATCTACCGATTCCAATACCTCAAGCGGCATTTGGCTTCACCAGTATTCCGTACTGATGTCCGTACTGTCGGTTTATGACTTTATTTAAGATTTTGCAGCCCGCATAGGACAAAAGCGGAAAACAAGATTACGGCAGCAGAACATAATGCTGATGAAGTATGACAACTGATTCGGGATAAAAAGAAAAATAGAATTTTCCTATTACCGGTTTGTTATAAAGCAGAATGCCAAGTCCGCTCGTATTGACATTATTTAACACTTCAGCCTTTCGATTTTAACACTCACTTCCCCCTCCTTCTGTAAAACGGAATACGCATCTCACGCACAAAATACTCCGGTTAAACGTCAACAGAAAGCTACTTTTTCAGTGTAAACAATACGAAAGAGACCGTTCCGTATTACAGGAAAGGCTAATCCGCATGTCAGTAAAGTCTTTTCCGGAGTATGGGAAAGCACATATGGCGATGCGAAAAAGCCTTTACGGCAGTGCCGAGAGACGGTAAGGAAACAGCAGAAATGGGGAAACGGCTGAATATCAGACAGATAATGAAAACGCTGTTTTCAACGTATTTGCAGCCGTTGTTCCTATTGGAAATCTACAGGCTGATTACGGAGCACTTGTGGAGAAGTTTTTTAACACTTTCAACATACCTAAAGTACGCAATGAAAGCTGTCCGCGAAAAGGCTGTAGTTCAGGACTGTCGTTTTCTGTATCTGCGCTGTTCAGTGTCCGTGATGCGTTTCTACCGTTCCACTTAGGGACGCGCCGTATCACTTACAGCGGCTGAGCCGCCGGCAGACCGGATTGTGATGAATCCGTCAGAATCTATGCTGCATGAGTTTTTCTGTATTCCAGCTTCGCTGCTTTCTCCGTCTGAAGAAGTGTATTTCTGCCATATGTCCAGCGCGAAAGGTGTGGGGTGTCCTGTTATCTCAGCCTCCCAACAGTCCCCGATACGCGCCACCGGATATACGTCAATGTTGCGTCCGTCCTTTGTGAACACCCCCACTACGCATTCCGCGTAAGGATATCCATAGCGCGGCTCACTGCAGTCTTTCAGCATAAGGAGGATGTATCTGTCAGCTGTCTCTATTTTGCGTCCTGCTGTCCACAGTGTGCGCATGGGCGCGCAGTCGCAGTCGAGCGCAGGGTTTATGAACGCGCGTACATATGCATGGTCTATCTCTTTGCCCTCCTCCCCTTCATGCAAGAACGAACTGAGTGTTATCCTGTCGCCCTTTATTGGCGTGAACAGTGCCAGCAGTGTGGCAAAATTCTCCTTTGTCGCAGTCATGGTGCTTGCCATAACGGTCTCACTGCGAGGTGCGCCGAGCGAGGTGCGCGCTATGAGTCCGTCCCTGCCAATGGTGTAGCGCGTTGTCGTGACGGTGAACGTGAGGTCTGTCTCCTCCTCTATCATCGAAGGCACAGGCAGGTCACGACGCGTCACAGTCATTATGATACCGTCCGCATCATCCACCACACCTTTCAGTTCCGTGCTCCAGGCGCGTCCGGAGCGTCCTACAATCCGGCTGTCTATAAGGTTTCCGGCGGCGTTGTATGTTGCCACAACATGGTCGTAGCGATAGAGTGCGTTGTTGTGGGAGTCGTCGCACAGCCTGTTCATGAATGCCACCGTGATGCTGTCGCCGAGCCTGACTGTGCTGCCCTTGTACCAGAAGATGTCGTCCATCTCCCTGCAGTCGCACGGCAGCAGGGATGGGATGAACGGAGAGTCGCGGCTGATGGAAAGCGCGTCAGCCGTTCCGTGGATGTCCGTGTTGAATATCCCGACGTCGAAAGTCTTATCCTTATACACTATGAAATGCTTCCCGAACTCCTCGAACCGCACGCTCTTTTCTGTCTGCGCGCAGGCTGCAAGCGGAAATATTGCAGCACAGACTGCCATCAATGCATTTATAATAACTCTCATATACAGTTTGATTTTATATGTTTTTCGTATGCTCAACGCAGAATGTACCTGTATGTAAACGCTTTCGCACATAAACAATATACAGGCAATCGCATGCATCCTATTTATCATGTATCCACGACATACAACAGGAAGGAAGTATGTGAAAAAAAAGATTAGCCTCAGCGTCTGCCCCAACGTAAATTCCGGCAGACAGGTCTTTGTTATTTGTCCATAATCTTTGTACTATATCCATATTACAGGTATTAAACTAATAAGACTATGTAAATATAAGCATTATTATCTGTAATTATGATTAAATACATGTTAAATTACCCAAAATGTAACATATGTTACCGTCATAAGGACTTGTAAGGAGTATTTTTGCGGCACATACATCATAAAACAAGTAAGAATATGACAACAATAGAGAAAGCGAACGGACAAGGTCTGAACAAATCGCAGTATAAAAACAAGGTGTTTACACCGAAAGAGATGATAGACTATTCTGATGGCGGCATCGTGAGTAAGGAACTGATACACACGCAGGCAGGCAGTGTCACTCTGTTTTCTTTTGACGAGGGGCAGCAGCTGTCGGAGCACAGCGCACCATTTGATGCGATGGTGACGGTCATTGATGGCGAACCGGAGATTTTCATTGATGGCGTGGCACATTATCCCAAGGCAGGTGATGTGCTCATCATGCCTGCCAACCATCCACATGCTGTCAATGCGAAGACGCGGTTCAAGATGATGTTGACAATGATTGGAGGATAGACGGTTATGGCAAAGTGTATTGATTTTAACAAGACAGTGTATGAGCTGGCTGGTGAGTACCCGGAGTTCACTGAGGTGATGGCAAGTGTTGGCTTTACGGAGATAACAAAGAAGGTGATGCTCAATTCTGTCGGGAAACTGATGACAGTCCGCCAGGGAGCCAAAACAAAGAAGATTCCGATGGAGACCGTCGTAGCAGCGTTCAGAGAGCGCGGCTTCGAGGTGACGGGCATAGATGAGCCACAGGAGTCATTGCCGCAGACATCGCAGTCAACGCATGCTGCCCATGGTTCCTGCGACAACCGTACGGAACAGATAAAAGCATACTTGCGCCGTCTGTCGGACGGAGAGTCTCTGGAGGCTGTGCGGGCTGACTTTGTGCGTAACTTCAGCGATGTCTCGTCAGAAGAAATAATGCAGGCGGAACAAGGGTTGCTGAAAGACGGTATGCCGCTGAACGAGGTCAAGAAGATGTGCGACGTCCATTCAGCACTTTTCCATAACGAGAGTTTTCATGAAGAGGAGCGCAACGTCGCCATGGCTAAGGATAATGCAGACATGGCATTGAAGCTTGCCGCCATCGAGGGGCATCCCCTTCATACCTTCTACCGTGAGAACGAGCGTTTGAAGACATTGCTTGATGAGGAAGGCTCGCCCAATGATAAGATAAGGAGAGTCCGCGACATCAGGATTCACTATGCGAAGAAGGGAGACCTGCTCTACCCGTTGCTGCGTGTGAAATACGACATCAGCGGTCCTTCGCAGGTGATGTGGACAGTGGACGACGAGATACGCGACGAACTGTCCAGGCTGTCGCGTGCAACAGAGCAGGATGCCACTTGGACAGAGCGGGCAGAAGCCGTGCTGCGACGTGTCGGGGAGATGATTTTCAAGGAGAACAACATACTTTATCCTCTCTGTGCCGCCAACTTCACCACAGAAGAGTGGTATGGCATCTATCGTGACAGCAAACAATATGAGACATGTCTTGACATAGAACCGAACACATGGAAGGATGCGGAAGATTGTCTTTCAGACGACATCACAGCATCTGAAACGTATAAAGATGTTGTTAAAACAAGCGATGGAGATGAAATATTGATGGCTGGCGGACATCTCACCATAGCACAGCTTTCCGCCATGCTTGACACAATGCCTATGGAGATAACCTTTGTTGATGCTGACAACATTAACCGTTTTTTTAATGACAACGGACATAAAAAGGTATTCAAACGTCCTCAAATGGCGATTGACCGCGAGGTGTTCTCATGTCATCCTCCCAAGATAGAGCCGATGGTGCGCGCCATAATAGAGGACTTCAGGTCAGGACGTCGCGACAGCCTACCTGTATGGATGGAGAAGGAAGGTCGCACCATGCTCATCACTTACATGGCAGTGCGCGACAAACAGAGCCGATATCTCGGCACGATGGAACTTGTGCAAGACATGACCTTCGCAAAAGAACATTTTAATTTTTCAAAACAATAAACACACAACACTTTAATTATGAAATATATTGTTAATGACGCTTGCATAGGATGTGGTATGTGCGCATCCACATGCCCAGAGGTGTTTTCCATAGACGGAGATGTGGCTGTAGCCATAGACTCAGAAGTGCCTGACTTGTTGCTTGACTCCGCCGCAGAGGCTCAAGAAGGATGTCCCGTGAGTGCCATTGAGCGAATTTGACCATTCGCGTATGGTAAAGCATATTTACAGCCATGCAAGGAAGCGTAAAGCATAACATCAGACAACTTTGAGTTCCTATTGCGGATACACACTTCCGGATTCTTCTATTATGGTCCTTACGGAGTTTGCAACGGCAACGGGGTGGTGATGCGTATCAATAGAGTATGACAGTTATATGGTTCTGTCATCAGATTATAGATTAAGACCGACCAAAGAGGAGGATAAATGCCTCCTCCTTGGTTTTTCTCAAATCGCGTGAACGCGCACAACTGACAGGCTCTTAGGTGGAGAGAGAGACAACAGTGTCATATTAAATACAATCCGGTCATTAGAACGTCGATTATACATTTAAGATTGATTGTCAGCTCTTCATCCTTCTTCTGAACTGCTGTCGTCATCTTGTCTTCTGCTTTTCCCCGGTATATACCGATGCATTTTAGGTAAAGATGAATACAATATGGCTGACAGCAGCACGAAATAAGAATGTAAGTCCAATGACAAATTATGGTTAAATAATTACAGTAATGCATAAACTGAAGATAAAACGTGTATATGAACAGGTGGAAGAATCAGACGGCTTTCGCATACTGATAGACCGCATATGGCCTCGGGGCATATCAAAAGACGCTGCATGCTTAGAAGAGTGGGCAAAGGACGTCGCTCCCACTCCTGCTCTCAGAATATGGTTTGCTCATAAAGAGGAGAACTTTGAGAGTTTCAAAAAGCGATACGATGCTGAATTGTCCGCCAACCCTGCTGCGGAATGCTTTGCCAGACATTGCAACGAGCTGCTGCAGGAGGCGGACGTCACCTTGCTTTATGGGGCGCGTTCTAAAACATGCAATCATGCAGTCATTCTTAGAGACTGGATTTTAAGTAGAGAATAAACAAATGAGTTTGTCCTCAATGCTGAGGACATCTCATTTTGAGAAAAGGCAAGTATGGCACATTCCATGTATGTTCGAACTTTCCAACATGCGAGTTTATCATAAATCCGCAATAGCAGTTCTTGTTGTTTCACATAACATCATAACATAAAACCAAACACTCTCTTTTGTTAAACCAAAATAGGTAATCAGACCGTCATCACGTTTTTCACCGGATTGCATACCTCTTTATCCTTCTTCCGCACTACTGCCGTCAGATTGACTCACTTTTCACGATGTAGTCCGCTACATCCTTGATAAAAGCAGAAAACGATCTGACTGACAGCAGTACGAAATAAGGATGAAGCCTGATAACCGATTCTGTTTTAAACCCGAATCGGTCAATCTATATAGAAACCGGTCTCTTCAACTGACATTACATAAAGTGTAAAAAACGGAAGAATGTTTTCTTCATTCCGACACTGGCACAGAGAAAGAATCCTCTTTGTTGTACGGTTTTGAGGTTTATCGGTTCCCTATGTCGGATTCATCGAAAAAAAACATATATTAACCGTTTGACGTATAGAATTATTTCGTATATTCGGGCATTATTCATAACATAATAATTTTATACTATGAAAAGATTGGAATTAAGCCTGATTTTTATTAGTAGTATACATCTTTGTTCTGCGCAGGAAATATCATTCGCTCACAACATGTATAGAGGAGGAGATGTCCTGATAAAGAAGATGGCGTCACCGGTTGACCCAGGCAGCACAGGCAATAAGAAGGTATGGAGTCTGGAGGATGTCACAATAGAACAAAAGAAATATAAACAAGCCTTTAAAGATAATCCGGATGACATCCATTCTATAAAATCTACTGAGTCAGGAAACCGCAACTACGACATTAAACGATATCCAAGAAAAGTTCGGACTCCCTCTTCCTGGGAAAACAATTGGAATACCAACAGAATTCATACCGACTCATACAACATCTGAATTTATAAAACACAAATTACCTGAGCCATGAGACGTTTATTAATAAAAAGGATGATAGTGGTAGTATCAATATTTACGTTTCTTTATACATGCAAATATGATGAAATGACACATATGAGTGATTATGAAGTTGAATGGGTGACAAACAGACATGAAGGGGAAATAATGTATTTAAAATCTCAGGATGGCGTTGTTGACACTGTAACTATATTGGAAGTTTATGTTGACAATTTGTTGGATCCTATCAACTGGGGGTACTTCAATACAAGCAGTAGAGTCTATATAGCTTCAGCAGGTGTGCGATATTCTATCAATCATGAAAGAGGAGGTATCTTGCAAATATACAAAAGAAGCAATAGCAGACCTATTTGTTTCTCTTCTGTATTAGACGTGGACGAGTGGTTGTATAACATACCGTTGAATACAACAAGTTTACGAATAAGTGGTATTACAATGAACGACATTATGTTTTTTGATATCAGTAAATCAGAAGCCGTCAATCGAAAAGATTCTAATGTCATTATAAGCTATTCATGGAGCAAGAAGTATGGACTTGTACAATACACGCTAAAAGACGGGACGGTTTTTTCAAGGGCTTTAGAAAAATGAGAATATTCATTAAAGAGAATAAAGTTACTCAAGTTTGGTGGTATATGCGCATCCTGATTAACAAAAACGACTCTATAGAATACATGAAGGTTGTAGACAGTCCGGCAAACCATAAAAGAATAGTGAGAAAGATATACGGTAATTGGTATATTGCAGAGGCACTGCATTTTTAGGAAGTTGCCCGAGAGTGTTCCGCCTGTATATTTGCCAAACTTACAAATAGATCTGATTAATTATGAAAAAGATTGCAATGTATTTCAAGTTCGCCATAATCTATATGCTGGTTATAATCTGTATCGATATTTTTGTTATATGCAAAAAAAATGTCAGTGATAGGAATGGCAGGGTTTCGGTAGTATATCTTATGGATAAAAAAGACATTGCCTCAATGTTTATTGAGAATGTTGAGGCGTTCAGGCTGGCAAGATTACAAATGGAGAGAAACCCTATATCCTCTGTAATCGCGGACACGTCATGGTGGGATCCGGCTTCTTTCTTTTCACCTTATGCAAAAATATATGATGAAGACAAAAAAAGGTCTGTAGCTTTAGATGTTTCCAGTATCTTCAAGACTTAAAGCATATACCGATACCTTATTTTATAATAAGGAAAGCTTGTTGGCTGTGGCAATATTAACATTGGAGATGAAGCGGCATATAGGAGACACTGACAAAAAGAATATTTTACGATATGATGCAAGGGCTCTATTCTGTTGCCGTGGCTCCGTCAGTGAGAAATTCTCAATATATCCTTTTACTTTCTGGAATGTGATAGGATATAATAATAAAAATCTTGCGACGAAAGATATGATATATTTATGTACTCATAAAGTCAAGGGAATGGGTATGTCGACAGCTACTGTCTGTTTTAGAGGTAAGTATTTGGGTAATGTGGATGAGCCATCTTTTTTCGATTCAATCATCTTCAACAAGAGTTATGACGGACTGTATTTGTTCCAATACTATGTTTATATGGGAGAGGTAGGGTTATATAATTACCACAGTAACATCCGCGCAAAATAATGGTTGTGCCTGCTCTTTGTTTTGCGGTTCTTGTTTCAGAATTAAGATTACAACAGTTGAAACTACAGCTGCATTTCGAGTCTGCATGCAGGAACATAGTGAATAAACCACTGATGTCTATTGAGAGCAGTGCTTTTCTTGCAAAACTTGCTTATACAACATCAGTAGAGAATTTGATGAAAAGATGTCAGACCGAAGATTCAAGAATAAATATAATAAAAAATGGTGGGAAAATTATATTAATCAAAATAAATAAGTTATGAAATACAAAATAAATATTCTAATACTATTGTTCATGATATGTTCGTGCGACAATCATGACTTTGAACTCCGTTACAAGGAACAGGCTTTATACATTCATAATATGTTGCACATTTCTATTGAACCTTTAAATAACTTGGATAAAGCTTATTCATATCTTGTTTTTTTGCGTCAGCATAAACCGTATGATACTATAGATACCATTCATTTAGAAAAAAGATTATCAAACTCGTTTAGAGTTGTTGAGACATCATCTGATGATTGTACAAGCGTGTATAGAAGTAACGTACACTATATAAGAGTGTATCCCAACACCAGATATAAAATAGAACATCTCGGGATGGGGGCAAGAGTAAGAATTATAAAATATTTCCAATCAGACTCTTCCGGTAAATTACATTCCGTAGAATGATAAAACGTACGGATAGAGGATGATTTTCCAAATTCTTCATAGTTAGTGTAGCCCGCTGCATTTCCTTTATGGATTATGAAAAGCATCCCCTGAGTAACACACAATCTTACGTAAACTGATTCCGGGTATCTTATTACCGAAGTATAAATTTAAAAAATAGACATTATGAAAAAAACTGTTGCTCAATGTTTCGTGTTAACACTTTTATTATTCATTTCTTGTATAAGAATAAGTGATGAAGGAATTCTTAAAAATATAGACAAGATATGGAATCCAAAGCTTGTTGATATTTTTGTGGCATATAGAGGTACAAACTGGATTGATGGCACTGATACGTATATAATAGGAAAAGCACGTGGAGATTCTCCTGATTATTTTGTCGATTATTCTTATTTCACCGGACAAGTTGATGTTATTGAGAATGAACAGATAAAAAAAACGGGGGCTGGTGACTTTTTTTCCAAACAGGAAATTGCTGATATAATTAAATTCTTTAAAAAAGCAAGAGTTTTTTTATTGTCAATAGACAGTTTGGGGAATATGCGCATCCGGATTAACAAAAACGACTGTATAGAATACCTGAAGGTTGTAGACAGTCCGGCAAACCATAAAAGAATAGTGAAAAAGATGTACGGTAATTGGTATATTGCAGAGGCAATGCATTTTTAGGAAGTTGCCCGGGAGTGTTCCGCCTGTATATTTGCCAAACTTACAAATAAATCTGATTAGTTATGAAATTATTTAGCTTTATAATTGTTGTAATATTGTTTTCTACATCTTGTTCGAATATAGACCATCCCGTAGATAAGACAAAACTTTACTCTTACGATTATCGTTTGTTTCAAGGAACTCCAGTTTGGCCATCGGCTAAGGCTGCCCATTATGAAGACATGGCAAGTGTAAAAAAATATTGTCAGCCAGTCCTCAGTTAGCCAATATACCTGATTCCGTTTATGGAAATACCATGTTGATGATGGCAATTATCAATCAAGATTACGATTTGTTTAAATTGCTAATTGATAATGGGGCAAATTTCAACTACCACAATACATATAATGGACATTCTACGATAATAGAGGCTTGTTCTTATAGAGAGTATGATTCCAAGTTTGTAAAGGATTTGGTTGCAAAAGGAGCGAATGTAAATGACACTACTGATAATGCTCCTTATGCACAATACAGCCCTTTAATGGAGGCAGCCGGGTGTGGCAACTCCTCAATTGTAGAGTATCTCATAAAGGAAGGTGCGGATATTAATTATAGAAATAATTTTGGCACAACACCATTAGGAGAATCAATCCTTACAGAAAAGTATGATGTCGCATTAATACTATTAAACAGTGGCGCGGATTTTTCTTCTCCAATATATAATAGTGTGGATAGACATGGAAGACCTACCGTACCCGTTAAATTGCCGGAGGCATTAAGAGATGCGATGATAGATTTATGGACTATCAAATATTATAGGAAACGGAAATTAATAAAGTTTCTAAAAACAAAAGGTATTGATTATGATTCTGTCCCAATACCAGATTATATAATCGATATGGCAAAAGAACAATATCCTTCAACATGGAAAGAATATCTTAAAAAATATTAATTGTGTCATATTTGTGCTAATACAACGGAGACTGTATCTTTAGCAGCAACCGCCTCTCATGGAGAAGCAAAAGACACTTCCATTCTGCACAAATATAGTTATTCCTGAATTTGGTGTGATAACTTAACGATTAAATAAAAGAAAATCGCTGAACATTTTGTATATTTGAGTATGACTGCCATATATCTACTAGTAAATTGGAGGGCATAAACAACAGAATAAAAGTGACGGAACGAAATGCATACAGCTTTAGATATGTTAGATATGAAAGAAGTTTCAAACTAAAGCTATATGCACAGCACGTCTGCTGTACAGCCCGAAATATCGGACAACCCGGAACTAAGTGAAAAAACTGTTTTGGCGGCATAATGACTCGGGGTTAATATGAAAGCCTTCCGGTTCGGGCCCATGATAAATTTATTTATTACATAGAGCGAGAACGACACATTGCACACTTCATCCCTGTTTTACGCTACAATTATAACAACATTCATTTTTATATCCGACATAAAAGCATTAACTTTGCATCTGCTCCGGCACAACTGCATGCAGCGACATGCATTTAACAGCAACCCGAATAATATAAAACATAAAAAGATTATTAACACTTTAAACAAGCCCAAACAACGAAGAAAAATGTCAAACAGCTACATTGCCTCAAAACCACGTTATGAGATTCTTGACGGTCTGCGCGGAGTGGCGGCAGTCATTGTCGTATTGTTCCACATGTTCGAGTGCTATTCTCCCGGCACGTTGGAACAGATAATAAACCACGGCTACCTTGCGGTGGACTTCTTTTTCGCCCTGTCAGGATTTGTCATTTCCTATGCCTACGACAACCGATGGGACAAGATGACGATGACCGACTTTTTCAAACGACGCATCATACGCCTTCATCCGATGGTGGTCTTCGGAACACTGTTCGGCGCATGCTTTTTCTATATCAACGCGTGCGACAGTTTCCCGGTAATAGAGACAGTGCAGTGGTCCTTCTTCCTGCTCGCCATCGTATGGTGTCTCACGCTCCTGCCCATACCGGCATGGCTCGACATGCGCGGCACAGTAGTCACAAATCCGTTCACAGACCCCGTTTGGTCGCTACAGTTCGAGTATATAGCCAACATAATTTACGCCTTCATACTGCGCCACCTGTCCAAGCTGGCAATAGCAATACTGTGCGTCGTGGCTGCCTTCTTCACCGTCACGCTGACCATGAACATCGACCTGTTCGGATTTCTTGGCACACGCACATGGGCAGCCTACACCGTCATCGGAGGATGGTCGTTTGAACTGCCGCAGATATACATTGGACTTGTGCGTCTTGCCACACCTTTCCTTCTCGGCATACTCGTGGCACGCATAGGACGCTTCATCACCATCGGCAACGCATTCTTCTGGTGCGCGCTCCTGGTAGTCGGTGTGACCGCGTGTCCGCGTCTGGGAGGCGAGGAACACATGTGGATGAACGGCATATATGAGTCGGCGGTCATAATCATCGCGTTCCCGCTCATACTCTGCATCGGCGCGGGCAGTAAGATACGCGGCAGGAAAGCATACAGGCTGTGCAACTTTCTCGGAGATATTTCATATCCGCTCTACCTGACACACATCATATACATATACATGCTGTACAACTTCAAGAACAATCATCCAGACGCACCGCAGAGCATGATAATATGCGTTTGCGCCGGACTCTTCATAGCCTCGCTCTTCACAGCTTACGCAGCTCTGAAGCTGTATGACATGCCTGTGCGCGAGTATCTGAAAAAACGCTGGTTCAGCGGTAAACGGACAGAAAAGAACATAGAAAAGAAATAAAAACAAAACACAATATCAAAAACAACGATGAAACGAATAGTCTTTCTGGATTACGTACGCGTGTTCGCATGCTTCCTTGTCATGATAGTGCACGCAAGTGAGAACTTTTACGGTGCAGCCGGCTCTACCGACATGGCGGGTCCGCAGTCGTTCCTGGCAAACGAGGCTGACCGTCTGTGGGTGAGCGTATACGACGGATTCTCACGCATGTCTGTGCCACTGTTCATGATAGTGTCGGCGTTTCTGCTCGCCCCGATGAAGGAAGGGCAGACCACGTGGCAGTTCTACCGCAAGCGGAGCCTGCGCATACTGCCACCGTTCTTCGTGTTCATGATACTCTACTGCACGCTGCCGCTGCTCTGGGGACAGATTGACGGAGAGACGTCACTGAAAGAGCTATCGCGCATACTGCTCAACTTCCCCACCCTTGCCGGTCACCTGTGGTTCATGTATCCGCTCTTCAGCCTCTATCTGTTCATACCCTTCATATCACCGTGGCTGAGCAAGGCGACAGCGAAGGAGGAGCGTTTCTTCATCGTGCTCTTCCTCATCTCCACATGCATTCCGTTCCTCAACCGCTGGTGCGGCGAGGTGTGGGGACAGTGTTTCTGGAACCAGTATCACATGCTCTGGTACTTCTCGGGCTATCTTGGCTATCTTGTCATGGCACACTACATAAGGGTGCACCTCACATGGGACAGAAAGACACGCCTCGTCCGCGGCATGGCACTCATGGCAGCCGGAGCCGCCATCACCATATGGTCGTTCTATGTGCAGGCTGTTCCGGGCGTCACCCACTCCACACCTGAGATTGAGATAGGCTGGGCTTTCTGCACCATCAACTGCGTGATGCTCACTGCCGGAGCGTTCCTCATGTTCACATGCATAAAGGCGAAGAAAGCTCCAAAGATCATAACCGACCTGTCCAAACTGAGCTACGGCATGTATCTCATGCACATATTCTGGCTCGGCATGTGGGCAGGTGTGTTCAAGTCTGTTCTCGCACTGCCCACCGTGGCTGCCATCCCCTGCATCGCCATATGTACGTTCGTATGCTGCTACATCACAGCGAAAGTCATATCGCTTATCCCCGGCAGCAAGTTGGTGATAGGATAGACACAAGTCAGTTAAAGCGTCAATATCTTATCTTTTTGCAGCTTATTCTATAAAAAAGTGTCTTTTTGTTTGTTTTTCAAAATAAAACATGTATCTTTGCAACCGAAAAATTTGAAAGGGAGATAAAAGGAGCCTTCTCCGGAAGGCTTCCCACATATCCGCCTTGGACGACAGGGCAATGGTTTTTCAGGTAACATAACAAATCAAATAACTAACATTAAAGAAATGAAAGCCACAGAAGTTGTAGAAAATCTGAAGAGAAGATTTCCGAATGAGCCTGAATACATACAGGCAGTAAGTCAGGTGTTAGGCACCATCGAAGAAGAGTACAACAAGCATCCGGAATTCGATAAAGTAAACTTGATTGAACGCTTGTGCATTCCCGATCGCGTATATCAGTTCCGTGTTACCTGGATGGACGATAAAGGAAACATCCAGACCAATATGGGTTACCGCGTACAGCATAACAATGCCATTGGCCCGTACAAAGGCGGTATCCGTTTCCAC
>ENA-OOXJ01001613-OOXJ01001613.1-human-gut-metagenome-genome-assembly--contig:-NODE-1613-length-13707-cov-3.381702_pt1 | contig 13707 bp, 8 predicted proteins | sample MGYA00241587_ERZ501343 | MGnify/ENA primary metagenome ERZ501343 (study PRJEB25962, sample SAMEA2042918) | human gut metagenome | biome: human gut; feature: human-associated habitat; material: faeces... | reverse complement strand
AAGGGGCAATGATTAAATGGCCGCGAGGGTCAGCGGCGTTTGGCACACGGGGGCAACACGCTGTGGATTTTCCATATGGCAAAGGTCGCTCAAATTAAAGGAGGTAGAGTTTACATTTGTGCTCCGAACGGTGGCACTATCACTTGTTTTAATGTTCTTAGTGGCAACCCTGTGTTTGCCGATTATGATGAGAACGCTGGACGGGTTGTGGTAACCACTTTGGATGGCTCTGTTCATATTTATTCTGACACGGGAGGTAAGATAAATACGTTTGTCGGCGAGAGAGATATTGTTTGGGCAAGATGGCAAGGAGATAAAATCCTTGTGGCAAGAAAAAGCGGCAGACAAGAAGTCAGAAACCAAAATGGAAGTCTAATAAGTGTTGCAGCTTGGTGAAATTAAGAGCGATAACAAAAAACTCCCCAAGGGTCGGAAACTGACTTTTGGGGAGTTTGTTTTTTTGTGGATGGTTTAGCCCCTCGTAAGAAGCTACGACTTTGCCATCAACTATCATATTACCCCTCCATCCATTTTTACGAGAGCGCTCGCATTTTTTCCGTTCATACGATGTTCCCGTTCTTCACATACTAAATCACCATCTATAACGCTTTCAAAAATATACCTAACCCCTATAGCTAATAGCTAATACTTGTTGTGCGGCATTCCTGCCGCACCTCCTGGGCTGCGCGTGCGGGCGAAAGTCAATAGTCAATAGTCAATTCTGCATTCCGTTCGTTGTGAACAATTCTCAATTTTCAATTGTCCGTTTTCAATTCCCAAGGGGTCGTGCCCGTGTATTTCGCCGATTATGCGTAACTTTGCACCGAATTTTTGTGCCGAGAAAAAATATGCGTCAATTAAAAATCAACAAAAGCATCACCAACCGTTCCAGCGCGGCGCTGGATAAGTACTTAGTTGAAATAGGCCGCGAGGAGCTCATCTCTACCGACGAGGAGGTGGAGCTGGCCCAGCGCATCCACCGCGGCGACCGCGCGGCGCTCGAACGGCTCACGCGGGCCAACCTGCGCTTCGTGGTGAGCGTGGCCAAGCAATATCAGAACCAGGGGCTCGCCCTGAACGACCTTATAGATGAGGGCAACCTGGGCCTCATCAAGGCTGCGCAAAAGTTTGACGAAACGCGCGGCTTCAAGTTTATCTCGTATGCCGTGTGGTGGATTCGCCAGAGCATCCTGCAAGCCATCTCGGAGCAGAGCCGCATCGTGCGCATGCCGCTCAACCAGGTGGGGTTCCAGAGCAAGCTCACCAAGGCCATAACGAGCTTTGAGCAGGAGAACGAGCGCCGCCCGTCGGTGCAGGAGCTGGCCGAGCTGCTCGACACCGACGTGGCCAAGGTGCAGGAGGCGCTGGGGACGAACGGCAAGAAGGTGTCGGTGGATGCCCCGTTCCAGGACGACGACTCGAACAGCCTCATCGACATTATGACCGACGAGAGCGCGCCCGGCACCGACAACGCGATGGAGAAGGAGTCGCTCTCGACCGATCTTGAAGCGGCGCTCCGCGTGCTCTCCGACCGCGAGCGGCAGGTGCTCAAGATGCTCTTCGGCATAGGGCGCAACGAGATGACGGCCGAGGAGGTGGCCGGCAGCCTGGGCCTGACGCGCGAGCGCGTGCGCCAGATTAAGGAACGTGCCCTGCGCCGCCTGCGCGAAGACGACAACATCAAGATCCTTACCAAGTATCTGGGATAATTTCGGGGAGTGGGCTGCGCGCTCTGCTTGTTTAACGAAAAAAAGAGGCGCCTGCGACGTTTGGTTGCAGGCGCTTCTTTCGTTATGGCCGGCAGGCTTCGTTTTCGTAAAGCCCGATGCCGGCCGAAGCTCGCGGGGGCTTTTAACTGAGCTCGTTGCGCACGACGCGACCCATCTGCATGACGAAGCGGAGCTGCTGGTCGCTGTCGAAAAGGATGATGTCGGCATCTTTGCCGCGCTGCAAGGAGCCCTTGCGGTCGTAGATGTGCATGATGCGGGCGGGGGTTTCACTCACCATGCGGCAGGCGTCCTCCATGGGTATGCCGGCCTGCTGCACGGCGGTGCGCACGAGGCGGTCCATCGTGGCGATGCTGCCGGCCAGGGCCGAGCGGTCGGAGAGCTTGCACACGCCGTCTTCGATGATGACGCGGGGGTCGAAGGCCGTTTGGCTGTCGCTGGCGGCGCAGGCCAGGGCGTCGGTAATCATGGCGGTGCGCTCCACGCCTTTGACAAGGTAGATCATGCGCAGGATGACGGGCGGCACGTGGATGCCGTCGGCAATCATTTCGACGGTCATGTCGGGCAGGGCGTAAACGCTCTCGACGGTGCCCTCGTGCTTGTATTCGCGCACCTTGTGGAAGCCCTTCATGGCGTTGTAGAAGTGGGTGGCGTGGGTGAAGCCGGCCTCGTAGGCTGCCTTTACGTCGGGATATTCGGCTGCGGTGTGGGCCACCGAGGGGAGAACGCCGTGGCGCACGCAGCAGGCGCCAAACTCGCGGATGCCGGGCAGCTCGGGGGCGGCGTCCCAGCGCTTGATGCAGCGGGTGGAGCTGAGCAGGGGCTCATACTCGGCGGGATCGGGGTTCTTGATGTTTTCGGGAATCTGGCCGCCGGCCATTTCGAGGCTGAGGTAGTGGCCTTCGAGGTGGAGACCCATCACGGGGCTGTCGGGCTCGGCCATGAGCTTTTCGGTGGTGGCCACGGCGGCGCGTATCATCGGCATGGTCGACGACGAGAGCGTGGGGAAGATGGCCGTTGTGCCGTGCTGCATGTGGGCGTCGACGGCTGTGCGGAAGGCGTCCTCGGTGCCTTCCATAAAGTCGCGCCCGCCACCGCCGTGCACGTGCATCTCGATGCCGCCGGGCACGACGTCGCAACCGTGGGCGTCGATGATTTCGGCACCGACAACGGGCAAATGACAATTGGACACTTCGAGGATCTTATTGCCCTCGATGATGACGGAGCCGTCCCGGAGCCACCCTTCGGGTGTCAGGATGCGGCCGTTCACAATCTGCTTCAACATGATGATTTTTGATTAGTGGTCTTTCTTATTACCTGCAAATGTATGTATTTTTTGCATAAACGCGCTGCACCGGGGGAGCTTTTTACACCTTTTCTTCGATACGCCGCTGCGCCCGGGAGCGTTTCGGGGCTTTTCGGGCAGATGCCGGCACAATAAACCGCGGAAAACCGCGTTCTTCCTTTTAGAGATGAGCAAGATCGACGTTTGCATCTTTTTGGCGGGCGCCTGCGTGGCGCTACTTTCGTCGTGCGGCGGGCCGGAGCGCTACGTGAAGCGCGGCGACGCCGCGCGTGCCATTGGCGAATATGCCGAGGCGGCTGCACAATATAAAAAAGCTTATTCCAAGTATGGCCCGCGCGAGCGGCGCGAACGGGGTGCCGTGGCTTACAGCATGGCCGAGTGCTACCGCCGTTACGGCAACACGGCCCGGGCCCTGGGTGCCTACCGCAACGCCCTGCGCTACGGGGTGACGGACACGCTGGCCCGCTTTTACGAAGGGGAAATGCTGCGTTACACGGGCGACTATGCCGGAGCCGAACGCAGCTACCGGGCCCACCTCGACAGCTTTCCGGGCGACGAGGCCGCTCTCCGTGGCATCGAAGCCTGCCACGATGCCGAGGCGCTGAAAAAGAAGGGCTCGGCCTACACCATTCGCCTGGAAAGGCTGTTCAACGCCAGCCGGTCGGACTATGCTCCGGCGCTGCTGGGCGACGAGGGCGACCGCCTTTTCTTCACGACGACGCGCCCGCAGACCACCGGCGACGAGGTGAGCGGCATCACCGAGCAGAAAAACGGCGACATCTTCATGGCCAAAAAGGACGAAAAAGGCCGATGGCTGCGCCCCGAGGCCGTAGAGGGGGGCGTCAACACCGAATATGACGAAGGGGCCTGCTCGTTCAGCCCCGACGGCCAGACGATGTATCTCACGGTGTGCCCCACCCACCCGCAGTATCCGCGTATGGCCGAGATATGGACGTCGGCCCGCACGGACGCCAGCTGGGGCAAGCCTCAGCAGCTGAAAATAACGGCCGACACGCTCTCGTCGTATGCCCACCCGGCCGTGTCGTCCGACGGGCGGTGGCTCTATTTCGTGTCGGACATGCCCGGGGGCGAGGGCGGGCTCGACCTGTGGCGGGCCGTGGTGGACGGTCACGGCGTGGGGCCGGTGGAAAACCTCGGGCCCGACGTCAACACGGCCGGCAACGAGATGTTTCCCGCCTTCCGCCCCACGGGCGAACTCTATTTTTCGTCCGACGGCCGCGGCGGCATGGGCGGCCTCGACCTGTACCGCGCCACCGAGGACACGGTGACGCACCGCTGGACGGTCGTTCACCTGCCGGCTCCGATGAACTCGAACGGCGACGACTTTGGCATCACCTTCGAAGGCCTGCACAACCGGGGCTTCTTCTCCTCGAACCGCAGCACCGGCGGCCGTGGGTGGGACAAAATCTATTCGTTCTCCTACCCCGAGGTGTTGCAGACGGTCAAGGGCTGGGTGTACGAGCAGGACGGCTACGAGCTGCCCGAGGCACTGGTCTACATGGTGGGCAGCGACGGCACCAACCTGAAGCTGAGCGTGCGCAGCGACGGCTCGTTCGAGCAGCCCGTGGCCCCGGGCGTCGACTATCTGATGCTGGCCACCTGCCGTGGCTACCTCAACGTGCGCAACTCGCTGCACGTCGACACGCTCGAAGAGGAAAAACAATATGTGCTGCAATTTCCGCTGCCCTCCATCAGCGTACCGGTGCTCGTGCGCAACGTGTTCTACGAGTTTGACGAGGCAACCATCGTCGAGGCCTCGCTGCCGGCCTTGGACCGCCTCACCACTTTGCTCAAAGAAAACCCGAACGTAACCATCGAGCTGAGCGCCCACTGCGACTACCGGGGCAACGACGACTACAACGAGCGCCTCTCGCAACGCCGGGCCGAAACGGTGGTGAGCTATCTGACGCAACACGGCATACAGGCCGACCGCCTGACGGCCAAGGGGTATGGCGAGAAGCAGCCGAAGGTGGTCAACAAGAAGCTGACGGAAACCTACCCCTTCCTGCACGAAAACGACACGCTCACCGAGGCTTTCATCCTCAAGCTGCCGCCCGAGCAGCAGGAGGTGTGCAACGCCCTGAACCGCCGCACGGAGTTTCGCGTGCTGCGCACCACCTACGGCCTCTTCGACGAACGGGGCAACCTGCTGCCCGGCGCCCTCCTCCCGCCCGAGCGGAAGGACGAAGGCAGCGACGCGCCCTAACCTCCGGGCCGCCGCGTTGGGCCGCCCCTGCCCAACGCGGTTGCAACCCGCATCACTATATATGGGTATTTACGCCCGCGGTAACGGGCTGTATGGCGGGTTTTCTTATCTTTGCAGCCGCAAAACCGATCATCAGCGTATTTTTTTAACACATATGAAGCTTTCTGAACTGCGTACAGGCGAGCGCGGCGTCATCGTCAAGGTGAGCGGACACGGCGGTTTCCGCAAGCGCATCGTCGAAATGGGCTTTGTAAAGGGTAAGACCGTCCGCGTCATCCTGAATGCCCCCTTGCGCGACCCCATAGAGTATGAGATAATGGGCTACAAAATCTCGCTGCGACGCGAAGAGGCCGGCCTGGTCGAAGTCATCAGCGAGAGCGAGGCCAAGGCCGGCGCAGCCCTCCCCGAAAATCCCGGTCTGCCGGGGCTTCCGCCCGACGCCACTGACAATGCCGAGACCGAAGCCATGCTCGAACGCCGTATGGCCGACATGGCCGGCGAAAAACGACGCACCATCAACGTGGCGCTCGTGGGCAACCCCAACTGCGGCAAGACCTCTCTCTTCAACATCGCCTCGGGCGCCCACGAGCATGTGGGCAATTACAGCGGAGTGACGGTCGACGCCAAGGACGGCTACTTCACTTACGGCAAATATCGCATGCGCATCGTGGATCTGCCCGGCACCTACTCGCTTTCGGCCTACAGCCCCGAGGAGCTTTACGTCCGCCGCCACCTCATCGACCAGACGCCCGACGTCGTCATCAACGTCATCGACAGTTCCAACCTGGAACGCAACCTCTACCTCACCACCCAGCTCATCGACATGCACCTGCGCATGGTCGTGGCGCTCAACATGTACGACGAGCTGCGCTCCTCCGGCGACGCGCTCGACTATCACACGCTCGGCCGCCTGCTGGGCGTGCCGATGGTGCCCACCGTGTCGAGAAACGGCGAGGGCATCAAGGAGCTTTTCGACATGGTCATAGCCGTTTACGAGAGCAACGACCCCGCCCTGGCGCGCCACATTCACGTCAACCACGGCGCCGAGCTCGAAGAGAGCATCGACCGCATCAAGGCCGCTTTCCAGAAGAACCAGCAGATCCGCTACAAATATTCCACGCGCTATCTCTCCATCAAATTTCTGGAAAACGACAAGGAGGTGGAGAAGTTCGTCGACTCGCTGCCCAACCGCGACGAACTGATTTCACTTCGCTACACCGAAGAAAAGCGCATTGCCGAGGAGCTGCACGAACAGTCGGAGTCGGCCATCATCAGTGCAAAGTATGGCTTCGTACAGGGCGCTCTGAAAGAAACCTACCGGCCACACGTACAAAAGAAAAAGCAGGAAAACATCACCGAGCGCATCGACGCCATCGTGACCCACCGCTACTGGGGCTTCCCCATCTTTTTCCTGCTGCTGTTCCTCATTTTCGAGGGCACGTTCGTCCTGGGCGATTATCCGATGCAGTGGATCGAATGGCTCGTTGAGCGCATCGGCGCCTTCGTGGGGGCCAACATGGCCGACGGCCCGCTGAAAGACCTCGTCGTAAACGGCATCATCGGCGGCGTGGGCAGCGTCATCGTTTTCCTTCCCAACATCCTGATTCTCTATCTGCTCATCTCCCTGCTCGAAGACTCGGGCTACATGGCCCGGGCTGCCTTCATCATGGACAAACTGATGCACAAGATGGGGCTTCACGGCAAGTCGTTCATCCCCATGATTATGGGCTTCGGGTGCAACGTCCCCGCCGTCATGGCCACCCGCACCATAGAAAATCCCAAAAGCCGCCTCGTCACGATGCTCGTCACGCCGCTCATGTCGTGCTCGGCCCGCATCCCCATCTACGTCATCCTCATCGGCGCTTTCTTCCCCCGCCACGGCGGTCTGCTCATGCTGGGGCTCTATGCCCTGGGCATCGTGATGGCCATTCTCATGGCACGGCTCTTCAGCCGCTTTTTCATGCGGGGCGAAGACCTGCCTTTCGTCATGGAGCTGCCCCCCTACCGCTTCCCGACGGGCAAGGCCGTTTTCCGCCACACGTGGGAAAAAGGCCGGCAATACTTAAAAAAAATGGCCGGCATCATCCTGGCCTGCTCCATTGTCATCTGGTTCCTCGGCTACTACCCCCGCCCGGCGGAAGGTGCCTCCCTGCAAGAGCAACAGGCCAACTCGTATATAGGCCGTGTGGGACAGGCCATCGAACCCGTCATGCAACCCTTGGGCTTCGACTGGAAAATGAGCCTTGGCATCCTCACCGGCGTGGGGGCCAAAGAGCTCGTGGTGAGCACCTTGGGCGTGATGTATGCCGGCGTGGAGACCGAAGGCGAGGGCGACGACGAAGACACGCGCTTGCAGCAGGTGCTGCTCGGCACGCTCACGCCGGCCGCAGCGCTCTCCTATCTTGTTTTCGTGCTGCTCTATTTTCCCTGCATTGCCACCGTCGTGGCCATCAAAAATGAAAGCGGCAAGTGGCGATGGGCGCTCTTCACCGTTTTCTACACAACCGCCTTGGCCTATGCCGTGGCCTTCGTCACCTATCATGCGGCGCGCTGCCTGATGTAAACGCCGCACATACATATAAACGGGAGGCGCCCGAACCGCCTCTTGTTTTTGCGGCCTTCCCAACCGCCTTTCCCGGCAGGAAAATCAGCTTGCAAGCGGGCAAAGCCGCATAAGCCGCGGGCTCAGCTCTCCCGGCCGGCGCCAGGCTTCATTTTCCAAGAAAAGCGGACGGATTTCCAAAATATTTACAGAACAAAGCATGGGCCACGTCGTAACTGTCGCCCTGCGGAACGTCGGCGTAGCAGAGCGAAAAATTGCGTGTCCATCCCTCCTCCATCTCATACCACTCCCCGGGCGCAGGCAGAGGCTTTCCACCGATAAGCGCATCGAAAAAACGCTGCCACCGCACGTAGTGGAAATCGCGCAGCAAGCCGGCCCACTCGCGGTTGGCGTAGTCGTGCAGCCCGCCCGCGTTGGCCGCCGTTTCCGTTCCCCACACGGTAATGAGCGTGCGTGCGTTCCTTTCCATTTCGTCGGCATAACGGGCGTCGCCCGGGCATACTTCGTCTGCCAGATGCCGTGCAGCCGACGTCCACCGGCCGAGCATAAATTCGGGGCGGGTGGCGAGCAAGCGATCCAGGTCGAGGATGAGTTGCAGGAAGCTGTCGCGCAGCCGGCGCAAGGCGGCGGTGTCTTTCTGCCGGGCTGCCGGCGCAATCTGCCGCGACAAAGCATAGGCGCTGTCGGCCAGAACCTGACGCATCACGTCGGTCAGATCATAGGCAAAGTTGTCGGAAGAGCGCAACGAGTGGCCACATGCAAGGAGCAAAGCGGCAGCCTTTACCAGGCTGTCGGCCTGGTAGTAAGGTTGGGCCGTGCTCCACGTCGAAACGGAACGAACGTCGAGCGACGGACGGGCACACATCACCGACTCGGTGGCTCCCTGCTGGCGGGTACGGCAGTCGTAGACGGAACCCGTCAACGCGTCCCACGCTTTCAGCAGTTCGGGGCGCGACGAGCCATAACGCGCCTTTACATACGCTTCAAGCCAACCGCCCATCTCGTCTTCGCTCCGCCATGGCAGCTCAAACAGCATGTCGTAAAGCATCGGATTGGTTTCGATGCCCTCGGGCGTAGCTCCGATGCCTTTCAACGTCGACGGATAGCGCGACAGGGCGTCATAATAGCCGTCTATAACGGCGCGATAGCGCCCATGCACCCCCACGCGGCCGCCAAAATTGTGCAACATGCAGAACATCCAGTCGTGTCCGCCGTAGCCGTCGTGCCACTTGGGCTGCCCGTCGGAAAAAAGATCGAGCACAATCAGCCGGCCACTCTGTATCGTGCGCAGACATTCGGGCCGCGGGTTTTCATTCCAGCTTTGCACAACCCAGCGGGCCGACGGGTTCACGCGGAGCATGGCCTGCTCAATGGCACGGTAAGCCGCGGGCAAGTCCACTCCCGCCGTATTTCCTCCCTCGTGAAAAGGATCGATGCTGTAAAGCGACGAAACGCCCACCAGTCGCGTCAGATACTTATAGTAAAGGGCGGCCATCGACGCAAAGTGCGGGTCGGTGGGCAGCAGAAAGCCGGGGCGACGAAAACCGCACCAGTTGCCTGCATCTTTCACGTCCCAGTCCAGTTTTTCACCCGCATCGGCCGGCACCATGCCGGCATAACCGGGCAATACGGGCTCCATGCCGAAAGCCCGCATGCGCTCCACTATTTTTCGGGCCAGCCGCTCCCGTGCGGCATACCACTGCTCCGGGTTCGGACCTCCCCACCCTTCGAGGTTGTTCATGAGCCACCAGGCCTGATGAGCCGGCCCGGCTATGAAACGGTCTATTTCGGCTTGCGTGTATCCCAGCTCATGCAAGACGTTCCGCCAGACAACGTCGGTACCGACCGCGGCCAAGGGCATATTAACGCCGTGGAGAGCCATCCAGTCTATTTCTTGCTGCCACCGCTCCCAGTCCCAGAAAGCTGTGGAGTAAGAAAACGTGCAGTAGTTCAGATAATAGCGCCATGCCACCCGCGCCTCACGCCGTTCCTTTCCCTTCGGAAGTGGAAGCGTCAGCCGCGCAAGATCGGCATGCGGGCGGTTCCACGTCAGATTTACGCAAGCCGTATGGTTCAGATACCAGCCTATGCCCGTCGCAACTGCCAAGGCGGAGCTTCCGGCCACATATGGTTTGCCGTCGCGCGAGGCTATTTCGAAAACATCGCAGCCCGTCGGGCTCATTTCCGGGCGGATTTCCCAGACAAAGCGTTCAGCCGCGCCCCGTCCGCCAATACGTTCCAGCAACCCGGCTATGATGGTGTCGCGCTGCGCGGTTGCAATCAGTGGCGTGGAAAGAAACATGACGGAGAGCAATAGGAAAAATCGTTTGAGGATAGTATACATACCTGATGTCTATTTATATTTTGTTGTCTTCTCCAAACAGTTGGATGCAAACAGGTCTGCCGTTTGCAACAACGCCACCAACGGCGATTTTTCCATCGCCGCACGATAAGCATAACGCATGCTGCTGCCCTGCTCAGCCATGTCAAACATGCCCATATGCCAGCGGATGGCCAGCAGCTCCTCTTGTTTCAGCCGCATAAACCAGCCAATGATGACGCACGACTTTTCTCCGTGGCCGAACGGGAATTCATCCACAATTTCGTAGCCGGGATAGGTTACCCAACGGCCGTTTTCGTCCTTTTTCCATTTCTCTGTCTTGTGGTAAAGCTTCGTCTTACACAAATCGTGAAACAGCGCGGCAACGGCAACGCTCTCCATCGGCAGTTCCTCGTTCGTAACAGCCGTTCCCTGCCTGATGTGCGGCAACAGCCACGTCGTATACAAATGCCGGGCCGTCTCGAAAACATTGATGGAGTGGAGGCACAGGCCGCCGTCCTCGTTCAGATGAAACGCCGTTGAGCTCGGAGCAGTATAAAAATCCGTGGTATCAATATACGCAAGCAGCTGCTCCAATCCATCGCGGTGAATATTCTCCCGACAAAGCTTCATAAATTTTTCTTTGTTCTGTTCAATTTCCGTAGCTGTCATTTTATTCTGTTTTGCGATTGTCTTTTCATTTTTTCATGAGGCGTGAGGCCTTTCGGTTGGCTTCCGGCTCTCTGCAAGTTTACGAATAATTATCGGTAGCGCCAAAGCTCCGGCGCAAAAAGCCGCCCCGGGAACGTCCCGGGGCGGCCAACAAAAAGCTGTGCGGAATATTTTTTTCCTTGCCGGCTTACGCTTACTCTTCGTGGGCAGTGTCGTTTTCTGCCGTGAGTTTGTTTTGCAAGTCGGGGGGAAGCAACTCGTAGCTGGCGAACTTCATGACGAACGAAGCGCGTCCTCCGGTGAGGGAGCTCAGCGTTGTCGCATAGTCCGAGAGTTCCCTGAGCGGCACCTTGGCTTGCAGCTTCTCGTAGCCGTGTTCGCTGCTCATTCCGACGATAAGTCCGCGGCGTCCTTGGAGGTCGCTCATCACGTCGCCCAAGAGTGCGGCCGGCACAAACACTTCAACGTCGTATATGGGTTCGAGCACCTTGGGCCCGGCCTCGCGGAAGGCCTTGCTGAAGGCTGTGCGGCCTGCGAGCATGAAGGAGAGTTCGTTGGAATCGACGGGGTGCATCTTTCCGTCGTAGACGACAACACGCACATCGCGGGCGTACGATCCCGTAAGGGGACCCTGCTCCATGCGACTCATAACGCCTTTCAGGATGGCGGGCATGAAACGGGCGTCGATGGCTCCACCCACTACGGAGTTGATAAAGACGAGCTTGCCGCCCCATTCCAAATCTATTTCCTCGCGGCCCTTCACCGATACGCGGATTTCCTGGTTACCAAACTTGTAGCTCGTCGGGTCGGGCATGCCTTCGGAGTATGGCTCGACGACGAGATGCACCTCGGCAAACTGGCCTGCACCGCCCGACTGCTTTTTGTGGCGGTAGTCGGCACGGGCTGCACGCGTGATGGTTTCGCGGTAGGGAATTTTCTGCGCGCTGAGCTCCACGGGTATCTTGTCAAGATTTTCAAGCCTCCATTTCAACGTGCGTAAGTGGAATTCTCCCTGTCCGCGCACGAGCGTCTGGCGCAGCTCTTTGCTCTGCTCAACCTCCCACGTGGGATCCTCCTGGCGCATGCGGCTCAGGGCAGCCATCATCTTCTCGGTGTCGGCCTCGTTGACGGCACGTATGGCACGTATGATCTTGGGGCGCGGATAGCGGATAAAGTTGAAGCGGTTTTCGCAGCCTTTGGCGTTAAGGGTGTTGCCCGTGCGCACGTCGCGCAGCTTGACGGTACAGCCGATGTCGCCGGCTTCGAGGCGTTCCACCTTTTCGCGTGTGGCGCCCGAGCATACAAAAAGCTGGGCCATGCGTTCGCGCGAGCCGCGGTCGGCGTTCACAAGGTCGTCGCCCTCGCACACGGTGCCGCTCATCACCTTGAAATACTGCACTTCGCCGATGTGGGGCTCCACGCCCGTTTTAAAGAAGAAGAGCGACGCAGGCCCTGCCGGGTCGGGGGCCACAGCCTCGCCGCGCGTGTTGTGTTCGGCCGGCATCTCGTCTACAAAAGGAACGACGTTGCCCAGGAATTCCATCAAGCGGCCCACGCCCATGTTTTTCACCGCACACACGCAGAATACGGGGAAGATGCTACGCGTCACCATGCCTTTGCGGATGCCTTCGCGCATTTCATCCTCTGTGAGGTGCTCTGTTTCGAAGAATTTCTCCATAAGTCCCTCGTCGTTCTCGGCAGCTGCTTCAACCAGCGCCTTGTGCATGGCTTCTGCCTTGTCTTTTTCTTCGGCGGGGATGTCTTCAAGCGTGGGTTCACCGCCGTCCGGGCCCCATGTGAGCTTTTTCATGAGGATGATGTCGATGAGCGAATGGAAGTCGGGGCCTGTTCCCAACGGGTACTGCACGGGAACGACCTTCGGGCCGTAGGCCGATTGTAGTTCGGCGAGGACTGTGTCGAAGTCGCACTTTTCGTCATCGAGCTGATTGACCAGGAAAATGGCCGGCTTGCCAAGCTTTTCGGTGTAGCGGAAATGGTTTTGCGTGCCCACCTCCGGTCCGAAGCGGCCGTTGATGAGCAACAGCGCGGTGTCGGTCACCTGCAAGGCGGTGATGGCGGCTCCCACGAAATCGTCGGAACCCGGGCAGTCAATGATGTTGAGTTTCTTGTTGTTCCACTCCACGTGGAAGACGGTTGAAAAGACGGAATAGCCATAATCCTGCTCCACAGGAAAATAATCGGACACGGTGTTTTTCGCCGTTATACGGCCGCGGCGCTTTATCTGGCCGCTCTCAAAAAGCAACGCTTCCGTCAATGTGGTTTTGCCCGAGCCGTCGTTGCCCAGCAGGGCGATGTTTTTGATGTCGTGGGAATTGTACACTTTCATGAATATCGTGATTTAAGTCCTACATTTATATAGTTTATCGACGCCGAAAGTAAAGGAAATCTGCGAAAAAGCGAAACGGCCGAAGCATGTTTTAAAACATCATTTGGGCCCGGTGGCAGCATTTTACCGACAACAGGCCTTGTTTGGGGAACAGTGGGTGCAAAATTGTCATCTGTAAGTAACATTTTAATCCCCGTTCAGAAAGCTCATTTGCCGGTGCAGAAGCGCAAGATATTCAGCCGGCAAATGTTTTCCTCCGAGAAAAAATAGCTGTAACTTTGCCGGCGTTATGTACGGGCTTTATATTCACGTGCCTTTCTGCGCAAGCCGCTGCATCTACTGCGACTTCTACTCCACCACCCTTGGAGCCGACGTACGCAGGCGGTACGTGGCAGCCCTTTGCGCCGAAATAGAAGCCCGACGGGACGAAACGGCCGGCAGCAGGCTCCACACCATATATATAGGAGGGGGCACGCCGTCGCAGCTCACCATCGACGAACTGGCGCAAATCGTGGATGCCGTACGCGCCTGCCACGACACGGCGG
>ENA-OOXJ01001606-OOXJ01001606.1-human-gut-metagenome-genome-assembly--contig:-NODE-1606-length-13755-cov-2.709489_pt1 | contig 13755 bp, 12 predicted proteins | sample MGYA00241587_ERZ501343 | MGnify/ENA primary metagenome ERZ501343 (study PRJEB25962, sample SAMEA2042918) | human gut metagenome | biome: human gut; feature: human-associated habitat; material: faeces... | reverse complement strand
GCCCGCCGATGTTCGTCCAGCGATTCGAGCGCGCAGTATTCAGATACAGGGCGAAAACGCCGCCGTTCGCGCCATCGCTCCAGTTACCACCACGATACGCGCACCGCTCCGCGGCCGCGTTGTTGGCCCAGAACACGTCGTTGCCATAATCGGCATCAGAGGCCCCGTCCTCCGGCAAGAAAGCCATTGCCTGGAGGTACAGCTTTGCCGTAGCGCTCAAACCGCTTGCGGTGGTCTTGGCAAAGCTGGCGTACCGGCTCGTGTCGGAAGCGTCGGCAATGCTGGTACCCCACTGCCAGTGACCGGATACCCAGTCCAGCTTTACCGTGCCAGCGGTGGTGCCCTTGCCATCGGGCACCACAAACAGGTCGTTGTAGCTGGTGGCGGAAGCGTTCAGGGCGCGCCACTCGTTGGAGCTGGCGCCGGTGTTCACGCTGGCGTCGGCTGCGTTATTGTAGGGAATCACCTGGAGTTCACCGCACACCAGACGGACGCCGCGAATCCATTCCCAAACGTTGCCGTTCAGATCCCACACGCCGTCCATGGCGCCGGTGTCGCTCCACGTCACAGGGCCGGTGCCGGTGGCAGCGCGGCCAGTCTTGTTGCCTGCGCCGGTGTCGATGAATGTCGGGATTGCCACGATGGCAGTTTCGGAAGAATCCTTGCCGTAGTTGTTGTTGCCCTTGGGCATGGTGCCGTTCTTCTTTGCCAGCAGCGCCAGGAAACCCCACTCCATATAGGTGATGCAGTGGAAGCCGTTGCCCTTGTTCTTGCTGTACTGCTCGATCTCGTCCAGGGTAATGTTTGCCGCCGGGTCCTCGTTGGGCAGCGAATAGGTGCGGCTGTTGTGTACGATGCTCTGGAACTTGCCAAAGGCCAGCTTCTTGCGCTGCACGCCGTTTACCAGGAAGGCCGGGTGCACGGTGCTGTCGCCGTTGGTCAGCAGTGCGTTAAGCATCTGCGCCGGGCGCTCAACCATCACAGAGGGGTCGCCCTTGTCGTCCACGATAACCTTGTTGGTGGGGCAAACGGAAGAAAGTGCCAGGCTCGTAAGTGCAAAATTGCTCATTGTTGTATCCTCCTTTTAGTCTTCTGCGGGCTGCAAGTCGTCCAGGGACCACAGGATCAGCTTAACGTCCGCCATGTCAAGCGGGACGGCCTCGGTGTGGGTTTTCTTGGCGTTTGCGGGGCTCTGGCCCTCCGCGCCCTCGGCCTGTTCTGCGGCTTCCTGGGCCTCCTCTGCGCCGTCCTCGACCTCCACGAAAACCTGGGCCGGGATTTCCACCTGGGCCACATAATAGCGGCCGGTGGAGAAATCCGAACAGCCCTGATCGAAAACGAGCCGTGGTTTGTTCTGGTCGTCCATGCACACGTCAACCGTCACGGGGATGTCGCGCTGGCGGGTGTCGCAGCGAATTGCCAGGTCATCGTCGCCAAAAATGATTTTGGTTTTGCTCTGCGCCCAGGCGATCTTCTCGCCCTCGTTCTTGTCCTCAACCTGGATCTTATTGTAAGTAGCCATTAGGTCATACCTCCTTTAACACGGATCTGCAAGGTAACGCTTTTTGCGCTGCCGGTGAATGCGATCTTAAAGCCGTTCAGGGCCTTGGCGCTGATTTCGATGCTGCCCACCTCGCCGGTGGCGCCGGTCTGCTCCGCCTCAACGGTATAGAACAGGTTCTTGCGGGTCTGCTTCAAAGCAACCGTCACAGGGTTGTCGCGGGTGCTGTTGAAGGGGAATTTTGCGGTGTTTTTCAGGGTAACGGTCTGGGTTTCGCCCAGAATCTCACCGTCCACCATGGCCGCGTGGGCGTCGTTCCCGCGCTGCTGGTGAAGGTTGCCGAACAACAGGATAGATGCCGCCAGGGTTGCGTCCTGGATGCCGTTTTCCATGTTGTTGAAGTTGGTTGCGCTCTGGGGTGTGCCCTGCTGGAGGACCTCGCCCTGGTCCTTCACAACCTCGCTGGTGCCGTCGCCGTTTTCGGTGATCTTGCGCCGGCGGGGGTGCTCCGTGATGTGGTCCTTCCAGTCGGTCGAATTATACATAAGCTCTCGCCTCCTTAACCTTCCTCAATCTTGAACGTGAAGCGGTAGAAAATACCCTCGGTGGTATCCTTACGGGTGATGCTGTCCGGCTTCGCGCAAAAAAGCTGGTCCTTCGTGTTGAAAAGCTGAAATTCGGTCGCCGTAATGGTGCCGGGGATCGTGTGGTCCACCACAATGTCGGCAGCGATCCGGCCGTCGCTCAGGACGTGGATTTCAGGCTTGCCCAGCTTGTAATAGGTGCCGCCGACTTTCACACGGGAATATGCAATATTCCGCTGTGTGAACTCTTTGTAATCCTCGATCGCCGCTGCGGTAAGCAATGCCATAGCTTTTCGCCTCCTTCTTTAGTCTGAATCGTCCCCACAGAGGGGGAAGTCAAAAGAGAAAACCCGGCCGGAAACGCCGTTTTCAACGGTCGTTCCCTGCTGGGCTCCCACACTGTTTAGATCCGGAGCGGTGCCCGCCTCCCGCTCTCCCGTCATGGAATACGCGAAAGCTGCACCACGGCCGCCGGGTGAAAGGCTCAGGGCGGTTTTTGCGGTCGCGCTCTCGTTATTCAGGCCCGGTTCTTCACCGGCAAGCGTGTACGGGAAGGCGTCGCCGTCACCGGTGCCCGCCAGAACGGCAGAAACGCGGCCCTGTGCGGCGATAAAACTTTCCTCGGGAAGTTGGCCTGCCAGGTGTTCGCCCGTCAGCGGGTACGCATAAGCGGCGCCCTGGGCAGTCGGTACGATCTTCACCGGTACACCCTCCACATAGGCCAGATAGCTTTCGTCCGGCACGGTGCCGGTCATGTGCTCACCGGTCAGCGGGTAGGCATACGCCTGGCCGATGCTGCCAGGGGAAATGCGTACAGTAACCGGGTGCTGCACTCCAATGTTGTTCACGTCGGGGTGCTCGCCGGTCAACTTGTACTCGAAAACTTTCTGCCTGCTGCGCGGGCTCACCTTGATGGTTGCATCCGCCGTCACAAATAACTGAAAGGCAATGTGCGACGGTTTGATGCGCTTCAAGCGGTCCACCACGGCCGAATAGTCCAGCGGTTCGCCGCCTGCCTCAATATCAACGCGGATCGTATAGGGCGCCACGTTTTCCTCAACGTGCACGGCCCGGCCGGTCATGGCGGACAGAATCGCTTCCACGCGGGCCGGATTCATGGGCGCGCGGGCACCGCGGCGGGCGATTATGTCTGCCCGGCGGGCTGCCAGACTGCGGTTTTCGTTCGTCTCGATACCATAGCGCTGCTCCCAGTAGCGCAGAGCCCAGGTGGCCGTCTCCGGGTTTGCCTGTTCCCGCAGCTCGGAGAATCGGATCTCCGCGTCGTCCACCTCTCTGCCCATGACTTCATAGAGCCATTTCGCCACATAGGAGTGCTCATAGATGGGGGATACGCGGGAAATCATGCGCTGGGAAACGCGGTTTTCAGGGAATCTTTCAAGGTCGAAGTTCTTCCGGGTGCTCATTCGCTGGTCGCCTCCGTATCCTTGATGCCGTGAATCTCACCGGTGCAGGGGTAGTCCGCCGGGTCCAGCGGAATGTCCTTCACGTCGCCGTTCACAAGGATCTTGGAAAAGTTCTTCACGCCCTCGGTGCGGGTCAGGGCCGCGTGGATCTCGTTATACTTCACCAGGCTGTCGGACTTGGCGGTGATGTAATACTCAATCAGCGCGGTGCGGAAGATTTCTTCCACCTCTGCGGCGGTCTTGGTACCGTCCAACTGCAAGCCCTCAACGGAGATATTCACCGCCTCGCCCTCGGGGGCCTGCACCAGGAGAATTGCGCCAACGGGTGCCTTCCGCTCGATCCGGTTGTCGTCCCTCATGATGTGGTCGTACACGTTTTGAATAATAGAGCCGTTGGCTGGCTCGCCGGAAGAATCCAGAATAATAAGGCGCACCCAGTTGGGATGCGTCTTTTCATACTGTGCATCAACCAGCACCGTGCCAACGCCCGAAACCTCTTTGGCCCAGCGTTTATAGTCCGCGTCGCAGCCAACAAAGGATTCGCCCGAAGTCTCGTCATACTCCGCAATGCGCAGGCGGAGGGATTCGTCGTCTTCCTCCTCTGCGCCGCCGGTGATCTTGTCGGCGTTGGTCACAAGGGTAACGCCTGCAATCGGGTCCATCATAATCGTGATGGCACCCGCGCCCACGTTGCCGGTGGGGCCCGGTTCGACTGCTGTAATAGCAACGTCAACCGTGCCGTTCTCCCCTCCGGTAGCCTCTCCAATGTAGGCCACGGAATCCGTAGCGTACTCAATGGCAGGCACTCCGCCGGAAGAAGGCACACAGACCACGGTGCCCTCCGGGATCTGCGTGCCGGGCGTGCCGGTAAACGTAACAATACCGGCTGCGGGGTTTGCCGGGCGGCGGGAAAGGCCGTCGGCCCTGGCGTGTCCGTCAAGGTAGGCCCCATAGGACCACGCCGGAAACATCAACTTTAAGGTTTCCACAAGGTGGAAGTTCAGCAGTTCGTCCTTTTCGAGTGCCGTGGGATAGGTAAAATCCCACGGGAAGCCGCCTTCGGTGTCGTCAATGTCAGGTGGGAGGCTTTCCATCATGCGCGCCTGGATCTGCTCCGCCGTTTCGGTTTTCAGCCAATCAGGCGCGGAAAATGCCGGAATTGTGGCCATGTTCTCACCTCCTTACTTTGAAAAATTCAGGCTGACGGTTTGGATTTCGTCGTAGCCGCGGCCCTTCACAACAAATTCGCAATCGCAACTGTCTGGCTCGGGCCATGTAAACGTGAAATCGCGGCAATACTCCGTTTTGGGATTCGCCATGATCGCTTCCGTGATGGTCCGTTCCAGGCTGGCTTCCACGCTGGCGCGGTCGCTTTGTGCAAGCGAAGTTTCGAGCTCTGCGCCGTACTTGGTCGAATACGCCAGAAAGGCGTCCCGCTCCGTCATAACGGTTTTTATGCACCATTGCATATAGGCTTCGCGGCCGCTGGCTCCCGCCATGCGCCCGGCGCCGTCAAGGCGAAAATCGCCGGTCGCATAGTCGAAATAAACAGAAGGTTTATACTGCTGCTTCCGGTTCTCCTCGTTCTTCTTTGCGACGAAGTCCGGGACTTCAAAAACCGGGTAAAGCTGCTTTTCAGCCATAGGAAAGCCCTTCCTTTCGTCTTGTTATTTTTTTAGATCCTCCGCCGGGCAGATAATATCCACCACAACGGCCTCCGACTGCACCCAGGCCACCAGAACCCGGTCCCCGGGTTTCAGGCGGCGCATTTTCTCCGGGATCAGGACGTGGTGCTGGTGGGCGCCTTCCGGCCCTCCGCTGCCCGCGCTGTTCTGCGGCGGATCTGGAGGGTCCGGCTGCCCGGAAGCGGGAGTGCCGATAGTTCCCTTCACAGGGCCGTGAATGCTGTTCAGCTCGAAGGTTTTGTGGTCATGCTCGCCGCTGCCGGGCTTGCCGATGGCCTGGGTCTTCGCCAGGATATCCCCGGTTTTGCCAAGGGTCAGCTGGCGGCAGACGTGGTAATCCTCTACCGGAATCGGAATGGAAAAAGTGTTGGTTTTGAGGCTGTAATCGTCCTGGATCTCGCCAAAGTCAAGCACCAATGCGGAATCTTTTGAACGCCGCCGGTCAATTTCTCCAACGAAGGCCTGGGCCAGCCCATTCACGCCCTTGTTGCCAGAACTCGGGTTCACGGTTTCCTCCTTCCATTACTTTGAAAAGGTGCCATCATCCACCCAGCCGTAAACGTGCGTTTCGGCCCAGTTCTGATAGATCAGGTGGTACGGGTGTTTCGCGCCCTTCTTTATGATGGTTATTTTTGCCTTTCCCGGCGAAAGGTTTGTGCTTGCGGCCTGCGTGTCGGTGGCGGTCTTATAATGGCTGCCACCGGCAAAGTTCACAACGTCGCCCACCTTGTACTCGTCGGAGCCTTTCTTGCTCTCCGCCGAATCTTCGCCCAAAACTTTAACAGTCATGGTCATAGTGCGGTTTGCTGCGTCGTGCTGCACTCCCAGCACGGTGCAAAAGCCGTTCACCGTCCTGGCCGCAGCCCGGATTTTGTCGCCCTTGCGGATAAACGGAAGATCCGCACCTTTCAGGGTGGTTTTTCGTGTCGGCTTCCCTTTTTCGTCAAGGGTCTTCTGTGCGGCAGACTTGGCCTGTGCGGCCGTGTCGTCCGAACTACGGGTATAGATCCGCTGCCGGATGCCATACTCCGTTTTTCCGTCCAGGGTCGCTTCCACAGACCGCTTCTTGGTCTTCTTTTCGAGGCCTATCACCTTAACACGGGTAACAAGGTCGGCCGTGCTGATCTTGTCGCCGCTCGTTGTCAGGTTGTCGTCCTCGTCAAAATGGTAAACGGTTTCGTTGGCATTGATGGGCAAAACGTCCACCTTGCCGCCGGTCATTCTTATAACGTAGTTGTCCGCGCCGTGCTTTTCGGCATCGTCCAGAAGCTCCGTTATAATGTCCCCCAGGTATTCCGCTTTGAAAAGCGTTTTTGCGTGGGGCTTATCCGGCCCTTTGTACTCCCCGGCCGGGATTCCCCAGTCGGAAAAGATGGCGTTCAGGGCGGATTTTGTGCCAGTTCCGGCCTTGATATAGCGGTCGTCCTGGCTTTTTTGAAGGTTGTAAAGGTCGTCGTAGCACACCACGGAAAAGCCCTTCGCGGTGGCGCTGTCCTGCGGGTACCACTCGATTACCTTCCCGTTTGCAACTTCCTTTTCATCTCCTCCGGCCGAGGCTGTTACCACAATAGCCGTGTTTGGCTTTATGGTCGAGGAAAGCGGGTTCCCGTTATAGTCCACGTTGGCAGCCGTGAACGAAAACCGGGCGCTTAACTCGCCCTCCCCTTCCTCCCAGCCTAGATCCGTCACCGCCGGGGTAACGTTCAGCCGGGTGCCGTCTTGAAGGACTGCATAAACGTTGTATGCCACTTTGGAAACGTCGATCATGCGGCCCTCCTCACCCCGGGATGGTCAAAACCTGGCCCGGCTTAATCAGGCCCGGATTGCTCCCGATTACGGCCTTGTTGGATTTGTAGATCTCCGAATAGCGCGAGCCATTGCCGAGGTACTTCTTAGAAATGGACCACAGCGTATCCCCAGGCTTCACGGTGTAGGTTTTGCCGGTCGCCTGGGTGGATGCTGCGGCCGCTGCACTCGCCGGGCGCTCGTCCAGGCTCCCGCCGTCCGTTTTTCCGTCCGCCTCGTCCGTGGTTTTAATCAGAATGTCCTTCGCTTGCACAAAGGAAATGCTGTATTCCGCCCGGTCGAGGTATTCGTGGGTAACGGTAAAGTTCTGGATATAAACGTCGTGGTTTATGGCCGTTCCGGTCACGAGAAGCCGAAGTTTCTTCCGGTTTTTCTTCCACCCGTCAAGTATGCCGATCATCACGCGGGGCGGCTTCCAGTCGAAAAGCGAAACAATACCCATGCCCAGCATAGAAACGCCGGGGAGGATACCGTCCCAGGAAAATTGCGCCAGCTTTTCGCCGTTCGGGATTTTCACCTCGCCAACGTTCAAAATGTTGTAGGAGATGAAGTTGCCTTCTCTCTTGTCGGAAACTTTTTCGGGCGTAAGGGGGAGCGCAATCCTGGTTCCCGTGTCGAGTTGGGTAATATACACAATCTCAGGTAGCATTTTGCCCTCCTTTCCTTATGCGGGCATATTCGCAAACACGCGAGCCAGGCGTTCGGCCAGCTCGTCGCTTATGTCGTCCACCATTTCGCGGATGCGGGATTTCACGGTTGCGATAATCTCGTCCGGGCTCATGCCTGCGGTGCCCTGGATCACAAATTGCGGGTTCAGCCCGATTTCTACCGGAATAGATACGGGCTGCGCTGCTGCCCCTGCCGGGGCCTGCGGCGCCAGTGCGGGATACACGACCGGCGAGAATGCGGGGACGTCCTCTGGGGCCTCGTCGTCCTCGCGGCCGTCAAGGCTCACCAGCCCGCCGGAAGCGGGGCTGCTGGGCGTTTTTGGTGTCGGGGCGTCCACGGTGTTGCTCGGGGTCTTCGGCACGTCGTAGCGCTCGCCAGAAGGGGTCGCCGGGGTGCGCTGCTCGTTGCCAACGGCAAACGGGTCAACCTCCGGGGCGCGCTCCACGCTCTGCGCCAGGCTGCCGACCAGGCCACCTTCCGCGTAAGCCTTCACCGGCCGATTGCTGAAAAGGACCGGCGCGGCTGCCGTGGTGTCGAAGGCGGTCTTTCCCGCGGTCTGCATCGTGCTGCCGCCGCTCTCCGGGGTGTAGCTCCCGGAACTCGGGACATTCGCCGCCTGCGGCACGTCGTAGCGCTCGCCAGAAGGGGCGGACACGCCAAGGGCTGCCGCAGCTCTGTGCAAGAGCTCAATGCCGCGGCCACGGCGCTTGCTGCCAAGCGGGATAATTGCCTCCGGGCCGTCCTCTGCTACAAGGCCGACGTGGGGGCGGGTCATAATACCGCCGGTTGCGTGCGGGGTAGCGCGTCCGCCACCGCCGCTGCTCGTGCCTCCGCCCGTCGTAAACGATCCGGCAGAGAAGCCAGAACTAAAAGCGTTTCTGGCGTTGGTGAAAAATCCGCTGATCTTGTCCCCTACGCCAGACCAGAAGCCGGTCCATTTCGCCGGAAGCGTTACGGTGAAGAAGTTCGCCGCGCTCGTCGCGCTGCTTTCAACCCAGGCCGGGACTTCCTTTGTCCAGAAGTCGCCGACGCCGGTCCAGAAGTCCGTCCACTTGGTCGGAAGCGTTTCGGTGAAGAACGCTGCGGCCTTTTCGCCGGTGTTCTCCACCCACGCGGGGACGTCCTCGGTCCAGAACTCCCCCACACCATCCCAGAAGGCGGTCCAGTGCTCGGGCAGCGTGTTGGTAAAGAAAACCTTCGTTTTGCCCAGGGCGTAGCCGATTGCATAGGGAATTGTTTCGGAAAACGTGGTGCCCACGCCGTCCCAGAAGCTCGTCCAGTGCTCCGGCAACGTCGAGGTGAAGAAGGTTCCGACCGTCTGTTTCAGGTTGTCCAGGGCTCCGCCTTCGTCCAGAGCGTCAGAAAGCGCCTGACCGATTTTATCGCCAAAGCCCAGGGCGCCAAGGCCACCGATACCGGCACCCACAAGAGCGCCGACGCCGGTTCCAACAACAGGCACCACAGTGCCCACGGCTGCGCCTGCCGCTGCGCCTGCGCCAACCATGCCGATCTTGGTTCCGCCCTTGGAATACTCGTTCTGCGCGTCCTTGCCGGTGGTCTGGGTGCCGCGGTACAGGTTTCTCACGCCTGCACCGATGCCCAGAAGGCCCAGAATGCCGCCCAGAATGCTTGCGCCGCCCGCTGCGGCTGTGCCTGCTGCCGTGGTCGCATGGCTCCCCAGAGCCGTGCCAACGGTGCCCAGGGTGCCGCCAACGCCACCGGTAACAGAAGTGAGGGTGCCGTCCGCGCTCATAGTAGCCTGGGTAGATCCCTTTTGCAGGAACTTGCCCAGCCAGCTATTTGCGGAAGTCAGGCCCTTTGCGGGCAGTGTCGCCGGGTCAATCTCGACGGCCGTTCCCTCAAAGGTCGCCTTGCCATCGCCGAGAAGCCTTGTAGCGCTGGGCAGGGCTCCGGCCGCCGGGGTGCCCGCGCTCGGGATCAGCGCGCCGCCGCTCGACAGCGAAGGGCTGCCAGTGCCACCAGAAAAGGCCGCTTCTGCCGCCTGGCGAGCCTTGGAGCCTGCCTCGGCGCCAAAGTTGCCAGACTTCAAAACCACCATCTGGGCCGTTACGTTCATAACGGCTGCGGAAGTCTTGAAAGAACCGCCCATGGAAGGCATACCAGAAGAGCCCGTGCCTGTGCCGCCTCCAAGGCCAAGCGCCGCGGTAAGACTGCGGAGTTTAGAATAGGCGCTTGCTGCGCCCGTTACCAGCTTGAAGCCGAGAACGGCGCCAATGGCCGCCACCTGGGCCTTGTGGTTCTCTGCCCAGGTCTTTAAGCCGTCCAGGATTCCGTCGAAGTCCAGGCCGTCCATAAAGCCGGAAACAAAGTTTGCGCCAATAGCTGCGCCGTCGTCAATGGCTCCGGCAGGGTCAATGCCAAGCAGAGCCAGAAATCCGGCGGTAATGCCGCTGCCAAGGCCACGGCCCAGGCCTGCGGCCCTGTCGGCGAAGAACTGACGGCCGCTGCCGTTCCACCACTCGTCGAACGGCTCCGCCACGATCTTGTCCCAGGCAATGCCCAGCTTGCCCCAAATGTCGGCGTTTGCCCACTCGTCGCTGGCGGTAAACTCCGCAATGGTGTGGCGCAGATTTTCGATTTTCGCGTCTGCGCGGTCCATTACGTCGCCGATAGCGTCCTCAACAAGCGGCATTTTGCCGGTGATCCAGGTTGCAAACTCCCGAAGGTACGGGGACAGGCGTTCACCCAGGGCGATTTTTGCGCCATCAACCGCCGATTGCAGCAGCGTAAAGCTGCCGTTCATGTTGTCAAGCATCGTGTCCGCCATCTGCTGGGAGGCGCCGTCGGCGTTGTTCACGGCTGCGGTCAGTTTGTTGTAATCATCCGCGGATGCGTTGATGATTGCCAGCATACCGGCCATGGCTTCCTTGCCGAAAATGGTGCTTGCGGCCGCGGTCTGTTCGGTCTCGGAAAGGCCGCCCAGGCTGCTGCGTAAGTTGTCCAAAACCTCGTGCAGGGTCTTCATTTCGCCGTTACGCTTGGTCAGGCTGATGCCGTACCGGTCCATGGCTCCCTGCATCTTGTCGGTGGGGGCCGCCAGGTTCGCAAGGGAGGTTTTCAGGCTGGTGCCTGCCATGGAGCCTTTAACGCTGGCGTTTGCCATAAGGCCAAGGGCCAGGGAAACGTCTTCCACGGAGTACTTCAATGCACCCGCCACAGGGGCAACGTACTTGAAGGATTCGCCCATCATACCAACGTTGGTGTTCGCGTTCGCACTGGCCTGCGCCAGAACATCGGCAAAGTGCCCGGAATCGGATGCTTGCAGCCCGAAGGCCGTCAAAGCATCGGTCACAATGTCGGAAGTGGTCGCCAGGTCTTCGTTTGAGGCTGCGGCCAGGCTCATAATGCCGTCAATGCCGTTCAGCATATCTTCGGTTTTCCAGCCCGCCATAGCCATATATCCGAAGGCGTCCGCCGAATCCTTGGCGGTGAATTTCGTGGTTGCGCCTTCCTCTTTCGCTTTGGCGGTGAGTTTCTCGAACTCCTCGCCGGTGGCGCCGGAAATGGCCTTCACGTTCGACATGGATTCCTCAAAGGCTCCGTATGTACCCACCGTGTCGGCCAGGCTCACAGAAACGCCGAAAATGGCACCAGCCTGCAAGACGGGGTTCCTCACAAGGTTTATAATGCCCTGCAAGGGCGCCGTTGCCTTGTCAATGATACCGACCGTAAAGTTCCAGGCCTTCCCGGCAAAGCTCCGGGCCCTCGTTTCCACGTTCTGGATCGTAGCGGTCGCCCGGTCTACGGCGTCCAGATTAATGTGAAAGCCCGTACTTGTCAGCCGGTCCAACTGGTCTTTGGTGTGCTCGATGCTCTTGTCGAATCCAGAAAGGCGCTTCTGGGCGGACTGCACGCCGGGGCCGGTTTTGTCGTTGACGGTTGCGTCAATGGCAATTCTAAAAGTTTCAGAGGCCATTTGTTCCCTCCTCTCCGGCCTTCTGCTCTTGTTCGAGCTGCACCATCATGGAGGCCAAACAAAACGCTCTTTCACCATGCGGGGCGTTCCAGACCTTGCCCGGCATTACGCCGGTGCGCTGGAAGATCTGGTGCAAAAGCGTTGCGCGCCCTCCGGCGAGGATTAGTTTTTTGCCACGTCCTCCTCGGAAAGCTCGTAGCCGCTGATCTGGTCGATAAGCGAAAGCACCGCTTCCTTCTCGCCCGCCATCAGCAGGGCGTTCACGGCCTCGTAACCGGTCGCAAGGTCAAGTTTTTTCCACAGGGCCTTGTTGTCCCATACATTTTCCTGGTCCTCCGGGATGGTTGCCGCGTAAATCAGCGCGGCGCGGTAGTTCACCGCGTGCACTTCCTCCGGCACGCGGATGCCGCCCTGTACCTTGCTCTTAACGTACTTGGTAAACTTCTTGCGGCAGGCGTTGTAATCTTCCTCGCTCAGCGGGTGGATGTGGAAGCTGAACAGATCCTTGCCGCCGCGGGAAATAACCACTTTTTTAATGCAGTCCTCTGCGGTCTTGAAACCGGCAGCAGTCAGAAGGCCGTCCAGCAGAGAAGTTTCATGCTCGCGGGCGTCCGCGATCAGCTCCTCTTTGGTGATCTCGGCGGTATCGGCAGCAGGGTTTACAGTAGCTTTGATGCTCATATTTTTGTCCTCCATGATGGCTTTGTTCGTTCATGCGAATAAAACAAAATAGGGGGGGCGCCCTCGCAAGGCGCCTCCCCTTGTATCCGTTCTTCGTTTTGCGGCCTCTCTTATGCGGACAGGAGCTTCTGGAGCTCGGGCGGGTCGTTGACCACCATGTTCCATGCGCGCTTAATAACATCGCCCACGGATGCGCCCTGGAGGTCAATGTTGCCGTCAGGCACACAGCCGCGGTAGTTCATGCGCTGCTCACTGCCGTTGCGGCCGTAAGTAACGCCCTGGAATACCCAGTTAGGCTGCTGGCCGCTGTGCATCATCTCGAACATATCCGTGATCAGGGCGTCGTCCTCAATCACGATCTGCGAGAAGTTCAGCGATACCTTGTAGCCGGTCATGGTGGCGTGTGCCTGTGCGTCGCCCAGAGGCTGGTAATCAGAGTTGGAAACATTCACCTGGACCTGGAAGTTCTCAATGGTGGCAAGCATAACGCCTTCGCCATTGAAAAGCACAGCGTCCTTGCCGCTCAAAACCTTGCGGCTGTCGGCCGAGCCGGACTGATTATGCATAGCTTATTCCCTCCTTTATTCGCTTACTTCGGTAGCAAAGCGATACTTGTACGCCAGATAGACGTGCTCCAAGCTGTCCTTGTCCACAATGTCAAGGATGAACCATGCGGAATCGCCCTGCGGCGGGTTGCTCTCGTCCTCGTACATATCGCCGGAAGTCAGCTTCTTTTCGCCCACCATGGCGGCAATGATTGCCTTGCCCATGGCAATAACGGTGGCGCGGCCGTCGCTGTCGTTGTCCAGCTTGCCCACAATGGGGTCCAGGCTGTCGTCGATGCGCTGCATAAGCTCGAAGCGTTCCTTGGTGCGGCGGATCTTCTTCCAGCCTGCATCCATGTTGCCGTCAGGGCTCACCAGGGTGTTGATGCCCTGCTCGATCTGCACCTGGCCGGAAGCGTTCTTGGTCAGCACGATGCAGCCGCGCTTCAATGCCTTCTCGATCTGGCTGTTGGTCAGGCCTTCGTCCAGATCAACAAAACCCTTCACAACGGTGTGGGTAAGGGACACGTTGGAGGCAACGGAAGCGATCATGCCGCCAATGCGGGCGGCCAGCTTGTAGCCGTTGTAGTCGTCGCCGGTAGCATTCAGGGCGCCGTTGACGCAGTAGTGCATCTTCTCGTCATTGAAAGCGGCGGCGTGGGTCGTGCGGGTGTCGAACTCGACGCCCTTATTCTCGGCGACGCAGCCCATCGGGTAGCTGCCGCCGGTAAAGGTGCGGGTAATGTATGCCTGCACCAGGGAGTGAACGGCAGCGTCGTCGGTGTCCACACAGATAACATTGCCGCGCACAGCGTCGAAAGCGTCCAGGGCCGCGCTGTACTCGGAGACCGCAGCCGTGGGCTGGGTGCCCTTGGTCATAGCCGACTGGGTCACGGTAGCCATAACGCCGGAGCCTGCGGCGG
>ENA-OOXJ01001605-OOXJ01001605.1-human-gut-metagenome-genome-assembly--contig:-NODE-1605-length-13764-cov-2.582610_pt1 | contig 13764 bp, 10 predicted proteins | sample MGYA00241587_ERZ501343 | MGnify/ENA primary metagenome ERZ501343 (study PRJEB25962, sample SAMEA2042918) | human gut metagenome | biome: human gut; feature: human-associated habitat; material: faeces... | reverse complement strand
CTGTTCCGAAAGTAATGGGGAGGTTTTGTCGTTCGTTAAATTTTCAAATGGATTTTTAGAATATAGTATGAGGCGGTATTGTCGAATACCCTCGGAGAGCGCAAAGACTTATGATAGCCCGGCGCGGTTCTGTTTCTCAATTTGGTGGAGTTCCTCTATGATAATTATAAATCTCGGTTATTGTTTTTCGGTTTGAGTTTGATATAATAGAATTGTAGCTACAATAACACAGGAAGGAATAATATCATGACCGACAGGGTGTCATATTATTTTAAATCCCAGTGGAATATACTTCTGATAATAACGATATCTGGCCTTATATACAATCTCGGACTTCTTGCAGGTCCGTGGTTTGAAGGAAGAATGACAGGCTGTCTTGTTAATATACTTGGTGGAAAATCAACATTTACAGATATGCTTATTCTTGTAATATGTTATGTGATTGCAATTGCAGTAGTGCAGATATCAAGGTATATCAAGAGATTCTATGTAAGAAGATTCGCTAATAATGTTAATAAGAACATGAAAGAGGTTTTGTATAACAGCCTTGTACATAAGAGAAGACCACAGTTACAGGAAGAAGGAGCTGGAGACATTCTTACCAAAGCTATCCTGGATGTTGATGATTGTGCTGAAGGGATGAGAAAGTTCACAACTGAGATATTTGATACGGGTGTTGCGCTGGCAGCATATGCTGGAATGCTTCTTTTCTATGACTGGAGACTTGGACTTATATGTATGATATTCCCGCCGATATCTTATATCATTGCAGAAAAGATGAAGGCTGTTGTACAGAAGACAGGCGCAGAATATAAGGTACAGTCAGGAAGGCTTAGTGAGGCAACGCTTGACAGAGCAGAAAATGCGGTTACATATCGTGTATATGGCTGTGAGCAGGAAAGAAAACAGGCGTATGAAGATAATCTTACAGCCTATGAAAAGTCGGCAGTAAGGGCTAATATATGGGGAACAGCATTTCCTCCGATATACAAAGTTATAGCACTTGCCGGAGTTATATTTATATTATATTTTGGAAGCAGAAATGTTCTGGGAACAGGCTGGAAAGAATGGGATATTGCTATTTTAGCTACATATGTATCATGCTTTGCAAAGCTTTCTAAGAAGTCCTCACATGCAGCAAAGCTGTTTAATGCAGTACATAAGGCACAGGTGTCATGGAAGAGAATTAAACCGCTTATGAAGCATGAAAATTATGAAGATGCGGATAACAGTGTAAAGTGTGACTCACTTGAGGTAAAAGGACTTACATTTGCTTATCCGGGAGGCCATGATATATTCGAAAATGTAACATTTGAAGCAGAAAAAGGTGACATAATCGGAGTAACGGGTTCTGTTGCATGTGGCAAGTCAACTTTTGGAAAGGTGTTTTTATGTGAATATCCATATAAGGGGAGCATTAAGATTGCAGGCAATGAACTATCAGAACTTGATGATGCGAAAAAGGCAGGACTTGCAGCATATCTGGGACATGATCCGGAATTGTTTAATGATACAATTAGAAACAATATTCTTATGGGTGATGATGAGGATGTGGCTAAGCTTCTTAAGGCAGTGTGCTTTGACAAAGAAGTAAATGATATGGAAAACGGACAGGACACTTATGTTGGGAATACAGGTGTGAGACTGTCAGGAGGACAGGCACAGAGACTTGCACTTGCCAGAACACTCTGCCATAAGAAGCCGTTAATTATATTAGATGATCCATTTTCAGCACTTGATAAGGACACTGAAAGAGAGGTATTTGCTAATATTAAAGAATACACCAAGGATTGTATTGTGATTCTTATTTCACACAGATTATATCTGTTCCCACAGATGGATAAGGTTATATGGATGGAGAACGGAAAAACCATAGCCGGTACACATGATGAGATTATGAATAAATGCCCACAGTATGCGGTTCTTTATAATGAACAAAAGGGAGGCGCATCTGATGAAGAATAAAAGTGTTGGCAGAGTTATATTGAACACAATAAAAGAAAAGTGGATGCTTACAGCAGGAATTGCAATTACTGTTGTTGGTGCAATTGTAATGGCACTGTTTCCACCACTTATTCTTGCAAAGATTATTGATACAGTTGCATCAGGTACAATGCCCACATTTTATATGGTTCTTATGTATTTCGGATTTCTTCTTGTAACCGGTTTTATGGAGAGTGCAAGAGAAACTTTTCTTACAGTATTCGGACAGAAGATTACACATTCATTAAGGAGTGCGTTGATGTATAAGTATAGCTGTCTTACAACAAGCTGTCTTACAAGTCAGGAGCCGGGAACTGTTGTTTCAAGATTCGTTGGTGATGCTGATACAGTTGAGAATTTGTTTACATCAGGAATTATCAGTATGTTTGCTGATGCCTGTAAGATAATAAGTATAGTTGCTGTTATATGGTTTAAGAATAAGGGACTTGCCATTGTGCTTCTTGTTATTCTTCCATTCCTGTTCGTATTCACAAGAATTATTCAGAAGAATATGCTGGCAGCACAGATTGAGAACAGAAAAGCTGTAGGAAGAGCATCAGGACATGTGCCGGAAACTCTTCACAACATAAGAACAATACATACACTTGGCAAGGAAAATTATATGGCAGAAAGATACGATGAATATATATGTGAAAGTTACGCAGCAGTTGAGAAAACTAATTTCTATGATGCAGTATATTCACCTGTAATTCTTACTCTCAATGCAATTGTTGTTGCTGTGGTAATGCTTTTTTCAGCATCAGGTAACCAGACAGTGCTTGCATTTTTTGGCATGTCAGCAGGTACAGCAGTTGCGGTAATTAATTATATTTCACAGATATTTGCTCCTGTTGAGAGTCTTGGTATGGAGATTCAGACTATACAGTCAGCAATAGCCGGAGTACATAGAATAAATGAATTTTTCGAGATGGATGAATTATCAGTTAAGAAGGATTCATACATTGCAGACAATACAGCCATGGAAGCTGACAGTGATGTGATTGTCGATTTCAATAATGTAACATTCGCTTATGATGATAAAAATGTTGTGGAAAACTTAAGTTTTAGTATTAAAAAAGGCGAGCAGGTTACTCTGTCGGGAAGAACGGGTGCAGGAAAGAGTACAATATTTAAGCTCCTTCTAGGACTTTACGAGCCGGACAATGGAAGCGTATCAATTGCAGGTCAGAAGGCTACGGCTATTCCGGATAGTGAAAAGAGGAGAATATATGGATATGTTGAGCAGACTTTTCATATGGTTCCAGGAACTGTCAAAGACCAGATAACACTGAATGATGTATCAATTACTGATGAAGATGTAATTGAAGCAGCTAAGGCAGCAGGTATTCATGATGCAATTATGGAACTTGACAATGGATATGATACTATATGCAAGCCAGAAGATTTCTCACAGGGACAGTGGCAGTTATTGTCAATTGCAAGGGCTGCAGCAGCAAAGCCTGAACTGCTTCTGCTAGATGAGATAACAGCTAATCTTGATGCTGATACTGAGAAAAATGTGCTTGATGCATTAAACAGGGTAAGCAAGAACAGGACTGTTATATCAATATCTCACAGAACTAATGCAAAAACGGGAAGAATTATAGAAATAGTTTAATTTTATTAATGTTTCTACTGGCTTATTATGCATTAAAGAAGTATAATACCCATACAATATTATGTTCAAATGAGAAAGTTGGTATGTTTTATGAATAATAGATGGGTTAAATATTTAATGGCAGGTTCTGTTACAGTTCTTATGGTGCTGGTGATAATATTTATCATCAGATCTGTTAAGGAGAACAGTCTGGCGGTGTCATGCCCTGATACTTTAGTTGTTGAGTATGGAAGTACTGATGATGAAGCGGATATTAATGAAACTATTAAAAAGAATGTACTTAGAAAGAAAGATAATAAGACAAATATAGAGATTGAGGGAAATGTTGATGTCACAAAGCTTGGAAAGTATGACATTAAGATTGTTGCGTCAAGAAAGAAGAAACATATTTCTAGAAAAGTAGCAGTAAAAGTTGTGGATACCCAGGCACCTGTTATCAGTCTTTCAGGAGATACAGAGATTACCTTAGAAGCTGGAAGTAATTATGAAGAAGCAGGATTTTCTGCAGTTGATAATTATGATGGTGATATTACAGATAAAGTGGAGACTTCTGCGGAGGTTGACACATATACAACAGGGGATACTACAATTGTATATTCAGTTAAGGATTCTTCTGGTAATGAAGCATTTACAGAACGTGTTATACATGTAGAAGATACTACAGCACCACAGATATCACTTACTGGTGGTGAGGTGTATTATATCAGGATGGGAGATACATATAGTGAACCAGGGTATATAGCTGTGGATATGTGTGATGGAGATGTAACTGATAAGGTATCAGTATCTGGGAATGTTGATACAGCTAATGCAGGAAAATATACAGTAACATACAATGTATCTGATAATTGTGGTAACGAATCTGAAGTGCAAAGAACTGTGAAGGTAGTTGCACCAATGTCAGATGATGCAGTTAATCCGGGTGATAAAGTTGTTTATCTGACTTTTGATGATGGCCCCGGACCATATACAGAAAAGCTGCTTGATATTCTTGACAGATATAATGTTAAGGCAACATTTTTTGTTACTAATGGAAAACCGGACTATCAGAATCTTATTGCCCAGGAAGCACAGCGGGGGCATACTGTTGCAATACATTCAGCATCACATGATTATGCAAAGATATATCAGAGTGTAGACGCATATTTTGCAGATTTTGATGAGATGAACAGTATTATAACTGCACAGACTGGAAAAGCAGCAGATCTTGTAAGATTTCCAGGTGGTTCTAGTAACACAATAAGTAAAACGTACTGCTATGGCATAATGAGCCAGCTTGTATGTGCTGTTGAGGAACGTGGATTCAGATATTGTGACTGGAATGTTTCTAGTGGAGATGCAGGTGGAACAACAAGCACATCACAGGTTGTGGCTAATGTTATAGCAGGGATTAAAGATAATAATGTATCAGTAGTTTTACAGCATGATATAAAGAATTTCAGTGTTGATGCAGTTGAGCAGATAATACAGTGGGGGTTATCGGAAGGGTATACATTTTTACCTATGACATCAACCACACCAATGTCACATCATGGCGTTAATAATTGATTTTAAAGTGATTTGAATTATATATATTAATAACAGGTGGATTTGCTATTGGTATTGTGATATAATTTTATTATATTGGAAGTACGGATATATATATGAGGAGTGGAATCGTTATGGGAGGCTGTTATCTTGGAATGGCAGGGCATGATGTGTTTAACAATAAAGTGCGGGAGATTGTGAACACTAATGAACACAGGGTTGTTCTATTAGCTCTGGATATAAGTAATTTTAAGTATATTAATGATTTTTACGGCATGGATGAAGGTGATAAGGTTATGCAGGATATTGCAGACTTTTATTTTGTTAATGAACCATTGTGCCTTGCTTCACATGGAATCGGGTTTGACCAGTTCAGGGGTGCTTATAAAGTTGATAATATGACGAATGAAGATGTGGTGGGATATATTGCAAGAAAGAATCGCATTTTTGAGAAAGAATTGTCAGAAAGATATCCGCTTGTGTATCAGCATGTTTATGTTGGATTGTATTTTTATGACGATCCGTCACTTGATGTACGTATGGCAGTTGACCGTGCTAATCTTGCAAAGAAATCAACAAAAGGAAGATTTGATATTCCATGTTGTGTATATTCAGCGGATAATTGCAATGAATATCTTGAACATATGGATATGTCTAATGAATTTGTGAGAGCGTGTGAGGAAGAAAGAATAGAAATTTTCCTTCAGCCTAAGATATCAGTATCGCATAATTGTGTTGCAGGTGCAGAGGCGCTTGTGAGAATGAAGACAAGAGCAGGTGAGCTTGTTTCACCAGCCAGATTTGTTCCGGTGCTTGAACATACAGGAATGATTGGAAAGCTTGATGATATTATGCTTGATAAAACCTTTGCTTTCCAGAGACAATGCATTGATAAGGGAATTAAGCCTGTTCCCGTCTCGGTTAATATATCAAGGCAGAGATTTACAAGTGAAGATTTGTTAAAATATATGCTTCAGTTGCAGGATAAGTATCAGATTGATTCAGCACTTATTGAACTTGAGATACTTGAAACGACATTTATTGATGCACTGGATGCTATGATTGATGTTATTAATGCATTAAGGGTAAAGGGATTTAAGATTAATGTTGATGATTTTGGCTCGGGATATTCATCACTTAACCAGATTGCCAATATTCCTGCTGATATTATTAAATTTGACAGAGTATTTGCGAGCAGGTCATTAAAGAACAATAAAGGAAGACAGGTTATAAAGTCACTGATTGAGATGCTTAAGATGGTAGAATATGAACTTGTATTTGAGGGAGTTGAGACTAAAGAGGAGCTCGATACAGTTGTTTCTTATGGTTGTGATGTTATACAGGGATTTTATTTTGACAGACCACTTCCTGCTAATGAATTTGTTAATAAATATTATACTGGCAGCAGGGAGATTACTGATGGGACATAGTACGGACATTAATGAGAATGAACATTTGCAATATATTTTTAATGACTATAAGAGTGGTATAGAACATGGGATTCTTGTTGCTAACCTTACATATGAGCTTGCTAAGAGACTTAAGCTTGATGAACGGGAATGTTATGAACTCAAGATTGCCGGAATGATGCATGATATTGGAAAACTTAAATTATCAGAATACTTATATGGCAGAAATTCGGGCGAATTATCAGTCGAAGAGATGAAATATATGAGAATGCACTCTAAAATCAGCTTTGATGTATTGAAAAATTATGATTATTCAGATAATATAATGAAAGTTGTTCTCTATCACCATGAGTGTTTCGATGGAAGTGGTTATCCTGATAATCTTAAAGGAACAGATATTCCATTGGGTGCAAGAATTCTTAAGGTGACAGATGAATTTGCTGCGCTGATATCTGACCGGCCGTATAGGAAAGCATTTGACATTGATACGGCTGTGAATATTCTTATTGAAGAGATTAAGAATCTTGATATGAGAGTATTTATTGAGTTTCAGCGAATGATTCACGAGGAAGAAACATTTGAGATAATAAGAAATAGTAAGGTAGACTTAGAAAATCTTAGTCTTAAAGATATTCTATCCTTCGCAGATTAGTATTTAATTACAGGAAAGAGGTAAAGTAAGATGGCAGAGTCAATGGTTGGCTTAAAGAGATCGCACAGATGTACAGAGGTTTCATCGGCTGATATTGGTAAGAAGGTTACTGTAATGGGTTGGGTTGCCAAGAGAAGAAATCTTGGTTCACTTATTTTTGTTGATTTAAGAGACAGGAGTGGAATTCTCCAGATTCTTTTTGATGAAAATATAATTGGCAAGGAAGGTTTCGACAAGGCATATACACTGCGTAATGAATTTGTAATCGCTGTTGAGGGTGAAGTTATTAAGAGAAGTGGTGCTGTTAATGAGAATTTAAAGACAGGTGACATTGAGATTGCTGCAAAGACTTTAAGAATTCTTTCAGAGTCAGAGACACCTCCATTCCCAATAGAGGAAAATATCCAGACTAAGGAAGATATCAGACTTAAGTACAGATGTCTTGATCTTAGAAGACCTGATATCCAGTCTAATATTATTATGAGAAGCAAGGTTGCAACTCTTACAAGAGCATTTCTTGCAAATGAAGGCTTTTTAGAGATTGAAACACCTATGCTTACCAAGTCTACACCAGAGGGAGCAAGAGATTATCTTGTACCAAGCCGTATTCATCCAGGTAAGTTTTATGCGCTTCCACAGTCACCACAGCTCTTTAAGCAGATGCTTATGTGTTCTGGCTATGACAGATATATGCAGATTGCAAGATGCTTCAGAGATGAGGATTTAAGAGCAGACAGACAGCCTGAATTTACACAGATTGATATGGAATTATCATTCGTTGATGTTGATGATGTAATCGATGTTAATGAAAGACTTCTTGCATACCTTTTTAAGGAAGTTCTTGATGTTGATGTAAAGCTTCCAATCCAGAGAATGACATGGCAGGAAGCTATGGACAGATTTGGTTCTGATAAGCCTGATTTAAGATTTGGTATGGAATTACAGAATGTATCAGATATTGTTAAGGATTGTGGATTTGGAGTATTTACGGGAGCACTTGAGAATGGCGGTTCTGTAAGAGGAATCAACGCAAAGGGACAGGGAAGCATGCCTCGTAAGAAGATTGATGCACTTGTTGATTTTGCTAAGGGATATGGTGCAAAAGGTCTTGCTTATATTGCAATTCACGAAGATGGTTCATATAAGTCATCATTTGCAAAGTTTATGACAGAGGATCAGATGAATGCCCTTGTTAAGGCTATGGATGGTGAAGCAGGGGATCTTCTTTTATTCGCTGCTGACAGAAATAAGATTGTATGGAATGTACTAGGTGCTTTAAGAGTAGAACTTGCTGATCAGATGGGACTTCTTGATAAGTCTGATTATAAGTTTTTATGGGTAACAGAGTTTCCACAGTTTGAATGGTCAGATGAAGAAGAAAGATATGTTGCAATGCATCACCCATTCACAATGCCTATGGATGAGGATCTTGATATGCTTGAGACTAATCCTGGTGCAGTTCGTGCAAAGGCTTATGATATTGTTCTTAACGGAACAGAAATCGGTGGTGGTTCAGTAAGAATCCATCAGGCTGATGTTCAGAGCAGAATGTTCAAGGCACTTGGACTTACAGATGAAGTTGCTAATGAAAAGTTTGGATTCCTGCTTGACGCATTCAAGTATGGTGTTCCTCCACATGCAGGACTTGCTTATGGTCTTGACAGACTTGTAATGCTTATGGCTAAGAGAGATTCAATCAGAGATGTTATTGCCTTCCCTAAGGTAAAGGATGCATCTTGTCTCCTTACTAATGCACCTGATGTTGTAGATGCTAAGCAGCTTGATGAGCTTTCAATTAAGATTGAAGAAGAGAAAACTGAAGAGTAAGATATAATAAATGCCCTGCACTGATTTGAAAGTGCGGGGCATTATTTTATATGATATTTATAAAAATGTTATTTGATAGTAATCTGTTCAACAGATGTATCAGCACCACTTGTGCTTACTCTGTAAAGGACTCCCTGATCTTCATAATACTGGAAAAATGTGTATTTTGATGTGCAGTGAATGTTGGTAATATTGCCTATAGCAATAGTTTCAATCTGTGTTCCGTCAATATTCATCCTGTAAAGGCCTGTCATTCCATCTGTGCTTTCTACCTGGAAAAATATTTTGTTTCCATACACATTATAATTAACGACTTTGTTTCCTTTTTCTCCATACAATAATTCAAGAGTTTTGTTAGATGTATTAAGTCTTACAAGTGAATAGTTCTTACTTAAGTCAATATAATATGCATAGCCGTTCTCAACATCTGCAAGATATGAATTGCAATCATATAATACAGAGGTTTTATCAGTTTTGGTATCGTAACTTAATATGTTGTGTTTTCCGACAGGATCAGAAAAATATATTGTTCCGTTATGGACGCACGCAGGTGAGTAAGGTGTGTCGGAAATTTTGGTATCCTTCTTTCCTGCAATGTCTACTTTATGGAAAGCCAGAGGCGTTGTATCACTATAATGCTGGTAATATAACGAGTTACCAGATAAGGCTATTGTTCCGGAAAGACTGTCGTATAATGCTTTCAATGACTCGCCGTTTAAGTTACAGCGGTAAACACCGAATAGCTGTCCCCTGAATATTGTTCCAATTGTTTCCTGCTTGAAATTATTCTTGACATAATATATGTAACTGCCACAGACATTGATGGATGCAACACTGTCATCATTTAATTTCATGGCATTAGTGCAGTCTGAATTCATTACATATAATTTGTTATAATCGTATGGATTGGCAAAATATATTTTGTCATTGTATTCGCAGAACAAACCTCCGTTATTGAGGTTACCTGCCGAATTGCCAATAGCATTATCGTTGTTGTATACGATTCGGCTGCTTCGTATAGATAAAAATATTAATACTGCGAGTAATAATCCTATTATAGTTATTACACTTATTGTGATGGCTTTTTTCATATGTTATCACTACTCCCTTATGAACATTATTTAAGAACATTTTCTTAAGTATAACATAAAGTACATTTATTGCATATCATTAAAAATGTGATACAATAAGAACAATACATCGCTTTAAAGAGGAGAAGTATATGTTAGATCTTAATGAAATACGAAATAATATTGATAAAATTGACAGTCAGCTTGTAGAACTGTTTGAAGAGAGAATGAAACTGACAACTGAGGTTGCAGAATATAAGATTGAGACAGGAAAGAAAGTTCTTGATCCAGCAAGAGAGAAAGCTAAGTTAGAATCTGTAAAGAAGCTTGTCAAGAATCCTGATAATGTGCATGCTATTGATGATTTGTTTGCACAGATTATGGCTAACTCAAGAAAAAACCAGTATATGTTGCTTGAAAAAATGGGACAGACTTTGAGAGAACCATATGAGGCAATTGATGAGATTAATAAAAAGAACTGTAAGGTTGTATATCAGGGTGTACCGGGTGCATATTCATATGCTGCCATGATTAATTTCTTTGGCAAGGATGTTGATAATTTCAATGTTCCTACATGGAGAGAGTGCATGGAGGCAGTTAAGCAGGGGAAGGCTGATTATGCTGTACTTCCTATAGAAAATTCCAATGCTGGAATTGTTGCTGATGTGTATGATCTGTTACAGGAATATAATAATTACATAATAGCAGAAACTTATGTTAAGATTGAACATTTGTTACTAGGACTTCCAGGAACTGAACTTGAAAACGTAACTGCTGTATATTCACATCCACAGGGACTTATGCAGTGTGACAGATTCTTAGATACTCACAAGGACTGGCAGAGAATCAGTCAGGCTAATACAGCACTTGCGGCAAAGATGATTTTTCAGGAGCATAATAAGACTCATGTTGCCATTGCAAGTAAGGAAGCTGCAGAGCTTTATGGTCTTGATATCTTAAAGTCTGGAATTACAGACCAGGAAGGCAATACAACAAGATTTGTTATTGTTACTAATACAAGAAAGTTTGTTAAGAATGCACAGAAGATGAGTATTGTGTTTGAAACAGCTAATGAAGCAGGCACTCTATATAATCTTTTAAGTCATATTATATATAATGGACTTAATATGAATAAGATTGAATCAAGACCTATTGAAGGGAATGTTGAAGGAAAGAGATGGAATTTCCGGTTCTTTGTTGATTTTGCTGGTAACATTGATGATCCAAGAGTTATGAACGCATTAAGAGGTATTGAAGAAGAAGCTGAATCTATTAAGTTGCTTGGAAACTATTAATGTGTTAGAATTATAAAGATGTCGTCAGACAATAAGCTATTAGATAAGTGAGGGAATTAAAGTGAATTTAGAAGAAGCAAAGCTTAAGCTTTCTAAGTATGGTCAGGAACAGATATTAAGATATTATGATGAATTATCAGATGATGAGAAGGCAGCACTTCTTAAGCAGATTGATAAGACTGATATGGAAGTTTTATCGGCAATTGAACATAAGTCTGAGCTTGTTAAGAAAGGTGAAATTACACCTCTTGGTGCAATGGAACTTGATGAGATAGAAGCTGACTATGATACATTTAAGAATACAGGTGTAGAGGCAATTAAGGCTGGAAAGGTTGGAGCAATTCTTCTTGCAGGCGGAATGGGAACAAGACTTGGCTCGGATAATCCTAAGGGAATGTATAATGTAGGTGTTAACAAGAAACTTTATATATTCGAGTGCCTTATTAATAATCTTATGGATGTTGTTAAAGAGACAGGAACATATATACATTTATTCGTTATGACTAGTGAGAAGAATAATGATGCTACAGTTTCTTTCTTTGAAGAGAAGAATTTCTTCGGATATAAGAGTGAATATGTACATTTCTTCAAACAGGAGATGGCAGCAGCTACTGATTATGATGGTAAGATATACCTTGAAGAGAAGGGAAGGATGGCAACATCACCTAATGGTAATGGTGGATGGTATATCTCTTTAAAGAAGGCTGGATTAACAGAGGTTCTTGAGAAGAACGGAATTGAGTGGCTGAATGTATTCGCTGTTGACAATGTCCTTCAGAGAATTGCAGACCCTGTATTTATCGGTGCTACAATTGAAAAGCACTGTGCAGTTGGTTCTAAGGTTGTAAGAAAGGCAGCTCCTGATGAGAAGGTTGGCGTTATGTGTCTTGAAGATGGAAAGCCTTCCATTGTTGAGTATTATGAACTTACTAAAGAGATGATGGATGCTAAGAATGCAAAGGGCGACCCTGCATATAATTTTGGAGTTATTCTTAATTATCTGTTCAGGGTTTCTGATCTTGAAAGAATTGTTGGAAAGAATCTTCCATTACATATTGTTGAGAAGAAGATTCCATATATTGACGAGAATGGTAATCTTGTTAAGCCTGAAAAGCCTAATGGATATAAGTTTGAGGGTCTTGTTCTTGATATGATTCATGAGCTTGACAGCTGTCTGCCATTCGAGGTAGTAAGAGAAAAGGAATTTGCACCAATTAAGAATGCAACAGGTGTTGATTCAGTTGAATCAGCAAGAGAACTTCTTAAGAAGAATGGTGTTGCAATTTAACATATTTTGTTGTATGTTATTAATAAGCGCTGTACAACTGGCGGAAGATGCTTAAATAGCATTGTGGGATAACCCACAGGGAGTACAGTTTATATTAAGAAAAGCCGACCGCCTGGGCAATTTTTGCGACCGGAAAGTCGGTGTGTTCTAACAGGGATTTCGCCTCTTCAATGCGTCTGGTAATCAGATAATTGATGGGCGAGATTCCTTTGTATTTGGTGAAGGCGTGGGCAATGTAATATTTGCTGTGGAATGTTAAGGCACTTAGTGTATCTAACGTGATTGTTTCCGCGTAGTGCGCATTGATGTACTGCTCGATCATGCGGCATTCCTGTGAGGTTTTGCCGACGGAGACGGCCTCCGGCGTGACGCGGATCTCCCGCCGGATCAGATAGAGCAGATTTTCGAGCAGATTCTGTGACATTTCTACATAATTTTCTTTGCGGTCATGCAGTTCCTGTATGAGCGATCTGGTATAAAACAGACAGGCAGGGCGGATGGTCTTTACATTTTTGCAGAGGCAGGTTATGGGCGCGTGTCCGTCGGTTTCAAACGCTATGCCCTCAAATCCGAGAACAACATATTCCAAAGCCGCATCGCCGTTGCTGAATTCTGTGTGCATGACATGGGGATTGATGAGGATCAGGTCATCTGCCGCAATGCAGAAGGTTTGTGTCTCGGTCTGGAATGTGCCGGTTCCGTTTAAGACATAAAACAGCTCGGTAAACGGGTGGGAGTGCAGCACGCTCGGCCAGGTCTTGTCGTAGCTGGAATGGCTGATATAAAGCAGGCGCAGATCCGGCCGTTTCTTTTGCGCGTCAAAGGTTTGTGGTTTGAAGTTGTACTGCTGGTATGGCATAGGCATCCCCTCCTGAAAATAGCATGTGCATTTGCACCTGAAATCTGTTATAGTAATTATAGCGCAAGATTTATAACAATGTAAACAAGATCCCGATAGCGGAGCGGCAGCACGCGCCTTATCATGAAGTGGTAACAGACACAACACATAAGGGGGAAAACAATATGAGAGCGATTACAGAACAGCAGAAACAGGAAGCCATTGCAGCATTTGCAGGAATAATGACAGCCGGTCCA
>ENA-OOXJ01001601-OOXJ01001601.1-human-gut-metagenome-genome-assembly--contig:-NODE-1601-length-13795-cov-2.215793_pt1 | contig 13795 bp, 6 predicted proteins | sample MGYA00241587_ERZ501343 | MGnify/ENA primary metagenome ERZ501343 (study PRJEB25962, sample SAMEA2042918) | human gut metagenome | biome: human gut; feature: human-associated habitat; material: faeces... | reverse complement strand
CGTGGCGGCGCATGTCCGCTCCGAGCGCGCCTGTCAGGAATTTGAGCGCCGTGCGCAGCTTCTGCGCGAGTGCCTGTGCAGCGAGGACTTTTTGGCCAACAAGGGCATAGGCAATGAGATCGGCTTCCACACCTTTTGCTATGACCCCGCGCTGGAGTTTGAGGCGCGTGCATTATTTGACACCCTTTCACGCGATGCCGAGGCCGACAAGCTTCCGTGCACGCTCAAGGTCGTGAACCTTTACGACGCCGTGCTGGCAATTCTCGAAAAGCGCCGTGTCCTCAAGGCTATCCCGCACCAAGAGGAGCGCCGCGGTACCCAGCGCGTGCTCGAGGACGTGGCCAAGTTCGCCTCGCCCGAGAAAGTCGCCGCGTACATCTTTGAGCAGACCGAGCCGCACGCGCCTGGAGACGTCGTTCTCCTCACCGGCGCGGGCGAGGTTTTCCCGTTCTTTCGCATACACACGCTTCTCCACTGCATGCTTGCGGATTTTGATGAGGTGCCTGTGGTCGCCGCCTATCCGGGCAGTTTCAACGGCTCTTCTTTCCAGCTCTTTAACCGTCTGCCGGCCGACAACTACTACCGCGCCATCGATATCTCGTAAGCACGGCTCCCCGCAGACAAGTCCCTGCCGCCGGTAACAACCCTTTGCCATAACGTTCCCAAACCCAAAGGAGCACCCATGGACAACACGATCATTCGCGACCTCTTTGCAAAAGACATCAACCGCTCCATCAACGGCGTGGTCAAGGTCCAGGATTCAAAAGATGGGTCCATCCGCCAGGAGCTTGACGAGTACGTGGTGACGCGCGAGTTGCAGAGGCATTTTGCCACGTTCTTCAAGGCCTACGGCGATGCCATCGATGTTCGCACCGACAAGATCGGCGTGTGGATCAGTGGTTTCTTCGGTTCCGGTAAATCGCACTTCCTCAAGATGCTGAGCTACCTGCTCGAGAATCGCCAGATCGGCGGCAAGAGCGCCATCCGCTACTTTGACGGCAAGATCGTCGACCCCATGGTCGCGGCTGCCATGGAGCGCGCCTGCTCGGTGCCCACGCAGGCCATCCTCTTTAACATCGATAGCAAGGCGGGCCAGTGGAAGCAGGGCGATACGGCTCCCACGGCGCTGCTTCGCGGCTTTGAGCGCATGTTCTACGAGGCGCGCGGCTTCTACGGCGAGGACCTCAAGCTTGCAAAGCTCGAGGACTACATCGATTCCCTGGGCAAGACCCAGGAGTTCCGCGAGGCCTTTGAGCGCGTGAACGGCGAGTCCTGGCTCCAGACCCGCGACACCTACAGCTACTTTGAGGACGACGTGGTCGAGGTGCTGCAGAGCGTGCTCGGCATGAGCGAAAAGGCCGCATGGAACTGGCTCGAGGGTTCTGAGGACGAGGTTTTGGCCCCCGATGTCTTTGCCAAAAAGGTCAAGGACTACGTAGACGCTCAGGCAGCGGCCCACGGCGGCAACTTCCGTTTGCTCTTTATGGTCGACGAGGTGGGTCAGTTTATTACAAACGACAAGGACCCAAGCCTTATGCTGAGCCTTCAGACCATCGTCGAGGAGCTGGGTGCCGCCTGCGGTGGCCGCGTGTGGGTGATGGTTACGAGCCAGGAGGCCATCGACAACCTGAGCCTGCCCGTGGGCAACGACTTTTCAAAGATCCAGGGCCGCTTCAATACCCGCCTTTCGCTCTCCAGCTCCAGCGTGGACGAGGTCATCCAGCGCCGTGTGCTCGAGAAGACCGCGCCGGCGGCCGATATGCTTGCACAGGTCTACGAGCAAGACGCCGCCGTGCTTAAAAACAACTTTACCTTTGAGGGTGGCTCGCGCTCCGACCTTGCCGGCTACGCCAACTCCAAGGATTTTGTGGCCAGCTACCCGTTTGTGGGCTACCAGTTTAAGCTCCTGCCCGACGTGATGACCGAGGTGCGCAAGCACGGTGTCAAGGCCAAGCACATGTCAACGGGCGAGCGCTCCATGCTGAGCGCGTTCCAGGAGAGCGCTCAGGCCATCCAGTATGACCAGACCGGTGCACTCGTGCCGTTCTGGTGCTTCTTCGACACTATCTCCAAAGACCTTGAGCACGGCATCAACCAGGTGGTCGACCGCGCGGTCCGTGCGGCCGAGGACGCAAAGGGCCTTGAACCCTACGACGTTCAGGTGCTCAAGCTCCTGTACCTGATTCGTTACATCGGCTACGTTAAGGCCACGGTCGAGAACATCTCCATCTTCATGATCGACGGCCTCGACGTGGACATGCGCGCCCTCAAGGACCGCGTCAAGGAATCCCTTGCCCGCTTGGAGCGCGAGAACTACGTGGCACGCCAGGGCGATGCCTATAGCTTCCTCACCGACGAGGAGCAGGAGATAGCGCAGGAGATCGCACGCACTCCGGTCGATAACGCGCAGGTGATCGAGTCTATCAAAAAGCGCCTGTTCGACAGCATCTACACCGCGCGTAAACTCAACCGCGGGGCCAACGACTTTCCGTTTGACCGCTATGTGGACGGCTCAATCCACGGTGCCAGCATGGGCGGCATGGAGCTTTGCGTGGCGACTATGGCGAGCGATCTGGGCCGTGCGGACGATACCGAGCTGGCCTTGGCTTCTTCGGGCAAAGCCATCGTGGCTTTGAGCGACGAGGCGGATTATTGGGAGGCGCTCGTCAACGCCGCCAAGATCCGCAAGTACGCCAAGACGCGAAATCTCCAGGAGCTTCAGCCAAGTACGCGCCAGATCGTCGAGTCCAAGATGCGTGAGGCAGCCTATAACGAGAAAGAGGCCGATGTCCTTTTGAGCGAGGCCGTACTCCATGCACGTTGCGCGGTCAACGGCCGCATAATTGAGGTCCGCGCGGCCAAACCCGCTCAGGTCTTTGAGCAAGTGCTGGCGCAGCTGTGCGATGTGGTCTTTGAAAAGGCCGACTATATCGGCGCGCCGGTCACGAGCGATTCCGATATCCGCTCCACTCTGGCGGGCAACGTTCAAGCGGGGCTCGCTGGCATGGACGCGGGCAACACGCGTGCGCTCAAGGAGGTCGAGGACTACTTCAAAGTTCAGCACCAGCGCCACCTGGATACCGCTATGGGCGATATCCAGCGCAGGTACCAGCAAAAGCCCTATGGCTGGCGCGAGGTTGACATCGCAAATGTGGTGGCGCAGCTTGTAGTGGAGCAGCGCGCGCAGGTGCTGTTTGGCGGTCAGACGGTTCAAGCTAACGACAGCCGCATGGTGTCGCTCCTGCGTAAGGATGCCGATAAGGCCCAGGTGCGTTTGCGCGTGCGCATGAGCGACCGGTTGCTGCGCGCCACGGGCGAGCTTATGCGTGGCCTGTTTGATCTCAAGACCGTGCCCTCCAACGAGGATAGGCTCGTGGCCGAGCTCAAGGAGCGCCTTGAGGGCTTGCGTGAGGTGTGCGTCGCCATGGCACGCGACTACTACACGGGTATCAAGCCGGCCTACCCGTATCCCGGTGAGGACGAGTGCGAGAAGATGCGCTCGGAGGTGGTCGACGTTCTTAAGGGCCAGAGCGATTCCGAGGCGTTCTTGACCACGTTCACCAAGCACGAGGACCGCCTGCTCGATGCCAAGGAAGACTTTGACAAGGTGGTTGAGTTCTTCGAGTCCAACCAACGAACAGCGTTTGACCACGCCAAGGATTTCTTGAGCCGCACCGAGGGCATCGAGTATGCCTCCGATGACATTCCCAACGCGGTGGAGAACGTGGCAAAGGTGCGCGAGATCCTCAAAGACCCAAAGCCCTACGGCCGCATTAAAGACCTTCAGCCGTTGATGGCACCCGTCGAGGAAGACATCAAAAAGCACCTGGGCATTCGCCGCAACGAGTTCTTGTGTCGTATCGAAAACGACCTGCAGGATTTGCGGAAGCAGGCCGAGAGCCAAGAAGGTTTTGTCAAGCAGGCCAAGGATGCCATCGCGGACGCCAACACCAGGTATGAGTCGTTCAAGAACCGCGCCCATGGCGTCCAGAGCCTCAACGAGCTTAACGCCCTCGCGGCAAACTGGGAAAACTGGATCGTTGCTGCAACCAACAAGATATACGACGCCGTGGATGAGGCCCGCATGCGAATGGACAACGAGCGCCGCACCACTGAGGTCACGAGTACGGGTGAGGTGGTCAAGAAGATCTCCAACAAGGGCGTCGCATCGTCTGCACCCGTGCCCGCGTCTAAGCCCCAGCGCAAGATCAAGACCGTGCGCCGCGCCGATTTGGCCAAGCCGAGTCGCCTCTTGTCCGCAGAGGACGTGGAGCGCTACGTGGACGACCTGCGCTCTCGCCTTATGCAGGAGCTCGCTGCAAACGACGAGATTCGTATCAACTAACTCGCGGAGCCACCGGTGCCAAAGCGAGCACCGGTGGTTTATGGCGTTTAGAAAGGCTCATCAACCATGAACGATTCTGCTCTTAAGAGCTTCTGCACCTGGGCCCGTACAGACCTCATCAAAGGCGTGGAGGCACAGATGGTGCGCTACGGCATCACCGAACCTGCACCTTCGCCCGTTGGGTCCGAGACCGTCAACGGCCTGCCCCTAAGTCCTGCTGAGGTTGAGCAGCGTGACGAGCTGCTGCGCATACAGACAGAGGTGGGTCACGAGGCGCTGCGCGACCGAGCGGCTTACACCTGGTTCAACCGCATCGTGGCCATTCGCTTTATGGATGCACGCGGATGGCTCCCCAGCCGTACGCGCATGCTGAGTCGTGCGGACGGCAGCCATGGCAGCGAGGCCGTGGAGAACGCACTGGACGTGGAGATAGCGACGGCTGATACCGATCGCATAGCCGAGCTCAAGATGGCGGGCTTGGATGAACCGCTGTGGCGCTACCTGTTTATGGCTCAGTGCGAGGAGCTTGCCGATTGCCTGCCGGGCGTCTTTGAACGCGTGGGCGGTGCCATGGAGCTGCTGTTGCCCCAGGGCCTCATGATGTCCGACGGCGTGGTGGGCAAACTCAACACCATTCTCGCTGACGAGGACTGGCGCAAGGGCGTGACCGTTCTGGGCTGGATGTATCAGTACTACAACGCTGACGTCAAAGACGAGTTCTTCAAGGCAAAACGCAAAGCAGCGGCGGCGGACATCGCGCCCGCCACGCAGCTCTTCACCCCCGAGTGGATCGTGCGCTATATGGTCCAGAACTCGCTCGGCCGTCTGTGGATGCTCAACAACCCGGGGAGTTCGCTGCGCGAGCGCATGGAGTATTACATCGAGCCTGATACTGAGCACGAGGACTTCATCCGCATTTCGAGCCCCGAGGAGATAACCCTCTGCGACCCCGCATGTGGCTCGGGCCATATCCTGGTCTATGCGTTTGAGCTGCTCTTTGCCGTGTACGAGGAGCGCGGCTACCGCGAGCGCGAGATCCCGGAGCTCATCCTGACCAAAAACCTCGCTGGCATGGAGATCGACCCCCGTGCGGCTCAGATCGCGGAGCTGGCGCTTGCCATGTGCGCCCGCGAGCACGATCGTCGCTTCTTTAGGCGTGGCGTTCGCGCCGACGTTGCCGTGCTCTCGAACATCCCGCTAGGGGAGGACGAGCTGCCGGGTAACAAGAAGCTCGCCGAGGAGCTGAGTCATTTGGGCGAGATCGGTTCGCTGCTCAATCCCTCAGAGGACGAGATCGACGAGCTCAAGGCTGCCGCCGCGAGTTGTTCCGATGACCTTTTTGCCGCTACGGCCAAAACTAAGCTCGAAAGCGCTGCCGCCATCTGCGAGAAGCTGTCCCGTCGTTTTACCTGCACCGTTGCGAATCCTCCGTATATGGGCAGCAGCAGCTTTAATCCATTCATGAGCAAGTGGATCAAGAAGAACTACCCCGACGTGAAGAGCGACCTCTGCACGTGCTTCATCGAGCGCGGTTTCAGTCTAGCGAAGGACCGCGGCTACGCGGCTATGGTCACCATGCAGAGCTGGATGTTCCTGGGCAGCTTCGAGAAGATGCGCTCCTCGCTCATCGGGTCCAAATCAATCCTGTCCATGTTGCACCTGGGGCCCCGCGCGTTCGACGCCATCGGCGGTCAACGTGACCGCCGACGTTGTCTTCAACGGCCGCGCGGCATGCAAGGGCGCCTACGTGCGCCTCGTCGACATCAACGGCAGCGACGCCAAGCGCCAGAAGGCCCTCGAGGCGATCCAAAACCCCGACTGCGGCTGGTTCTACCTCCGCGATGCCGAGACCTTCAAGCAGATCCCCGGCACCCCCATAGCCTACTGGGCCAGCGATGCCCTTCTTGATGCGTTTGCCAATGCTAAGCAGCTTAACGAGTTCGGTAAACCTCGCCAGGGTCTTGCCACTGGTGACAACGAGCGTTTCACGCGTTTGTGGTGGGAGCCTGAAGTCGATAAAGCGCGTTTTGGTGTTGAGTCGGAGGAAGAAGCTTTTGAGAGCGGAGGTAAATGGTTTCCATACAATAAGGGGGGTAACTACCGCAAGTGGTATGGGAATAACGATTGGGTAGTTACTTTCAATCGGGCTAACTCTGAAATTCTGACCACGCTAGGCAATCACCTTCCCTCAAGACATCTCTATTTCAAGCCGATGCTTACCTGGTCAAAGGTGTCTAGTGGGGTTATTGCGTTTAGGTACAGACCAAGTGGAAGCTTGTTTGATGTTGCCGGGACTAGTGTTTTCGGTGATGAAATGACTCTCAAATATTTGCAGGGCGCATGCAATAGCTCTGTGATTATGCGCGTCGCAAGCATGCTTTCGCCAACGCTCAACTTCGAGGTGGGTCAAATCGCAACGTACCCGATTATCCAAAGCGAGGAACTGGGGCCATCGGTTAACGCCATGGTCAACTCGTGTCGCGAACTATCAAAAACCGATTGGGATTCGTTTGAAACCTCCTGGGATTTCAAACGTCATCCGCTGGTGTAGGTGTTTGCTGTGTCTACTGCCCTTATTTCTAAATATAAAAAATCAATTAGGGATTCAGCAATCTGGTCGTCTGAAGAAGTATCTATTATTTGGGATTTTTACGTTACCAAATCGGTCGCTGCTTCTGCATCCCAGCAAAGAGCTGCTAAGGATTTCGGATTAAAAGAAATGCCGTTTGATACTCTTCTCGACTATTCCGGCGTTTTGGCGGAGAAGCGGGAAATGTTGATGGCTGACAGAATTGATGGCGTCCTAAAAGAATATGGGTTTGTTTATATGGGCAAGGATCCCAATACTAAAGAGGTCGTCGAAATTCCTATTGAAATCGATAGCCCACGCCTGGTGTGCATGCAGCCGTATTCAATAGCCGATAGAAATAAACCCGTTGCAAAGGGCGGAGGCAAGGGTGTGACCTTGCTGACCCATATGAGGAATTCGCTTGCCCATGGGTGTACATATTTTTTTGACAATGGAAATATGCTGCTAGAAGACAGGGCTGCCGGTTCGAGCGGAAAAACGACAGCAATGATATTGCTACCGCAATCCTCTTTTCTCGATTGGATAAAAATCATCGATATCGATGGCAAGTATTATTTCCCAAATATCGCTAGAGGTGACTACCGAACTTTGGTAGTGCGATCAAAGCCCAAAAAACATGAGTAGATTGCATCCGAGATTCATTGAGCCGTTTTTGCATCGCTTTTGGATTTCCACAAGTTTCAAATCGGATTTCTTCATCCGATATTAATTTCTGCGGCGAATAGCATCTTGTGAAATGGCTTATCAACGATTTTGATGGTTTGGGGAAATTCATGTCAATCTTACTTTCCGATAAATACGAGGCTCGCAAGGCCGAGGTCAACGCTCGCTTTGAGCAGCTTCGCGCCAACGAGGAAGAGCTCAACCGGATCTTTGCCAAGATCTACAACATGGAGGGCGAGGTGCCCATCGAGGTCGAGGATAAGTACGTGTCGGTGGCGCGCATCTTTGATACCGCCGACGAGATCCCTGAGAGCTACAAGGGCAACAAGTACGTGCGCACCAAGCGCGACGAGATTACCTCGCTCATAAGCTATGCCGTGGGCTGCATGTTCGGTCGCTATTCGCTGGATGTGGACGGTCTGGTTCTGGCCGACCAGGGCGCCACGGTCGACGACTATCTGGCCAAGGTGCCCGATTCCGATCACGTGACCTTTATGCCCGATGCCGACAACGTGCTGCCCATCACCGACGACGAGTACTTTGACGACGACATCGTGCGTTACTTTATCGACTTTGTGCGCACCGTGTACGGCGAGGAGACACTCGAACAGAACCTGGCCTTTATTGCCGAGGCGCTCGGCGGCAAGGGCACCTCGCGCGAGGTGATTCGCACCTACTTTTTGAAGGACTTCTATAAGGACCACTGCCAGACCTATAAGAAGCGCCCCATCTACTGGCTGTTCGACAGCGGCAAGAAGAACGGCTTCAAGTGCCTTGTTTACATGCATCGCTACCAGCCTGACCTGTTGGCTCGCATCCGCACCGACTATGTGCATGAGCAGCAGGAGCGCTACCGTGCCCAGATTGGGTATGCCAACGATGCCCTTGTCAGTGCCGAGCGCGGCGAGCGCGTGCGCTTGGATAAGCGCATCAAAAAGCTCAACGACCAGCTCAAAGAGACCATTGCCTACGAGGAGAAACTGCACCACTTGGCAGACCAGATGATTAAGATCGACCTGGATGACGGCGTCAAGGTCAACTACGCCAAGTTTCAGGATGTGCTGGCGAAGATTAAGTAACTGCAGATACGGTTAGGATATTCATGCCCAAGATTGATGTAGAAGAACAACTCAAGCTGCGATTTTTGCAGCCGTTGTCCTCATGCGCGCCGCGCCGTGTGGTGGTTTGGCACGATGCAGACGGCGAGTTTGCTCCTGAGTTTGAGCGATTGGCTGCCGAGGGTTTCGACGGCGTGGGGGCCGGTGCCGGAGTAATGCCTGCTCACGGTGACTTTGAGCGCCCGGTGCGCTTTGTTGAGGCCTGCGAGGGCCGCATGTTTGCCGTCAAGAAGCTCATCAACCGCGATGACCTTGCGAGCGATATCTTGCTGTATCGCCGTTGCCCGCGCGGCAGGCTTGAGGGTGATTGGCTTGCCGATGTTGAGCTGTATGCCGATCAGTTCCAGGCTGACTATCTTTCGCTTTTGGCCGATCAGCTGGGCATCGAGAATATCGACGCCGTGCGCGAGAGCCTGCGCGAGCACAAGACGTTCTTTGATGCCAAGACCCGCTGCGCTAAGTTTGCCGCGTGTGTTCCGCATGCCTCGGGCGCATCCGATATCGAACTCGGCATCCTTACGGTGATTTTTGGCGGTAAAGAGCTTGGTGACGCGCGCCCCGCGTTTGTGCTGCGCGGCTGCATGGCCACGCTGCTGCACGAGGGTCCCGAGGCGCTGGCCGCGCTGGTGGATAAGTACTGTGTGCGCGATGTTCTCGCTGCCTTTATGCTGCGCTGTTATGGGTTTGATGGACCGCTGCACGAGCGTGATTCACTGCTCATGCTTGCATCCCATGTGCTTCTTACGGCGGCATCCACCGCACTTCCCGAGGGAGCGCTCAAGGGGCTCGAAAACTATATGGCTCCCGCCTACGGCCCCTATTGCCTTGAGGCGGTGCGTACGTGGGACCAGGCCGCCGATGCCCGGGCATCGAGCGAGGACCTATTTGAGATTTGTCGTTTAGTTGAGGATGCCCGCGGGCTCTTTGCACGGTTCGAGACCCTGCCGATCGATGCGCTGGCTTCGCTTGATGTGTTCCCGTGCGTCAACGAGGTTGTGCTCTCGCAGTTGTTCTGCTCGTTTGCGCAAGGTGCAGACCGTGTTGAGGATGCGCGTGCCTTTGCTGCGCGCCGTTGCGACCTAAGCTGGTACCGTCGTGTCGAGAGCTACTTTGACCTGCTTGCCGCTGTGGCCGATATGTGCGCGTTTAGGCAGGCGCACGCGGGCGGCTTCCATCTGGCGCAGCCCCAGCAGGTGTGGGATGCCTATTCGTCCGATTGGTATGCCATGGATGCTGCCTATCGCCATATGTGCACCGCGTATCTGCGGGCACGCTCCGTCGAGTGCGATGCGCTCGAGGAACCTGCCCGCGCCGTGGCGGACTGGGCGGAGAATCTCTACAGCAACTGGTTCTTGGCGGATGCCAATGCCTGCTGGGCGGCTGCTGCGCAAGGGGAGTGGGCCGATTGCGGCTACATCGATGGTCCCGCACGGCAGGATGAGTTTTACTGGCATGTGCTACCCGCCTTTGTGGGTTCTGCCAAAACAACGGTCGTTATCGTGAGCGATGCGCTGCGCTATGAGGTTGCCCGCGACGTTGCGGCGCTGCTCGAGCGCGAACGCGGCGGCAACGTCAGGGTCTCTAGCATGCAGGCGGTTTTTCCCTCCATTACCGAGGTGGGCATGCCTGCGCTGCTGCCGCACCAGGTGCTTGAGCTTGCAGAGGATGGCGCGTTTGTGTTGGCTGACGACATGCCCACTGCGACGACTCCGCAGCGCGAGGCCGTGCTTGCCCACGTTGAGCCTACAGCCCGCGCTTTGCGCTCGAGCGCATACCTCAACATGGCGGGAACCGAGCGCAAGGCGATGCTCAAGGACTCAAGACTTGTCTACCTCTATCACAACAAGATTGATGCCACGGGCGAGAAGGCCGCTACGCAGGATGACGTCTTCGATGCCTGTACGGACACCGTAGAGGAGCTTGCCACGTTGGCGCGCCGCGTGTGCACCGACGCTCCGGGCGCGCGTGTTGTTATAACGGCGGATCACGGCTTTATCTACACGCGCCGGGAGCTCAGCGAGTGTCAGATGCTCGGCAAGCCAGATCTTCCCTTCCTTGACGCTCCCGTCATGCACGGCAAGCGTCATCTGGTGGTGCCCAACGAGGCCGTGGCCAAGCTTTCGGACGAGGCACGCGGGGTGTTTGTTAATGTTGACATGGGACGTTTGGGTGCCGGCTTTGAGGGGTTTGCCCCGCGCGAGAACGTGCACTTCAAGCGTCCCGGTGGTACTAACAACTACGTCCACGGCGGCATGAGCCTGCAGGAGCTTTGCGTGCCCGTTATTGGTTTTTGGCGTGCGCGCTCGGGTTCCAAGGACTTTGTCGACACGCGCGCGGCGACGTTGCGCGTGCTAAGTGAGGGGCGCCGGGTGACCAACTCGCTCTTCTCGCTCAACTTGATCCAGGAAGAACCAGCCCAAGGCAAGGTCTTGCCGTGCGAATACGAGCTGGTGTTTACCGATGCAAACGGCAACGAGGTGAGCGATACGGTCAAGGCGCATGCTAACAAGACTTCTGTTAATTCGCAGGAGCGCGTAGTGCATGCCAAGTTTGCGCTGCGCGCGGCGGATGGATTCTCGGCAAAGGGTCCGTACTATCTGGTCTGCCGCGTGCGCGAGACGGGCAAGATCGTTTGGCGCGAGACGTACACCATTGCTGTTTCGTTTGCCCCTGTTGCTGACTTTGGTTTTTAGGAGTGTGCCCTATGTTTGATAGCCATGATGACGATCTGTGGGAAGTTCCCTCGATTGATGTGGATGTGCCTGCGGAGGAGGCCGTGCCTGCCCCGGGGCCGTTTGGTGCTGTGCCCGTTGAGTCTGCGGCGACCACCAAGGACGAATCCTCGACCGATGGCTATGACCAGGCCGCGGACGAGGCTCCCGAGGACGACGGCTACGACATGGATGGGCTGGATGGCAAACTGCTTGAGCACTTTGCTGGCAAGATCGTGCGTAAGGACCTGACGGCCCTTATGAAGCGCGGCGCCAACGTGCCCACCTTTGTGCTGGAGTACCTGCTGGGCATGTACTGCTCAACCGACGACGAGGATGCCGTGGCGGAGGGTTTGGACCGCATTCGCAGGATCCTCACCGATAACTACGTGCGTCCCGACGAGTCCGAGCGCATTAAGTCCAAGATCCGCGAGCTGGGTCGTTTTACCATCATCGACAAGGTGACGGCCAAGCTCGACGAGTACAAAGATATCTACGTGGCGTCGTTTGCCAACCTGACCATTGAGCCGTTTGTGATGCCTGCCGAGTACGTGCGCGACTATTCCAAGATTCTCCAGGGTGGTATTTGGTGCATTATGAGCATCGAGTATCGTCGTCCCATAGAAGAGGAAGACGAGTTTGGCATGGAAGTCTTTGGCGACGATGCGCCTCGCCGCTCCAAGGCCAAGCGCAAAAAGCGCGGGCCCGAGGACTCTCCGTTTAGCGTGGCGTCGCTCACGCCCATCCAGATGCCCAACCTGGACCTGGACGCCATGATCGAGGAGCGTCAGTATTTCTCGCGCGACGAGTGGCTCAACATGCTGCTGCGCTCTGCCGGCTATGAGCCCAGCGAGCTTTCCGAGAAAGAGCGCCTGCACTTTATCGAGCGTATGGTGCCGCTCATCGAGCGCAACTACAACCTGTGCGAGCTGGGTCCCCGCGGTACCGGTAAGAGCCACATTTACAAAGAGGTCTCGCCCTACGCCATTTTGCTTTCGGGCGGTCAGACCACCACGGCCAACCTGTTCGGCCGTATGAACTCCATGCGCGCCGATCGCGTGGGCCTAGTGGGCCACTGGGATTGCGTGACGTTCGACGAGGTCGCCGGCATGCGGTTTAAGGACACCAACGCCGTGCAGATCATGAAGGACTACATGGCGAGTGGCAGTTACGCACGCGGCCGCGACCAGATTAACGCCGACGCTTCCATGGTCTTTGAGGGCAACATCAACGACACCGTGCAAAATGTCCTTAAGACCACGCACCTGTTTGATCCGTTCCCGCCGGAGTTTAACAACGATTCGGCTTTCTTCGACCGTATCCATTACTACCTGCCGGGGTGGGAGATTCCCAAGATGCGCTCGAGCCTGCTGACCGGGCATTATGGCCTGATCACCGACTGCCTGTCGGAGTTTTGCAAGGAGATGCGCCGCAAAGACTTTACGCACCATATCGACCGGTATTTCCGCTTTAACAGCGACTTTAACAAGCGTGACGAGACCGCCGTGCGCAAGACCTTTAGCGGCCTTGCCAAGCTGCTGTTCCCCGACGAGGCCATGGACAAGGACGACGTGCGCTGGCTGCTGGACTACGCTATCGAGGGCCGTCGTCGCGTAAAGGAGCAGCTCAAGATTATGGCGGGCGTCGAGTTTATCGACGTCAACCTGGGCTATATGGATGCCGACAACCCGCAGGACGTGCATGTGGTGCGCGTGCCCGAGCAGAGCGAGGACACACTGATTCCCGACGGGCCGCTGCTGTCCGGTCACGTGTTTGGCGTGGGCAGGTCGCAGGGCGGCGAGGTTGCCGTGTACAAGCTGGAGAACAAGGCCGTTGCCGGCGAGTGCAAGTTTAAGCACGAGGGCGTGGCCTTTAACAAGCCGGTGCGCGATACGCTGGAGGCTGCGTTCGACAACTTTGTGAACCTGGCGAACCGCGTGGCGCCGGGGATGCACATTGGCTCCAAGGATTATCTGCTGTTCTACAACGACCTGCAGAGCAAGGGCCTGTCCGAGGAAGTTTCGCTCGCCGAGTTTGTGGGCCTTTGCTCTGCGGCGTGCAACCGCCCGGTGATGCCCGCGCTGGCGATTCCGGGAATCTTGCGCATGTCGGGCTCTATGGACGAGATCCGCGGGCTCGAGGACATTATGCGCGTGGCCAAAAACGCCGGCGCCAAGCGCGTGATTTTGCCGCTGAGCGCTATTGCGGGTTTGCAGAGTGTTTCGTCCGAGATTATCTCGGGGTTGAGCCCGGTGTTCTACATGGATGGCGACCCGGTCGATGCCGCGAAGAAGGCGCTGGATCTGTAGAAGTGCGGGCGAGCGGGCTTGCGTGCGCATGGGTCCGCGGGCGTGTTGGTGCGTAGTGC
>ENA-OOXJ01001600-OOXJ01001600.1-human-gut-metagenome-genome-assembly--contig:-NODE-1600-length-13807-cov-2.572717_pt1 | contig 13807 bp, 10 predicted proteins | sample MGYA00241587_ERZ501343 | MGnify/ENA primary metagenome ERZ501343 (study PRJEB25962, sample SAMEA2042918) | human gut metagenome | biome: human gut; feature: human-associated habitat; material: faeces... | reverse complement strand
AGCCGTAGCCCAGTCCGGCTCCGTACATCCAGCCCTGATAGCGGTAGTCCCCGAGAGTCTCTATGATGCTGAAGGGGAAATAGGGGTTGGCCATGTTGAACTCGCCGCCGAGAAGGTGCGCGGCGACGAAGTGGCCGTTGAAAGCCTCGCAGAACCAGAATCTGGCCTCGGGCTGAATCATCCATTGTTTTTGCTTGCGGTAGTCGGGGAAGTCCCATGCGTTATAGTTCCCGGAGAGGTCGACCGTCCATTTGGGCGCGACCGCAGCCTCCACACCCAGATTGATGGTGGCTGTCGCATCGGAAAGGAGATTGGTCTTCACCGCCAGCTCCTGCGCGTGCAGGGAGGGAAGTGAACACAGTATCGTCGCAATCGTAATGACGAACCGGGTTAGAATTCGCTGTGTCATTCCAATAAACTTGTTTGCCTGCAGAACTCGATGTCCCTCTCTTGCCAGGAGAGGCCGAAATTTCTTGCGATTTTCTTAATTGCCACCCCAAAGATAGTCTATTATAATGAGATTGCCAATAGGGGGGGGGCGATTATTTTTATAAATGATAAATAAGAGGGCCTGGAAGGCGGTATGACCTCTCCTGGCAAGAGAGGTTGGCAAGCAAGAAAGGCAAGGTATATATACTATGAGAAAAGTGTTTCTCGCCATGTTCATGGCGTTCTGTTCCTGGTGTTGGATAGGTGAAAAAGTTCAGGCCCAGGACATCGCGGTCAAGACCAATGCGCTCTATTGGTTGACGACCACGCCGAATCTCGGCGTTGAATTCGCCGTAGGCGACCAGACGACATTCAGTCTCGAAGGCGGATATAACCCTTGGACCTTGAATAAGGAGGAGAACAGGAAACTCAAGCACTGGATGGTTCTCCCCGAGTTCCGTTATTGGCTCTGCGAGGCCTTCAACGGACATTTCTTCGGCGTCAACAGCGGATACACATTCTTCAACATCAGCGGAATGCCCATCCCGTTCCACAGCAGGGAGACCCGCGACTACCGCTATCAGGGCTGGGCCACCGGAGTTGGTCTGACCTACGGCTATTCGTGGATCATCGGCAAGCGTCTCAACCTCGAGCTCACCCTGGGCGTCGGCTACGTCTATTCGCAGTACGACAAGTACGAGTGCCGGACATGCGGCGACCATCTCGGACCCGAGAACAACCATTACTTCGGACCTACTAAGGCCGGCATCTCTCTGATTTATATGCTGAAGTAATATGAAAAGGACTACCATCATATCCCTCGTGCTCGCAGTGTTCTGTCCGTGTATGGCGTCAGTCGCGGACGAGGTGAGCTATCTTCCCTATATTGACATCAACGGGGCGTCGGTGTCAAAGGCCGGTGCAAACGTGGAACTTTCCATGACTGTGGACGTGTCTGAACTGAGAATCGGGACGCAGCACACCGTGGCCCTGATTCCCGTGATAGTGTCGAAGGACGGAGCCTCCGAGGCCGAGTTTCCCCCGATTGTGATCGACGGAAGGACGCGCAGCAAGGTCTACTACAGGGCGCAGGTGCTCGAAAGCGTCGAGCTGCCTCCCTACCACGACGGCGGCGCAGAGACCATAATGCTGAGAGACAACGGCGAACAGCAGAGCTACGACTACGCCGCAGCCATTCCCTATGCGCGCTGGATGCTCGACGGCCGCCTCGAAATCCGCGAGGAGGTCCACGGCTGCGTGAACTGCCAGGAGGGGCGCGACAGCCTCGACATGTTCCCCGTGCTGCCCGAATACATCCCCGACTACCGCCTTGCTGCCATAGAACCTAAGCCCGAGCCGGTCAAGACCAGGATGGAGACCCGCACGGCGCGGCTCAACTTCCGTCAGGACAGCCACACCATACGTCCCGACTACAAGGACAACCGCGCGCAACTCGACACGGTGAAGAATTCCATCGAAGCAGTGCGCGACGACCGCGACCTCGAGATAACAGGAATATTCATAACCGGCTACGCTTCCCCCGAGGCGAGCGAGGCCTACAACAAGGCTCTTTCACAGAGGCGCGCCGACGCTCTGCGCGAATGGATAGCCGCTGACGAGGACATCGACCTCTCGCTGGTGCATTCCGAGGGAATGGGTGAGGACTGGAACGGGTTCGTCTCCTCTCTCGACGGCGTCCGCATGCTTGCCGGCCTCGACAGGATAAAGCGCATCATCAGCGAGAACGAGGGCAAGAACGACTGGGCCGAACTGCAGATCCAAAAGCTCGACGACGAAATCTACCGCCGCCTGCTGAACGAGGTTTATCCTCCTCTGCGCCGCCTTGAATACCGTATCGAATATAATGTGAAGAACTTCACTCTCGAGGAGGCCCGCCAGATGCTCGACGAGAGGCCCGACCTGCTGAGTCTTCAGGAAATCTATATGGTTGCCGAATCCTACGGAAAGGGCACTTCCGGTTACGAGAAAGCCATGGCGGCAGCGGCAGAGTTTTACCCCGACTCTCCGGCGGTGCTGGGCGACAGGGCGCTTGCGGCAATCGACGGGGGAGACTTCGCAGAAGCCGCGCGGCTGTTATCCGCTTCGGACGTGACCTACGGTAACGCGGAACTGCTGAACATGCTGGGAGTCGCCCGTGCGCAGAGCGGCCGGTACGACGAGGCGGCTGACTGCCTCGGAAAGGCGGCCGGCATGGGTTCCGAGTCCGCCGTACACAACCTCAGCGAACTTAACAAGGTGACAGACCAATTATAACTGAATATTTTATCAACTAAATCTTAGAAAAAATGAACGTTAAATTTCTTGCATTGGCGGCCGTCGCCGCATCAATGACGCTTGTCGGCTGCAACAAGACCCTCACCCCCGAGGAGACCGGCGTGCCCAAGAGCGTGACTATCAAGCTTGCTAACGTCGTTCCCGGAACGCGTAGCGCAGGTGGAGAACAGATTGCCGAGGGAACCGCGGTGAAACTCAACAGTTTCCAGATCTTCTTCTCCGACGGAACCAACCTTTACCCTGCCATGCAGTCGGACGGAGTGACTGATGCCGTGCAGTATTTTTCCGGAGCCGATGTCGCCGGCAATCTTGAAGGAAGCTACCACTTCCTCCCTTCTGCAGTAAACAAGGTAATCGTAGTGGGCAACTATGGTTCGAAGATAACCGAAACTACGGAAGCGAAGCTCAACCTCGCGCTGAGTATCGCTGACGAACAGGATATCGAAGACCTCACCCTCTATGCAGAGTCTGGCCTGACTCCTGTCACAGGCAACGACCATTCGAGTGATCATACTGACGGCTCTGCGTCTGCGGTATTCGAGGCTGACCTGAAAGTCGTGCCGAGGATTGCCAGGATTTTCATCACTGACTTCTCATATACCTACACGACCGACGGCTCTGCCTACAAGTCTCTGACGCTGCAGAAGATAGCTCTCAACAACTATTATGCTGCCAACACCCTTGCCACCCAGGCAGTCAGCGATCTTCAGGCTACGGCAATCTCTGATGCAACCGCCTGGGACTGGCTCGCAGGTCATAGCGATCCCTCTTGGGATTGGGACGACCTGAGCGCTATCACCCTTACTCCTACCGCTGCAAACACCGCCGCGACCGCAGAATCCAAGCACTACTATCATTTCTTCGTAGGAAGCGGAGCGGTTCCCCAGCTCGTGCTGCAGTGCAAGAGTGCAGATGATACGCCCCTCTATCTTGCTACTTCCGGCTTCAAGGTCGGCGGAAACGATGTCACCTGGCAGAACGGCTATATCTATGAGCTGAGCTTCGCCTTCGACGACGAGGACCTGACCAGCCCCGACAAGTGCGTGGACATTACCGTTACTCCTCACGAGTGGCAGGTTGAGACAATCACCCCCGAATTCTAATTCCCCTTACACATAATGGAGCCGGGCCGGGCTCCGGAACTCCGGCTCCGTTTTTTAAACTTTTTGAGAAAACATACAGTCATGAAATCCATTAAACTGGCCTTGCCTCTGATGCTGACCTTCGGTCTTGCGCTTTCGTCCTGCATACGCGAGGATCTGAGCGAGTGTTTCAGCGATAACTTGCTTGAAATGAGCTATAAGGGCGACGGTACGGAGGAAATCTTCCCCGACAAGATATGCCGGGTGGACATGTATGTTTTCGACTCCGAGGGCAACTGCGTGAGCAGTGCGATGCTGCCGCAGGAGCAGGTTGACAGCAGAGTTGCCCAGCTGCCGCCCCTCGACCCAGGGATGTACCATATTGTATGTCTCGGAAATCCCCACAGCACCGTAGTCGACAGAATCTCGTCCGGCGACTATGGCCAGATTGTGTTCATGGACGAGGACTATATGAACGGCGAGGTCGTCTCCGGCAACGACTCGCTCTATTTCGCCGCCATCGACTATGAGGTGGTCAGCGGCGAAGACCAGCGCCGGATTGTAGAATTCGAGAGCTCTCACTACGATCTCTCGGTTGAGGTGGCAGGCGTCCCCGACCCCAATTCCAAGGCCGCCGGAGCACCTTCTATCATGGTTTGCGGCGTATCGCCCCAGACCACCTTTGAAAACGTCGCCTGCGGAGAGCCCGAGAACTATGTCCTCGAAGCGACGCACGATGTTTCGCGGCAGTATCTTTCGGCGACCGCCAACATCATGAGGCATACCGACCACAGCGCGGTTGACGTCCGCGTGGTGGCTGCCTCGGGCGAAACTCTCGCCGAAATCAACCTGGCGGACTTCCTCGCCGACAATCCCGAGGTTGACTGCACCAGACAGGAAGTACTTATCCCAATATATATCGAGTTCAAGTCAGGCGAAGTCCTCGTGCGGCTGCCCGAGTGGTATGTCCAGGAGGTCAAGCCGGAATTCTAATCTGAACCATGAGATTCAACAGCATAAAATATATAGCACTGCTCGCGCTGGCGGCCGCAAATGTCGCCGGCTGCACCAAGGCTCCCGCTCCGGACCTCGGTGAGGAGCTCAACGTGCTGCTGCAGATGAGCGTCGGCACCAAGACCGTCACTGAGACCGACGGCACACCGACCGACGGCACACCGACCGACGCCGAGTCGGCTATCCACACCCTGCGCGTGTATGCGTTCGTGGACGGACAAGCGGCCGGCCATTTCTATACCGATGATTACGCCACGCTCGAAGATGCCGCAGGTACGTCATCAGGGACGGCGAAGCACTTCCTGATGGATATCAAGATGTATTCCCTCGGCTCCAGAGACGTGGATTTCTATGTGATCGCGAACGAAAAGGCTATGGACACCGCCGGTTCTGCTCCTGCCGGGTTCGACGAGAACACCACCGAGGCTGAGTTGAACAGATTCACCTTTACGAGTCTCAACCTGAACAACGGCATGGCTCTCGGTCTCCCGATGTGTTGCAAGAAGAGGGAGACCATCAATTTCGCAGAAGACGATCCGAACAATCCTCAGACCGTCCCCGGACACGAAGGACATACCCTGCTGGCGCAGAAACTCTCCTTCGAACTCGAGCGCCCCGTCGGCAAGATAGGCGTCTTCGCCGCGAAGCCGAAAGGGGAGAAAGGGAAGCTCACCATCACTGGTCTGAGCGTAACCCGGTCGAGATTTGTCAATTTCCTGATGCTGCCCGCCAACCTTGAGAGCGCATATAACAATCCGGGAAGTACTTCTGAGCGCGGACTGACGCCTGTCGATGGTCTCGTTAATGCTGAAGTAGATTCCGGCGAGACCGACGCCTCGAAGTACACTCCCGTCCAGGCAGAGGCCTACTATCCTTTCGAGAATCCCTGGGGCAGCACCGCCTGGAACCAGCCCGGAGACTTCCGCGGCAATATACTTACCATAAAATACAAGTACGAGACCGACAATCAGGAGCGCACCGGCACCGTCTACCTGCCTCCCATAGTCAGGAACACCTACTATATGGTCTGCTGCCAGCTGAGCAACAGCGGCAAGATATTGGTCAACTACAGCGTGGCCGACTGGGACGACGCCGAACTCTACGAGCTTGAGTTCGCTGCTCCGGAATATGAGATGCCTACTCAGTCATATCCCGTTGCAAGCACGCCGTATGACCTGCCGTCCGTTCATTACAACGGCGACCCGGCTGCCCAGGAGGGCACTTTCTCCATCAACTTTAAGATTTCAGGCCCCAAAGGCCAGGTATGGACGCCCACTCTGCTCAACGCTACCGATGCGGATTACCAGATAACGGTGACTCAGAACGGGAGCCCTGTCGCTGCTCCGTACCTTGCTTCTGCCGACCCTTATGAGATTACCATACGGGCTCTGCGCCCTGACAATGTCGGGAAGATGCCCGAGTTCGCGATTTCCTACACTCCCCAATGGGACCCTTCTGGCACCTCGTTGCTGATGATCAACGGCAACAGCGAGTCCGAGTTGCGCTGGCCTGTCCCCGCCGGGACTCTGAATCCCACTTATAAGATAGTCATCGAACAGGTAGAGCCTTAATGATTTGATGAAAATGAGAACCACATTCTACAGAATATTATTCTCTCTCGCCGCGATGATGATGTTTTCATCGTGCGTCAAGGAGATGAACGTTCCCGTCAGAGTCGACGGAGGCGAGGGCGACAGCATAATCCTCGACATAGCTTCGGAGACCCTGCCTCTGATGAAGTCGGAGGAGAGCGGCGCGGAGATTGCCGTGGACCATCTCGATGTGCTGATTTTTGAGGAGAACGGCGCATACAGATGGCACGAGCGCATCACCTCCTTGAACGGCAGCCGCAAGGGAACCGTGACGCTCTCTGCGAAGCGCGAGGATTTTACTGCGAACTCCGGCTATTGGGTTTATCTTGTCGCCAACAGCTCCCATCCTGCGGAAGACTTCAACGACATCGACCTGAACGGTCTGCGCTCGATGGTGGAGAAGACCGAAAACATCCATCTCACCGGCTGGCAGGGCTCACAGACGCTGACAGTTCCCAAGAACTTCCTGATGGACGGTGTCGCCTATCCGGAGGATGAGGCCGAACCTGCGAACCCCGGTACGGTGGTGCTCAACGACGACGTCGCGGCCAACGATACGGAACTCAAGGTCACGCTCCGCCGTGCGGCAGCAAAGATAGTGGTTAAGATTGCCAAAGGGGAAGATGTGACGTTCACCGACTCGGGCGAGGCCGGATTCTACCTCAGCAACATGCCCTGGACCAGCTCGGTCGTCAGCGGTGTCGATGCGCCTGCGGAATTGCGCACCCCCGAACTTTTCCGCTACAGGGGCACTCCGTTCTATAACTGGACAGACGATGTGATTACCATCACGACCTACGCATACGCCCACGATTGGGCGGACGTGAGCGCGCTCGAGAACGAGTTGCGCCTTGTGGTGAACATCCCGCTTAAGTATAATCCCGAAACCTCGGCCTATGATGAGTCTGCCGGAGTATATGAAGACAGCTATTACCAGATTCCGGTGAGCCGCGACAAGGTTCTGGAGCGCAACACCTGCTACGAGGTGAGCGTGACCGTGAATACTCCCGGCGCGACCAATCCCAGCAAACCTGTAACCCTGGACGAAATCGAATATGAGGTCGTCGGCTGGACCGAAAAGACCATCAACGTCGGCGGGGAGATAGAAGACGCCGCCTATCTGTCCCTGAACCGATACGAACTGGAGCTGCACAATATCGCGGATGACGAGACGAGCCTGATTTTCGCTTCGTCGTCGCCTGTGAGCGTGACGGTGAACAGGGTATGGTATATCGACAAGTTCGGTCAGGAGAGTGATGTTCAGTATGAAAATGTTGTCGATAGCGACAATGTTCCATGCATAACAGTTGCGGCTGAGAGCGGTCTTAACGGAAACCTGACTATCCACAGCGATCTTCCGACCAACAATACCATACGCTACATCGAACTGACGGTACGCAACGAAGACAACATCGACCGCACGGTGCTGATAAGGCAGTATCCGCTGGAGTATATCACGAATGTCCAGGGACGGTATTCGTACAGGGATGATTTTGGTGTTTCAAGGAACGGGCAGCCTACGCTAACTGATTATAACCATATAAACGGATATGAGGTCGACGAAAGAGCTAGATATAATGAGAGTCTTGGTGATATAAGATATGGTGCTACCGGATATTCTCGGCGGGGATGGAGTTTTACTGCAATACCAAGCAATTCTAGTTTTTTTGGCGCTAAAGTCGCTGAGAAAAACTCTAACGGAACTTCTCGGATTAGTTACTACTATTGGAATGAAGAAAGCAATTGGTCTTGGTCGTCAGGATGGTATTATCAATATGAGCGCCGCGAATCCAGAATTGATGGCCTTGACAATGCCAGGATGTATCATATACAGGTAACATCGACTTCAGAGGATTATACATTAGGTAGACCGCGGATTACAGACGGAAAAACGGACCCTGGCAGAGACAATGCAGAACTGGTATCCCCGTCATTTATGATTGCATCTCAGCTCGGGGCAGTTCAGACTGCAAACGATGTCGAAATGGCTGCCAGCCATTGTGAACAATATGTCGAAGTGGATGAGAACGGGAATGTTTACGATAACTGGAGGCTTCCGACAGAAGCCGAACTTGAAATCGTTATGAGATTCCAGTATGCCGAGAATGCGGCAATGGATGAAGTCCTTTCCGGCAGCCGCTATTGGAGCGCAAGCGGAAGGGTAAGGAATGACCATGTTGAGTATAATGAGAATGATGGCGCCATACGTTGCGTGCGCGATGTCTATGGCGATGAATCTACAGGCAATTAGAATTTAATAAGAAGATATAATGTTCAGAAGAATATCATATACCATAGCCGCGCTGGCCGCAATCTGTTTCCCGCTGTCCTCCTGCCTTAGCGAGAACGGCTGGAATACCGAGCAGAAGGTCGTGCCAGAGGGCTATGTGTCCATCAGTTTCAGTACCGACATCCCCGCCATGCAGGAGGTGTCAACCCGGGCCGTCGACCCCGACGGTTATGGGGTGCAGAACATGACCCTGTTCTGTTTCGACGGCTACGGCCTGTTCATCTCGACCGCCACTGCTAGCCTTAAACCGGCTTCGCAGATATCCGGAACCTTCACTGCGGAGATTCCCGAGAACACCAGCATCATCCATTTCGTGGCCAATCAGAACATGTCGAACTTCGCTGAAGACGATTTCCGCGGGAAGTCGGAGTCCGAGGTCATGGCCCTGCTCGAGGGATCGTCCGGAAGGATGATATACTGGTCGCGCTTCGAGAGCAGCGGGGAGGGCGACATCGTCGCCCAGCTCAAGAACAGCGATCCTGTCAGCCTGATACGCAATCATGCGATGTTCTCCGTGTCGGTAGCCTCCGACGTCGGATTCAACGTGACGGGGTTTGCCGTCTGCAACACCAACGCCTTCGGTACGGTGGCTCCCTACCATCCTGACTATGGCTTTCCGACGACCGACGGAAGCGGTTTTGCGTGGCCGGGAGACGAAGATTTCGTGACCCTGCCCGTCAACGGAGCCAAGCTCAGCGACGTGGTGGATGTCACCGACGCCGAGAACCAGTATGTGTTCGAGACCGAGAACCGTGCCGACGACCCGGTGAGCGTGATAATAAAGGGCTCTGGCTCGGGTTCGGAACTGTATTATCGCGTACTGCTGATAACTGACGAGGGCGATCAGATAATGGTGCGCCGCAACCACCATTACATCATCAATATAGAGGGCGAGCTCGCAAACGGACAGCCGTCCTTCGAGGCCGCCCTGGCCGGCCCGGCAACCAACAATGTCTGGATTTCCATATCCGAGGATGTGAACGAGGTCCAGAACGGCGAATGGGCACTTGCGGTCAACGAGACTTCTTTCGTGATAGACGAAGCCTATGCCGAAGCGCATGACTATCGTTTTACCGCGGCGTCCTATACCTTGACCAAGCGTAATTTTCCCAGCATAATGGAGTCGGAAGCCGCCGAGGTCAGCATCACCGACAGCGACGGTCTGGACATGAACCACAGAGAGACTTACTCTGCTGAAGGCAATGTACTGACGGGCAATATCGTCTTCGACCTCAACCGTCTTGCGGACGACGAGCAGACGCACGAGTACGATATCCTCGTCCGCAAGGGAAAACTTCAGAGAACCATCAAGGTGATACTTGTGCGGACGCAGCAGTTCGTGCCCTCGTGGGTCAGCACGCAGGTTTACGGTGCGGTCGCCGGCAAGGAAAGCCGCGCCAACGTGACGGCAATGTTCACTATTCCCGAAACCTGCCCCGCAGAGCTCTTCCCGATGAACGTGTACATATCGACCGAGAATCTCGACGCTCGTTCCGAGGCCGGAAACCTGACCGTCGTGATCGAGGGCTCGGAGGACTGGTACGGAGAGGACACCGGCACCGGCTACAAATATGTCTATCCGGTCAGCGGACCCGGCAGCTACAGCGTCTATTTCGAGAACATCCTGAACCAGGAGCAGGACGCGAGCGGAACCATGACCTTCGAGGCGGAGTGCTTCGAGACCATGCGGAAGACCTATACCTTCGCCCGGCATGAGAGGACCATCACTATCGACGGGCACAACAGTTCCGTCGACAACGGGGACAAACTCATCACCGTGACGGTGCCGCAGAAGCGGGGCGCGGCTGTGCAGTTTGACATGGTGATGATGAATCTTGGGGGCTCCAGGCCTTCTTTTGATCCAGAGCCGGGGAATGTTGGGGAAAATGATGAATTCCTGCTGTATTCCCAGAACCTCGACTATTACGAAGTTGGAGAAGAAAGTCTTGCCGGCGTCAACGAGTTTGACTGCACCTTCTACGATATTCCCGAATCGGATTGGGGGACAGGAGGCAGAATGATGATGTTCATGCCGAGGGAGCCTGATAAGTCCGACAACGAAACCGGACGGTATTCCATCTACATGAAAACCAACAAGGCAAGGAGTGCCGAGACCGTGCGTATCGCCTCGAACCAGAAGGGGTCGCCCGCGGTTCTAGACAAAAATAATGGCACCGACGGACTATATCGCGGTAACTCTTACCGTTCCGTGATCCTGGAGATTGACAACTATGCCCCCTTCCGTTTCGGCGCTACCGTGGCTGGTCATGATGCGGGTGATGAGGTCTCTCTGACATATGTTCCCTACCAGGCGGTGAACATTGAGTTCGATGTGAAAGCTTTCACCGCTTCCGGCGGAACCCGGGTCGATCCTTTCGGCGAGGAGTTCGAAATCTACATCGATGCTCCCATGCTCGAGATAGACGGCACGCGCCTGAGTCAGTACAGCCTGGATTCCGACAAGCTGAAGGAGGATCCGACGACTCCCGGACGCTTCATCTACACCGTAGAGGCTACCGCCGCGGCAGAGGACGAATATGGCACTGACGGTCGCAAGACCCTGCCTTTCCGCACGGCAAGCTCTGTAAGTTCAGGCAACATAACGATATCGTCAAATCAGGAGAAGGTCGTGTTCGATACCGAGACTTTCAGCGTTGCCAATGCTCCGATTTCCGGAACAATCCAGTACCGTCGTGCGGCGGAGGGTCTGCAAAATGTACCTGCCAACGGGTTCGTGTCTTTCGAGCGCACCAGGAACAACAGCCGCATCGGTTCGCTGACCATAGTGGGCGGGGACGGACATTACGAACTGCGTCTGCGCAAAGAGTATGAGTTCAACTGGTACTCCGACGAAGTGGAGCTCAGGTATGAGGACGACGGAGGCAATGTCTACACTGCCACATATCCGAATCTGAACACCCTAAATGGATCTCCGGATATAGTGCTCGAGCCGCAGGCCGCTTCCGGAAACTGATTTGTTGCAGATGCCGGAAACTGTCCTGTCATCAGGCCGGATAAAGAACAGAGTGTGCCGCGCGGCGCTCTCTATTCTTGTTTTTGTGTCTTTTCTGGCTGCCGCATGTCCGTCTGCCCGCTGTCAGTCTTATTCCCTCCCGGAGATTCCCGACAGCCTGACCGCTCCGGAAGAGAGGGCGGAATACCTCTGCCTGCATTGGTGGGACGGCTTCGACTTCTCCGACACGACTCTGATTTCCAGACCGGGCGTGACCGAGCAGGCTTTCGTGGATTTCCTTAGCGTGCTGCCGTACATCGCCGACGCCTCTGCGCCGCTGGACGCCATGTTCCGCCGTGCGAGCGCCGATCCGGCGATGTTCTCCCATTTTGTCTCGCTCGGGGAGAAATATCTTGCGGGGCGCTGGTCGCCGATGCGCGACGAGGATATGTATGTCGTCATGCTCCGGGTGCTCGCCTCCGGCGATCCGTTCCCGGCGGGGGAGAGAGGTCTGGCACGCTTCCGGCTCGAGATGGCGCTGAAGAACCGGCCAGGCGAACTTGCCGCGGATTTCGGCTTTGAACTCGCGGACGGCAGCCGTGGCAGTCTCTACGGCATCGATGCTGAATATCTGATAGTATTTTTCAATGATCCTGACTGCGTCGAATGCCGCAGCCTCCGGTCGGAACTGGCTTCGTCTCCGGAGCTCGGCGGTCTGCTTGCTTCAGGTCGTGCCAAGGTACTTTCGCTCAATGTCGCCGGCGGTTCTTTTGATGCCGGTTCTCCGTCGGGATGGCTCGACGCCTGTGACCGCGGGCGGACCGTCTACTCCGGCGCCCTCTACGACCTCCGGTCGCTCCCCGTGCTGTATCTGCTGTCCTCCGACAAGCATGTCCTGCTCAAGGATACCTCGCTCGATGATATTCTCGACTGTCTTTCAGCCGACGGCGATATTGCAACAGGGATTCAGCTCAGTTCGGCCTCCACGCCTATATATTCGGTAAGGTAGGTGTTGGCGCTGCGGTACGACGCGGTGGTGTGGCGCTCGCCCTTGTGGAGGGTGAAACGCTCGCCGCGGAAGCTTATGGTCACGTAATCCTCTCCGACTTCCTCGAGCTTGAGGCTGCTCAGGGCTTCGTGAAGGTACTCGTTTTCAAACAGACCGGCCAGCTCCATTCCAGAAGAGAGCTCCCTGAAGGGCGTGGACCTGGCGGGGAAGCGCGTCTTGTTGTTCAGAGACAGGTCTCGCGTATCCGTGAGACACCAGAGGTAGAGGATGGATTCTTCCATAGCGGTTAAGTTTTGATCTGCTTTCAAACTTAAGGAAAAAATTCAATAAATGCAATGCGTCCGCGCAAGATACCGCGCCCGCGAGGTTTCCGGCAGCAAATTTTTGCTTCAGGCAGGTTGCGGAATGCCGGATTATACTTAACTTAGCAGGTTGTAAAACGCAAAAGATGGACAAGAAGAATCAGCATAAACCCGCCACCGTCTGCGTACAGGGCGGCTGGCAGCCGGAGAACGGAGGCCCGAGAGTCCTCCCCATAATCCAGAGCACGACCTTCAAGTACGACACCAGCGAGGAGATGGCCATGCTCTTCGACCTCGAGAAGGACGGATATTTCTACACGAGGCTCCAGAACCCCACCAACGACTGCGTGGCCGCCAAGATAGCCGAACTGGAGGGCGGAGTCGGAGCGGTGCTGACTTCTTCCGGCCAGGCGGCCAACCTCTTCGCGATTCTGAACATCTGCGGCGCCGGCGACCACTTCATCGCCTCGACCGAAATCTACGGAGGCACCTACAACCTCTTCGCCGTGACTCTGCGCAAGCTCGGCATCGAGTGCAGCTTCATCGACGAGAACGCCTCCGACGAGGAGATCCAGGCTGCGATCAGGCCCAACACCAAGGCCATCTTCGGAGAGACCATCAGCAATCCCGGCTGCGCGGTGTTCGACATCGAGAAATTCGCACGCATCGCGCACCGCAACGGCATACCCCTGATAGTGGACAACACCTTCGCGACCCCCGTCAACTGCCGCCCCTTCGAGTGGGGCGCCGACATCGTGACCCATTCCACCACCAAATACATGGACGGCCACGCGACGCAGGTGGGCGGAGCCGTGGTCGACAGCGGCAACTTCGACTGGAA
>ENA-OOXJ01001595-OOXJ01001595.1-human-gut-metagenome-genome-assembly--contig:-NODE-1595-length-13833-cov-2.508637_pt1 | contig 13833 bp, 18 predicted proteins | sample MGYA00241587_ERZ501343 | MGnify/ENA primary metagenome ERZ501343 (study PRJEB25962, sample SAMEA2042918) | human gut metagenome | biome: human gut; feature: human-associated habitat; material: faeces... | reverse complement strand
GTCTCGGACAGCGGCCGGCGGCTCTTCATGGTAGGCGACGTGAAGCAGAGCATCTACCGCTTCCGTCTCGCGGACCCGACGATATTCCTGAAAAAATACGAGAGCTACGCCGACGCCCCCCAGCCGGAGGGCGTGCCGAGGCGCGTCTTTCTGCGCGAGAGCTTCCGCTCGAGGGGCGAGGTGGTGGACGCGGTGAACGCCGTGTTCGGCTGCCTGATGTCAAAGGGCCTCGGCGAGATGGAGTACGACGAGCGCGCGCGGCTGCGCGCGGGGCTGGAGTACCCCGGCGTAGTGCCCGTGCCGGAGTTGGTGGCCGTGCCTCTGCCCGGCGCGGACGAGGACGAGGAGCGCCCGGACAAGATAGAGGTCGAGGCCGCCTACGTCGCGCGCATGATGCGCCGCCTGGTCGAGACGGGCGCAAAGATAAGCGAGGGCAGCGCGCTCCGCCCCCTCGGCTACGGCGACATCGCCGTGCTGCTGCGCTCTGTGAACGTATCCGGCCCCGTCTGGCGGCGCGTGCTAGCGCGCGAGGGCGTCCCCGTCGAGGCCGGGCAGTCCGGCGGCTTTTTCGAGGCCCCGGAGGTCGCGGTCATCATCTCGCTGCTCGCGATAATCGACAACCCGCGCCAGGACGTGGCGCTCATCTCCGTGCTGCGCTCGGAGCTCTTCGGCTTCACGAACGACGAGCTGACGGAGATACGCCTCATGTCCGGCGAGGGAGACTTCTTTGCCGCGCTCAACGCCCGGGCGGAGGTGAGCGAAAAGGCCCGCGCCTTCCTCGACACGCTCGCCAGATTGCGCGACTTTGCGCGGGATTCGGAGCTCGCAACGCTCATATGGGAGATATACGAGAGCCTCGGCTGCATGGCGCTCTGCTCCGCGATGCGTGACGGGGAGGGCCGCCGCGCGCGGCTGCTGCGCCTCTTCGAGCTCGCCCGGAGCTTTGAGACCACGGGCTGGCGCGGGCTGCGCCGCTTTCTCGACTGGCTGCGCTCCATGCGTGAGCGCGGCGAAGAACCCGCCTTCCCCGATGAGGACGGCGGCGGAGCGGTGCGCATAATGAGCATCCACCGCTCCAAAGGCCTCGAGTTCCCGGTGGTTTTCATAGGCGACACGGCGAGGCAGTTCAACCGCTCCGACCTGCGTGGCAGCGTGCTGGTGCACCCGGAGCTGGGGCTCGGACCCAAGTTCACGGACGCCGCAAGGGGAATAGAGTACCCCACCCTCGCGCGCCGCGCCGTGGCGAACCGGCTCGAGCGCGAGCTCTTGAGCGAGGAGCTGCGGCTCCTCTACGTTGCCATGACCCGCGCGCGGGAGCGGCTTTTCATCACCTGCACTCTCGCTGACCCGCAAAAGACCATAAACAAGCTCGCACCGACTGCCCAGGAGCACATCCCGGCCCAGGCGCTGCTGCCCATGCGGAGCATGGCCGAGTGGCTCATCTGCGCGGCCCTCGGCACCGGCGGCCGGGCGCTGACGCTCTCCATAGGCGGCGACGAGGAGGGCGCGCCCCGGCGCGTCACGCCCGCTGCACAGCCGGAGCCGGAGCGCACCGGGGAGGAGGCCAGCCCCGTGGACTTTGACGCGCTGCTCGCCTGGCGCTACCCCCACTCCGGGGCGGAGACCCTGCCCTCCAAGCTCACGGCCACGGAGCTCAAGAGCCTCGCGGAGCCGGACGCCGAGAGCGCCGAGCTGCTGCCCAGGGCCGCACGGAGTTTCCGCCGCCCGGACATAGATAGAGCAGCGACCCGCCTGACCGCCACGGAACGCGGTACGGCCACCCACCTCGCACTGAGATACCTCGACCTCGACAAGCTCACCACGCCGGAGAGCGCGCGTGAGGCGCTCCGCCGCCTTGCAGCGGAGGGCAAGCTCTCGGAGCAAGAGGCAGCTGCGGTGGATGCCGCTGGGCTCTGCCGCTTTGCCGTCTCGCCCCTGGGGCGGAGGATAGCCGCCGCACCGCGCGTGCTGAGGGAGTTTCCCTTTGCGCTGCTCTGCCCGGCGGAGCGCTTTTTCCCCGGCGCGGAGGGCGAGGAGCTGCTCTTGCAGGGCGTGGTCGACTGCTGCCTCATCGAGCCGGACGGCGCCGTCATCGTGGACTACAAGACCGACCGCATTGCCCCCGAGGCGGCCCCGGAGCGCGCAAAGCGCTACGCCGCGCAGCTCGAGACCTACGCCTGGGCCGTCTCGCGCATCACGGGCCTTGCAGTGAAGGCGAAGATCGTCTACTTCCTGCGCCCCGGCGTGGACGTGGAGCTCTGAGAGCGCCCCCGGGACAGACGCGAGTTGGATTTTACGGCTGCCTTGAGCCTGCGCTCAAGGCAGTTCGTGCACTCGCTCCTTGCACAGCTTAGACACTCGGCGATGAGCTCCGGCGGGTCGGCCAGATGGTAGTGCCGCTTTCTCAAGGCTCAGCCCCTCCGCCGCGCGGCGATGAAGGCCTGGACTATGGCCCCGTGCCGCCGCCGGTATTCGCTCATGCCCCGGGGCGCAGGGCGGTATTCCGTGCAGCCCGCCCCCGCCGGGCAGGGCCTGCGCCGCCCGGTGTCGAGTATGTATTCGCACGCGGGGATGGACTGCCTGTAACAGTCCGGGTCCGCCGCCTCAAAAAAGTGCCGGCAGCCCCTGCAAGCTGACATGTCCGGCGCCTGAGAGTCGGACTTTTTCTTCTCCATACACGCTGTCCTCCCATCAAATATGTTGACATGTACAATGATTTGTACTATCATGGTGCACGTAAGCCCGACAAGCGCACAAAACTTTGTACAACGCACCTCCCAATATAGATTGCAAATCGGAGCTTGTCAACCATGAATGTACAAAAATATGTAAATTTGGCATTTTGACAAAAAGGAGCCGTCGGGATGGAAGGGATATGCGAGAGGATAGAGGCGCTGCTGCGTGAGAGGGGTATCTCGGGCTCGCGCATGAGCGCGGACCTGGGCATGAGCCGCAGCTTCATGACGGAGCTGCGCAAGGGCCGCGCAAAGGGCGTGAGCGCGGAGAACGCGGCGCGCATAGCCGAGTACCTGGGCGTCTCCACAGACTACCTCCTCGGCAACACGGACCGCCCGGAGCCCCAGACCGAGGGCGACGCGGAGCTGGCCGAGTACCTGGAGGAGCTGCGCAGCCGCCCGGAGAAGAGGATGCTCTTTTCGGTGACGAAGAATGCGACGAAGTCGCAGATAGAGGCCATCGTGCGTATGATAGAGGAGATGCAGCAGGGCGAATGAGCTACGTTGAGGGTGTGGATTACTGGGTCCGCCTCGTGGAGTTCCCGAGCATGGCGTCGAGCGCCGTGACCGTCTCGAACGGGGACGGCACCTTCACCATATATATCAACACTCGCTTTTGCCCGGAGCGCCAGGCCGAGGGCCTGCGGCACGAGCTGCGCCACCTGGAGGACGAACACTTTTACCGCGACGAGTACGGCATCTGCGAGATCGAGGCGGCGGCGAACGGGCTGCTGACGCTCTCGGAGCCGGCGCATGGACCCCAGCCGGTTGCGGAGCCGGGGCGGCGGAACATCAGACTTTACCCGGATGCGGGCTCGGTCTTGGAGGATTTTCTCCGCAGGGCGTCGCCGGAGTCGATAAAACGTCTGCGAGAAGCGGGACTTGAGCTCTGAGCCTTGCAAAAGCGGCGCAGTGATGCTAAAATATCCACCCGGCGAATATAATTATGAGCAAAACATCTTCCTTCGGAGGAAACATGGATTACAGACCAGTCGGAATTTTTGATTCGGGCATGGGCGGCCTGACCGCGGTGCGTGTGCTGCGGGAGCTGCTGCCCGGCGAGGACATAGCCTATCTGGGCGACACTGCCCGCGTGCCCTACGGCGGGCGCAGTGTGGCAGAGCTCATCGAGATAGCGGAGAGCGACGCCCGCTTTCTCCGCGCAAGGGCGATAAAGGCCATGCTCGTGGCCTGCGGCACGGTGAGCTCGAACTGCCTGGACGAGGTGGAAAAGACGGCGGGCGTGCCGGTCATCGGCGTGGTGAAGCCCGCGGCGGCGGAGGCGGCGGCCAGCACTAAAAACGGCCGCGTCGGCGTGCTCTCCACCGTGGCGACAACGCGCTCCGGCGCCTTTGTGCGGGAGCTCAAGGCCATAGACCCGGCCATAGAGCCCGTGGCCTCCGGCAGTCCCAGGCTGGTGCCGCTGGTGGAGGCCGGCAGGGCGGACCCCGCGGACCCCGAGGTAGCCTCGGCGGTCGAGGAGTGCCTGCGGGACGTGCGCGCGGCGGGCGTGGATACGCTCATACTCGGCTGCACCCACTTCCCGTTGCTCTCGGAGGCCATCGCGGCCTACATGGGCGAGGGCGTGACGCTCATAGACTCCGGCGCCGCCGGCGCGCGTGCTCTGGCCGCGCTGCTGGAGAAAAACTCCCTCCGCTCGCCCCGGCGCAGCTTCGGCCGCACCGCCTGCTACGCCAGCGGCGACCCCGTCGAGTTTGCCCGCGTGGCGGAGCTCTTTCTCAGGCGCGACATGTCGAACACCGTGTTCAAGACCGCGGTGCTGTGAAAAAAAGCCGCTTTATCGCGGCTTTTTTCGCATCGCGCGGAGATTTAACTTGACATCTCGGCGACTCGTGGTAATATATTAGCGTGCTATCACATTAGCAGGGTAAAGTGAAACACGGAGGACAGGCAATGGAGAGCATTTTGACGCGGGAGGAGCGCATAGTTTTCGGTCTGCGCGCGCTGTATTCGAAGTTCGGATACCGGCCCTACCGCATGAGCAAATTTGAAGAATACGACCTCTACGCTGGCAACAGGAGCTTCCTGCCGAGCGGAGGGGTCATCACGTTCACGGACACTAACGGCCGCCTGATGGCGCTCAAGCCGGACGTGACGCTGTCGATAGCGAAGAACCTCGGCGGCGGGCCGGACTCTGCGCCGGAGAAGCTCTATTATGACGAGAGCGTATACCGTGCGCCGGACTCGGGTCTGGGCTTTCAGGAGATCACCCAGGCGGGGCTGGAGTACCTCGGCCATGTGGACGGCTACGTCCAGGGCGAGGTGGCCATGCTGGCTGCAAGGAGCCTGGGGGAGATATCCCGGGACTGGGTCCTGGACCTCTCGCACATGGGCTATCTCTGCGCCCTGGTGGACGAGCTGGGGCTCAGGGGAACGGAACGTACAGAGCTCTTGCGCGCGGTGGGCAGCCGCAGCGCCCAGGCGATGCGTGCGGTCTGCACCGCCGCCGGTGCGCCTGAGGAACCGGCGGACAGGCTCATCCGCCTCGTGGAGCTCTACGGCCCGGCGACCGAGCTGCTTCCGGAACTGCGTGCGTGCGCAGCGACGGAGGCGGAGCTTCCGATCTGGATGAGCTGGAGGACACGGTGCGCGTCCTCGCGAGCTTCGGCTGCGTCGGCGGCGTGAACATAGACCTCAGCATAACCTGCGACACGGAGTACTATAACGGCCTGGTGTTCAAGGGCTACGTCCCCGGCGCGCCCTCTGCGGTGCTCTCCGGCGGGCGGTACGACAGCCTGATGCGCAAGCTGGGCAAGGACGAGCAGGCCATAGGATTTGCGGTGTACCTGAACCTGCTGGAGCGCCTCGGCGGCGCGGAGCCGGAGTACGACGCGGACGTGCTGCTCATCCCCGACGGCGAGACGCCGGAGGAGCTGGCGGGCGTGGTGCGGGAGATGACGGACTCGGGCCGGAGCGTCCGGGTGCAGAGCGGGGCGACCCCCTCGCTGCGCTGCCGCACGGTTATGAAAATGATGGACGGGAGGCCTGTTGAGCTTGAAGGAGACGATTGACATAGCCCTGCCGAAGGGCAGGCTGGGCGAACAGGTCTACGACATGTTCGAGCGCGCGGGCTGCGGCTGCCCGGGCATAAGGGAGGACAGCCGCAAGCTCATCTTTGAAAACCCGGAGACGGGGATGCGCTTTTTCTGGGTCAAGCCCTCGGACGTGGCCATATACGTCGAGCGCGGTGCGGCGGACATAGGCGTGGCGGGACGGGATATACTGCTCGAGTACTCGCCGGACGTGTACGAGCTTTTGGACCTCGGCATAGGCCGCTGCCGCATGTGCGTGGCGGGGAAGGCCGAGCAGCGCCGGGGGGCGGAGACGCTCCGCGTGGCGACCAAGTTCCCCAACATCGCGACCCGGTATTTCCAGGGCCGGGGCCGCGCCATAGACATCATAAAACTCAACGGCTCCATAGAGCTCGCGCCCATACTTGGCCTCTCGGACGTCATCGTGGACATCGTCGAGACGGGCACGACGCTCCGGGAGAACGACCTGCACGTGCTGGAGACGATACTCCCCATCAGCGCGAGGCTCATCGCCAACAAGGCGAGTTTCAAGTTCAAATACGAGGGCATAAGCCGCCTCAAGCAGCTCATCGGCCAGGCGGCGGAAGGAGGAAGAGCGTGATGATAAAGATAATGAAGAGCGGCGAGACCCCCGCCTCCGAGCTCTTTGCGAGGACGGCCTCGGCGCGGGACGTGTCCGGCACCGTGGCGGAGATAATCGCGAACGTGAGAGCAAACGGCGACGCGGCGCTCTGTGAGTACAACGCGAAGTTCGACCGCGCCGAGGGCGTGGCGCTCGAGGTCACGGCCGAGGAGCTGGACGCGGCGGTCAAGGCAGTCGACCCGGAATTTCTCCGCGTGCTCGAGCGCGCGAGCGCGAATATCCGCGCCTTCCACGAGCGGCAGCTGCAGCGCGACTATATCCTCACGCGGCCCGACGGCTCCATGCTCGGCCAGCGCATCATCCCCATGCAGCGCGTGGGCCTCTATATCCCCGGCGGCACGGCGGCCTACCCATCCTCGGTGCTGATGAACTGCATCCCCGCCAAGATCGCGGGCGTGGACGAGATAGTCATGACCACCCCCGCCTCGGGCGGAGAGGTCAGTCCCGCCATCCTCGCGGCGGCGAAGGTCGCCGGCGTGGACCGCGTGTTCCGGGTCGGCGGCGCCCAGGCCGTTGCGGCCCTGGCCTACGGGACGGAGACCATCCCGCGCGCGGACAAGATCGTCGGCCCCGGCAACGCCTTCGTCGCCGAGGCGAAGCGCCAGGTCTTCGGCCAGGTGGCCATAGACATGATAGCCGGGCCGAGCGAGATACTCATCGTCGCGGATAAGAGCGCAGACCCCGTCTGGCTCGCCGCGGACATGCTCTCCCAGGCCGAGCACGATAAGCTCGCCACGGCCATACTCATAACCGACAGCGCCTCCCTCGCCGAAAAGACCGCCGCCGAGCTGGAAAAACAGCTCTCCGTGCTGCCGAGACAGGAGATCGCCGGCGCCTCGGTGGAGGCAAACGGCAAGATCATAGTCACGGACGACCTCTCCGAGGCGGTCGACATCGCCAACGAGATAGCGCCGGAGCACCTTGAGCTCTGCGTTGAGCGGCCCTTCGACTGGCTGGGCCGCGTGCGGAACGCGGGCTCCGTGTTCCTCGGGCACTACTGCCCGGAGCCGCTGGGCGACTACCTCTCCGGCACGAATCACACCCTGCCCACCATGGGCACCGCGCGCTTTTCGAGCCCCCTAGGCGTGGACGACTTCATAAAGCGCAGCTACTTCTCCTACTACACGGCCGAAGGTCTGGAGTCCGTGGCCGACGACGTGGCACTCTTTGCCGACACCGAGGGCCTGCACGCCCACGCCGTCTCCGCCACGATAAGGCGAAGGGGGCGGAGCGAATGAGCCGCTATCTCGACAGCAAATTCGCCGCACTGCTGCCCTATGTCCCCGGCGAGCAGCCCAAGGACAGGCCCTATATCAAGCTCAACGCCAACGAGTCGCCCTACCCGCCCTCTCCGCTGGTGCTGGAGGCGCTCCGCTCCGAGGAGGCCGCAGAGCTGAACCTCTACCCGGACGCCGCCTGCCGGGAGCTCACGGCGCTGCTCGCGGAGCACTTGGGCGTTGGGGAGGGGAACATCCTCCTTGCAAACGGCTCTGACGACATCCTCAACTTCTGCTTCCTCGCCTTCTGCGAGCACGGAGTGGTGTTCCCGGACATCAGCTACGGCTTTTACGAGGTGTTTGCAGACCTCTACCACATAGATGTGCTCCGCCCGAAGATGGGCGAGGGCCTCACCATTGACCCCGCGGACTACACGGGCACAGGGCGATGCGTCGTCATTGCCAACCCCAACGCCCAGACGGGTGTGGCTCTGCCGCTCGAGGCTGTGGAGGGCATCGTAAAGGGCAGCCCGGAGAGCGTGGTGGTCGTGGACGAGGCCTATGTGGACTTCGGCGGCGAGACGGCCGTGCCGCTGGTGGGCAAGTACGAGAACGTCCTCGTCGTGCGGACATTTTCAAAGTCCGCGTCCCTCGCGGGCGCGCGCCTCGGCTACGCTGTGGGCCCCGAGGAGCTCATCGAGGACCTCAAAAAGCTCAAATACTCCACGAACCCCTACAGCGTGAACCGCACGGCCCTCATCGCCGGGGCCGCGGCCATCAGGGACTGGTCGTACAGCGCGGAAAACTGCCGCTCCATCGCCTCAGAGCGGGAGCGCCTGGCCTCGGAGCTTGCCGCTCGCGGCTTTGAGCTCACGGACTCGCGCACGAACTTCGTGCTCGCGAAGCCGCGCGGCATAGGAGCGAAGGAGTACATGGAGGCGCTGCGCGAGCGCGGCATCCTCATCCGCTACCTGGGCGGCGCGCTCGCCGACCGGGTGCGCATCACGATAGGCACGCCGGGGCAGATGGACGCACTGCTCGAGGCGACGGACGAGATATTGAAACGGAGCTGAGAACATGAGACACAGTGAAGTCAGCCGCGAGACGGCGGAGACCGCCGTCAAGCTCAGCCTCGAGCTGGACGGCTCGGGCAGGTCCGAGATAGACACCGGCGTCGGCTTCCTCGACCACATGCTGACGCTGCTTGCGCTGCACGGCGGCTTTGACCTCGCGGTCAGCTGCAAGGGCGATTTGAACGTGGACGCGCACCACAGCGTGGAGGACATCGGCCTCTGCCTCGGCGCGGCGATAGCCCAGGCCCTGGGCAAGAAGCGCGGCATAAACCGCTACGGCCACATCATCCTGCCCATGGACGAGGCGCTCATCCTCTGCGCCGTGGACCTCTCCGGCAGGCCCTGCCTGAGATATACGGCGAACATCCCGAGCCAGAAGGTGGGCGAGTTCGACACCGAGCTCGCGCGCGAGTTCTTCCAGGCCGTGGCGAACACCGCGCTCATGAGCCTGCACATCCGCCAGCTCGACGGGGAGAACTCCCACCACATTATAGAGGGCATGTTCAAGGCCTTCGGCCGCGCTCTGCGCCAGGCCGTCGCCGTCACCGGCGGGGCCCTGCCCTCGACCAAGGGGGTGCTCTGATGACGGCGATAATCGACTACGGCGTGGGCAACCTCTTCTCGCTCCGCTCCTCCTTCGCCGCCATCGGCGAGGAGGCAATAGTAACCGGAAATAATGGAAAAATATCGGATGCAGACCGCGTCATACTCCCCGGCGTCGGGGCTTTTGCAGACGCCTATGCCAAACTCTGTGAGACCGGTATGGACGAGGCCGTGCGCCGGGCCGTGCAGAGCGGCAAGCCCGTAATGGGCATCTGCCTCGGCATGCAGCTGCTCTTCGAGCGCAGTTTTGAGTACGGCGAGCACCCGGGACTGGGCCTTTTGAAGGGCGAAGTCGTCGGCATGGAGGGCAGAGTGCCCTCTGGTCTGCCCATACCCCACATAGGCTGGAACGCCCTGCGCATAAAGCGCCCCGGCGGGGTTCTCAAGTACGTGAAGGAGGGCGACTGCGTCTATTTTGTCCACAGCTATTACGCCGCGGGCTGCGAGGACAGCCTCACCGCCACGGCGGAGTACGGCATAGAGCTGACCGCCTCGGCGCAGAGCGGCAACCTATACGGCTGCCAGTTCCACCCCGAAAAGAGCGGCAAGGTCGGCCTCGGCATCCTGCGGGCCTTCTGCGAACTGGGGGGCTGAGCCATGCTTATCTTCCCGGCGATCGACCTCTATGAGGGCAAGGCCGTCCGGCTCTACAAGGGCAACTACGATGAGATGACCGTGTACAGCACCGACCCCGTCTCCGTCGCCCGCGACTTCAAGGCCCAGGGCGCGGAGCAGATGCACACGGTGGACCTCGAGGGCGCGCGCGACGGCGGCACGCCGAACCTCGGCATGATAGAGCGCATCGTCGCCGAGACGGGCCTCTTCGTCGAGTGCGGCGGCGGAATGCGCGACATGGCGAGCATAGACCGCGCCTTTTCCTCGGGCGTGGGCCGCGTCATCCTCGGCACCGCCGCGGTGAGCGATGAGAGGCTGCTGGCCGACGCCGTGCAGAAGTACAGCGAAAAGATCGCCGTCGGCGCGGACCTGCGTGACGGCAGGGTCGCCATCAAGGGCTGGCGCGAGGACTCCGGTCTCACGGCGGAGGACTTCCTCCGGCGCATCGAGACCCTGGGCGTCCGCACCGTCATCTGCACGGACATCTCCCGAGATGGGGCGATGCGCGGAACCAACACTGAGCTCTATGAGCGCTTGCAGCGTGAGTTCGGACTGGAGCTCATCGCCTCGGGCGGAGTCTCCAGCATGGAGGACGTGGCAAGGCTGAAGGCGCTGGGCCTCTATGGGGCCATAATCGGCAAGGCATATTACACCGGGGACATCTCTCTGCGGGCGGCGGTGGAGGCGGCAAGATGATAACAAAAAGGATAATCCCCTGCCTCGACGTGAAGGACGGCAGGGTGGTCAAGGGCGTGAACTTCCTGGGACTGCGGGACGTCTCCTCGCCTGTGGACCTCGCGTCGTACTACTCCGACTGCGGTGCGGACGAGCTGGTGTTCTACGACATCACCGCCTCGGCCGAGGGGCGCAAGCTCTTCACCGACATACTGCGCGAGGTGGCGTCCACCATCTTCATCCCGCTCACGGTAGGCGGCGGCATCTCGAGCCTGGAGGACTTCGACCGCGTGCTCAAGTGCGGGGCGGACAAGGTGAGCGTGAACTCGGGCGCCATCCGTGATCCGGACCTGGTCCGGCGTGCGGCGAGGCGCTACGGCGACCAGTGCGTGGTGCTCTCGGCGGACATAAAGCGCATGGACGGCGAGTTCCGCGTGTTCGCCCGAGGCGGGCGTGACGACACGGGCATCGAGGCCATCAGCTGGATAAGGAAGTGCGTGGACATGGGCGCGGGCGAGGTCGTCGTGAACTCCATAGACACGGACGGCGTCAAGGGCGGCTTCGACCTGGAGATGCTCCAGGCGGTCTGCGAGAGCGTGAGCGTCCCGGTCATCGCCTCCGGCGGTGCGGGCTGTGCTGCGGACTTCACGGAGCTCTTCCGCAAGGTCCCGGACGTGAGCGCGGGGCTTGCGGCGTCCATTTTCCACTTCGGCGAGGTAAAAATACCGGAGCTCAAGGCCGAGCTCCGGGCAAACGGAATAAATGTGAGGCTGTGACATGGATCTGGACAAACTGAAATTCGACGAGCGGGGCCTCATCCCCGCCATCGTCGTGGACGCGGAAAACAAAAAGGTGCTCACCCTGGCCTATATGAACCGGGAGAGCCTTGAGATCTCGATGCGGGAGGGCCGCACCTGCTTCTGGAGCCGGAGCCGTCAGGAGCTCTGGCGCAAGGGCGAGACCAGCGGCAACGTGCAGCGCATCGTCTCCATCACGGCGGACTGCGACCTGGACGCGCTGGTGGTTAAGGTGGAGAAGGCCGGCCCGGCCTGCCACACGGGCGCGGAGAGCTGCTTCTTCAACCCCGTGTACGAGAGCGACGAGCTCTCCGAGTTCTCGCTCGACGGCCTGTACGCCCTGCTCCAGGGCCGCAAGGAGCAGCTGCCCGAGGGCAGCTACACGACCTATCTCTTCCAGAAGGGCCTCGACAAGATACTCAAGAAGGTGGGGGAGGAGAGCACGGAGGTCATCATCGCCGGCCACGCGCGGGACAAGCGCGAGACGGTGTACGAGATAGCCGACCTCGCCTACCACGTCATGGTGCTTATGGTGGAGCTGGGCATAAGCCCGGAGGAGGTACAGCGCGAGCTCGCCTCCCGCCACGTCATCGACCACAAGGTCAAGCAGGAGAAGATGACCTGACAGAGGCAAAAATAAAAGAAGACAGAGCTGACCGTGTCGCGGTTGGCTCTGTCTTCTTTTTTGACGCACTCTAGTGCAGATCAGATCTTCTCCTCAAGCATCCTGATGCAGTCGGAGCAGACATTCTTCCCGCGGTAGGAAACAATGTCCTTGGCGCTGTCACAGAAGATGCACGCGGGCTGATACTTTCTGAGAATGATAGCATCACCCTCGATGTAGATCTCCATCGAGTCCTTCTCGGCGATATCGAGCGTCCTGCGCAGTTCGATCGGAAGCACGATGCGGCCGAGCTCGTCCACCTTTCTTACAATCCCGGTTGATTTCATTAAATTCCCTCCAAATCTGCCGTGTTCCCGTACACAGCACTAAGAAATTATAAACGAAATCTAACATAAAGTCAACACGCGGAGAATATTTATACACGAGGAAATCTTACAATTAACAAGCGGCGCTATTGGGAGGAATGAACAATATGTCTAAAATGTGGACCGTGGCCCTTGTGATATCGGTGCTGTACGGTGCATTTTCGGGTCGGGGAGCGGCGACCGGGCTTGCATCGCTCGAGGGCGCACCGGCGGCGGTGGAGGTCATTCTGGGCACGGGAGGGCTCATCTGCCTCTGGTCGGGAGTCATGGAGGTCATGCGGCGTTCGGGGCTGATGGCGGGTCTCTCGCGGGCGCTGCGTCCCGTGCTTGGGCGGCTCTTCCCCCGGGCTGCGAGGGACCGCGACACGATGGACGCCCTGTCGGCCAACGTCTCGGCAAACTTCCTCGGCCTCGGCAACGCGGCGACGCCCATGGGCATCCGTGCTGCGCAGGGCATGGCACGCCTGTCGGACAGGCCCGGCACGGCCAGCCGGGAGCTCTGCTTGCTGGTGGTGCTCAACACCGCGTCGATTCAGCTGCTGCCTACCACTGCGGCGGCGCTGAGGGCTTCGGCCGGAGCGGCATCGCCCTTCGACATCCTGCCCGCCGTGTGGATAAGCTCGGCGGCCTCTGTGACGGCGGGGCTGTTGGCGGCCTCGATACTCGCGAGGCTCTGCGGCGAATGAGCACGCTGGCAGACCTTGCTGCGGCCCTCGTCATTGCGGGCACCGCGCTCTGGGGGGTCCTCTCCGGCACGGATGTGTTCGAGGCGATGATCGACGGGATAAAGGACGGCCTGGGCGTGCTGCTGCGCATTTTTCCATCGCTCGTGGCCCTGCTCACGGCGGTGTACATGCTCAGGGCCTCCGGAGCTCTGGAGGCGTTCACGGCGCTGCTCTCGCCGCTGCTGACGCTGCTCGGCATCCCGCCCGAGACGGCGCCGCTAATGCTGCTGCGTCCCGTCTCCGGCAGCGGCGCCCTCGCCGCCGCAACTGAGCTGATAGGCCAGTACGGCCCGGACTCCTACATAGGCCGCACCGCCGCCGTCATGCTCGGCTCCACCGAGACCACCTTCTATGTCATCGCCGTCTACTTCGGCGCCGCGGGCATAAAGCGCACCCGCTGGGCCGTCCCCGCCGCCCTCTGTGCAGATATAACCGGCTTCGCCGTCTCCGCTCTCGCCGTCCGCCTGCTCTGGGGCACGTGAGATTGTGAAAAATTTCTGTAAAGTTTCCAAAACCCCTTTACAAATCCGAAAAGCTGTGCTATTATGCATATGCTTTGTTAAATGTGTAACATTTAATTTTGCAAGTCTCCTCTCATTTAGATCTTATTTCTCTCTCCCCAAAAGACGTCCGCTGCGCGGGCGTTTTTTGGTTTGTGCAGAGAGGATGGACAAGTTTACATAACTGATAGAAGCCATTAATTGCGC
>ENA-OOXJ01001594-OOXJ01001594.1-human-gut-metagenome-genome-assembly--contig:-NODE-1594-length-13844-cov-3.916238_pt1 | contig 13844 bp, 9 predicted proteins | sample MGYA00241587_ERZ501343 | MGnify/ENA primary metagenome ERZ501343 (study PRJEB25962, sample SAMEA2042918) | human gut metagenome | biome: human gut; feature: human-associated habitat; material: faeces... | reverse complement strand
CTCCGACGCCATCTCGCCGGAGGTGAAGCAGTAGCCGTCCGGGTAGGCGACCAGGCCGGTGTCCTCGCTGTTTTCCTGCATCAGCGTGTCGAAGGCGGTCTCCAGTTCCTCGCCGCTCTTGCCCTCGAGCTGGGAGCGGATGTCCTCCATCTGGGCCAGCTTTTCGGCCTTGGCGGCGTCGTCGATGGCGTTGCCCTCCTCGTCGGTAGTGAGGATGAGTATGTGCTTGGCGCTCATGTAGCCGTAATCGTTGGCGAAGTCGAGCACCTGCTCGTCCGTCAGCTTGTCGCCGCCGCTGCCGTAGATGTCGGCGTAGGCGCGGGAGTAGAGCGCCGCCATGCGGTTCATGTAGTCGTAGAGCTCGCGGCTGACGTAGTTCTGCTCAAGAATCTCGAAGAGGTCCTCCTCGGTGCCGTCCTCGCCCACGATGTCGGCAATATCGCTGGCCAGCAGGGCGGCGAGGGCGTCCTCGTCCTCGGCGGTGAGCGTGATGCCTTCGGCAGCGGCGTTCACCTCAAGGGCGTGGTACTGCACGGCGTAGTTTTTGGCCTCCTCTTCGATCACGCCGCCGATGGTGGAGTTCTCATCGTAGATGTAGGGCACGGAGAAGTCCGCAACGGCGCCGAAGGTGCCGGAATACTGGGTGTAGCAGTAGTAGAGCCAGTAGAAATACTCGCCCCAGGTGACGGGGGAGCCGTCCACGGTCATGACCGTGGCGTCCAGGTCATAGGCAGCACGGGCGCCGTCCCAGTCGAGGCTGACGGTCTCTCCGGTGGTCTCGGGGCTGGCCTCGGGGGAGGCGGTGGCGTCCGCTTCTCCGGCGCTGCCGCAGCCGGAGAGCACCGCGAGTATGAGCGCGGCGCAAAGTGCGATAGATACTAGCTTTTTCATTTTATCCTCCTTGGTTTGTGTCCGTATTCTTATCCGTCGAGGCCCAGGCTTCGGCAAAGCGGGAGGCCTCGTCGAGCACCCTGGCCTTGGGCGGGAGTTTGAGCGATATCCTGGGCACGGAACCGGCCTCTACGCGGATGCGGCCCTTGTATTCGGGCCGGGCGTAGAGCTCCGAGACCCGGGCCATGTCGAACTGCGCGAGAGTGAAGCGCAGCGTGCCGGCCTTTTGGGAGATGTCCGTTATCCCGGCGCGCCCGGCCTCGCCGCGCAGCAGCGCCACGCGGACCAGGGCCGTCACGGCGTCGGGCGGCTCGCCGAAGCGGTCGATGAGCTCGTCGAGCACGTCGTCCGCGTCCGATTCCGTGCGGATGAGCGCTATGCGGCGGTAGAGGTCCATGCGCTGCTCCGAGGAGGCGACATAGCTCTCCGGGATGTTGGCCGAGATGGCGAGGTCCGCCGTGGAGCTCGCGCGGTTTACGGGCTTTTCGCCCTTCTCCTCGAGGACGGCCTCCTCCAGCAGCTTCAGGTACATGTCGTAGCCGACGTCGATGAGGTGGCCGGACTGCTCGGCGCCCAGGAGATTGCCCGCACCGCGTATCTCCAGGTCACGCATGGCGATGCGGAAGCCGGAGTTGAACTCGGCGAATTCCCGTATGGCCTCCAGCCGCTTTTCGGCGATCTCGGTCAGCGACTTGTCGCGCTTGAAGGTGAGATAGGCGCTGGCTCGGCGGGTGGAGCGGCCCACACGGCCTCTTATCTGGTGGAGCTGGGCGAGGCCCAGCTTGTCGGCGTCCTCGATTATCAGCGTGTTGACGTTGGGGATGTCTATGCCCGTCTCGATTATCGTAGTGCACACGAGCACCTGGACGCGGCCCTCGACCATGTCCTCCATGACGCGGGAGAGCTGCTCCTCGTCCATCTTGCCGTGGGCCACGGCGACGGAGGCGCCGTCGAGCATCTCCGCTATGCGCATGGCGGTGCGCTCGATGTTGTCCACACGGTTGTGGAGATAGTACACCTGTCCGCCTCGGTTGAGCTCCCGCCGCATGGCGTCCGCGAGGACGCCCCAGTCGTGCTCCATGACGAAGGTCTGCACCGGCAGACGGTCCTGCGGCGGCTCCTCTATCGTGGACATGTCGCGTATGCCCGCGAGGGCCATGTTCAGAGTCCGGGGTATCGGCGTCGCGGAGAGCGTCAGGACGTCCACCTGACGAGCGAGTTCCTTGATATGTTCCTTGTGCGAAACGCCGAAGCGCTGCTCCTCGTCCACTATGAGCAGGCCCAGGCGCTTGAACTCCACATCCTTTTGCAGCAGCCGGTGCGTGCCGATGACGAGGTCGCACTTGCCGCTCTTCAGGTCAGCGAGCGTGGAGCGCATCTGCGCCGGGCTGCGAAAGCGGCTCATGACCTGTATGTCCACAGGGTAGCCGAAAAAGCGCTGCACCGCCGTCTGGTAGTGCTGCTGTGCCAATACGGTGGTCGGCACGAGGATGGCCGCCTGTTTTCCGCCGAGGATGCACTTCATGACGGCGCGCAGGGCGACCTCGGTCTTGCCGTAGCCCACGTCGCCGCAGAGCAGGCGGTCCATGGGCACGGGCTTTTCCATGTCCGCCTTTATCTCCTGGATGCAGCGGAGCTGGTCGTCCGTCTCCTCAAAGCCGAAGCGCTCCTCAAACTCCGCCTGCCAGGGCGAGTCGGGCGGGAAGGCGTAGCCCTCCTGGCGGCTGCGCTCGGCATAGAGCTTGATGAGGCCCTGGGCCAGCTCCTTGGCCGCGGCCTTGGCGCGGGACTTTGTGCGCTGCCACTCCGTGCCGCCCAACTTTGAGAGGCGCACGGGCTTATCCTCGCCCGCGCCGACGTATTTCGTCACGAGGTCCAGCTGCGTGGCCGGGACGTACAGGCTGTCCGTGCCCGCGTAGCTGATCTTTATGTAGTCCTTCTCCGCCCCGTCCACGGGTATGCGGACCACGCCCGCAAAGCGGCCTATGCCGTGCTGCTCATGCACCACGAGGTCGCCCACGGCGAGGTCGGCGCAGGAATCTATCTTTTCGCCTACGGCCTTTTTGCGGCGCTTCTGGCGCCTCAGGCCCGCGCCCATGATCTGGGTATCCGTCAGCACCGCGAGGCGCAGTGTGGGGTACTCCATGCCCGCAGAGAGGCCTCCTGAGGTGACGGAGCACTGTCCGGGTCCCGGCAGGCGGCCTATGTTCTCCGCGGCCGTGGCGCGGACGCCGGCCTTTTGCAGCATCTCCGTGAGGATGTTCGCCCGGCGCATGTCCCCGGCGAGGACCAGGACGCCGAAACCATTATCCAGATACTGCCCCGCGTCCTCCGCCGCCTGCTGGGCCGAGCCCGCGTAGGAGGGCAGCTGCTTTGCCTGTATGCCCGTCACGCTGGCCGTGTTGAGCGGATAGCGCCCGGCGGCGAAGGCATCCGCCATGTACACCGCGCGGCCCGCCATGCGCTCGAGCACCGCGTGCTCGGCAAGGTAGAAGTCCTCCGCCTTCGCCGTCATGCGCCCGGCGGAGACCAGCTCCTCCACGTCGTGCGCTATCTGCTCGGTATAGTCCTTTGCGCGGTCAATGAAGCGGCCGGGCTGGTCTAGTATCAGCGCCGCGCCCTCGGGCACGTAGTCAAGCGCGCAGGCGCTCTCGCCGTAGATCAGGGCCTCGTACCGGTCGGCGGCGCGCAGCTCGGCCCCGGCGGAGAGGCGCTCCGCGTCCTCGCGCAGGGTCTCGGCCAGGCGGGGTGAGCCCTTGCGCTCAGCCCGGGCGGCCAGCTTTTCAAGCTCCGCGGCCAGGGCCGAGGCCCCGCCTTTGCAGAGCGAGGGCAGCGTCTCCGCCGCGGGCAGGACGGTGCATTCTGAGAGGTCCTCCGTCCGGCGCTGGCTGCCGGTGTCGAAGCAGGAGATGGAGTCTATCTCGTCGCCCCAGAACTCCACGCGCACGGGCTGGAGATGGGCGGGGGAGAAGAAGTCGAGTATGCCGCCGCGGCGCGAGAACTGGCCCGGGCCCTCTACCTGGACGGCGCGGGAATAGCCGCAGCGCAAGAGCGCGTCCTCCGCGTCAGCCGGGTCGAGGCGGGTCTTCATGTCGATGCTGAAGGCCGCGCGGCGGAAGGCCTCCGGCGGCATGGCGCGCTGAAAGACGCCCTGGGCGGTCATTATCGTGATACGCGCGCCGCGCATGAGGTCGCTGAGCGCGCCGAGGCGGCGCTGCTCCGTCTGGCGAGAGACGGCGTCCGCGGAGATGAAGACGTATTCGCGCCCGGTGAGCACCACGGGCCGCTCGCCCGTGAAGGCCGCGATGTCCACGGCCAGGGCGTCCGCCGAGGCCTCGTCCGGCGTGAGCAGCACGACGGGCGCGCCGGTCCTGAGCTGCAGAGCCGCGGCAAACTGCGCCCGGTGGACTCCGGAGAGCCCCGTTATGAGCGCAGGAAAGCCGCCTCTCTCCCCCGGCATGGGGAGGGCGGCAGCTTCAGGTATGTCGAAAAACGCCTTTGCGAGAATCGTGATGTCCATAACCACTGCATTATACCAGAGCTTTCTGTCAAATTCAATAATATCCGGTCGGCTCCGGGGGCGATATACTATTATTTAATTAAATATTGCCGCCGAGGCCTAGACAAAACCCAAATGTGTTATTATAATAGGTGTAGAATCATATAAGTATGCGCCCCTCTCTGGAGGGCGCATTTTTCTGAGGGGGAAAAAGATGGACTCTTTGAATTCCGTGTGGCAGAGCATCCTCGCAGAGATCTCCAAGAACATCACGTCCACGGCCTACAACACCTGGTTTGCGGACTGCTCTCCGGTGGAGCTGGGGGAGACGAACATGGTCATACAGACCACCTCCGACTTCAAGCGGAGCGTAATAACCAGCCGCTTCGGCGAGGTGATACGCGCCGCGCTGCGGGAGATCTTCTCCTGCGACATGGATCTCGTCGTGCTCACCACCGAGGAGCTGGAGATGCAGAAGCAGCGGCACCACATGACGGAGATACCGCCCGAGATGGACGGCTACACCTTCGACCGCTTCGTCGTCGGCCCGTCGAACAAATTCGCCCACGCGGCGGCGATAGCCGTCGCCGAAAATCCCGGTAAGACCTACAACCCCCTCTTTATATACGGCAACTCCGGCCTCGGCAAGACGCACCTGCTGCTCGCGATCGGCCAGCGCATCCACGACCACAACCCGGAGAGCCGCATCGTCTATGTCAGCGGGGACGACTTCACGAACGAGATGGTCCACTCCATCCGCAACGGCATGATGGACGAGTTCCGCAACAAATACCGCCTCGTGGATCTGCTTCTCGTGGACGATATTCAATTTATCGCCGGAAAACAGAGCACACAGGAGGAATTTTTCAACACTTTCAACAACATTTACAACGACGGACACCAGATCGTCATCACCGCCGACCGGCCGCCGATGGAGATGAGCCTGCTGGACGACCGGCTGCGCACCCGCTTTGAGGGCGGATTGATGGCCGACGTGCAGCCGCCCGACCTCGAGACCCGCACGGCGATAATCCGCAACAAGGCCGCCCAGCTCGGCATGTGCCTGCCCGACGAGGTGGTCACCTACATCGCCGAGAACATCACCTCCAACGTCCGCCAGATCGAGGGCGTGGTCAAGCGACTCACCGCATACCGCGAGATAATGGACGACAGCATCACGATAGCCTCCGTCAAGCGCGCCATCAAGGACGTCATCCGCGTCGGCGCCTACATACCCACGCCGGAGGTCATAATCGAGGAGACCGCGCGCTACTTCTCCATCACCGCAGCCGACATCCGCGGCCAGCGGCGCTCCAAGAACCTCGCCAAGGCCCGGCAGGTGAGCATGTACCTCATGCGCAACCTCACGAATCTCTCCCTCGTGGACATCGGCAGCCAGTACGAGGGCCGCAACCACTCCACGGTGCTCACCTCCATCCGCAAGGTCGAGGACCTCATAAAGACCGACCCCGAGATCTCCGCCACCGTGCGCGACATCTCCTCAAACATCAATTCGCGCTCCTGAGTTTTACACAGCCCCTCGTTTAAAAACTGTTAACTCTCTGTTCAAAACTGTTTGCAAAATTTTCTGCCTTATTTTGCCTGTTATCTTCGGTTCAAAACCCACATTCGCCATGTTGAAAACTTTTCTCGATTTTTCAAGGGCTCCGGACGGTTTTCAACATTTGAACACGCCTAATACTACGTCTACTAAAAATTATCCTATCTATTTATCCTAGGGCGAAAAACCGCGCCCGCACAGCCAAGGAGGACGACATGAAATTTTCCTGTGAAAAGCACCTTTTGCAGACGGCCGTAGCCGCCGCATCCAGAGCCGCTTCGGCCAAGAGCCCCATCTCCGCGCTCGAGGGCCTGCTCATAGAGGCCGGGGCCGGAGTCCGCGTCACGGGCTACGACCTCAAGAAGGGCATCTATATGAATATCGAAGCCGATGTGGCCCAGACAGGTTCCGCCGTTTTGATGACGGCCAAGCTGTTTTCAGAGATGATGCGCCTGCTGCCGGACGGAATAGTCACCGTTGAAGTTGGCGAGGACAGCCGCGCGAGCGTTAAATGCGGCCAGAGCGAGTACAGCTTCATGGCCCTGCCTGCGGCCGATTACCCCGAACTCCCCGAGGTCGACGAGAGCGAGGCCATCCGCATACCGCAGAAGGTGCTCCGCAGCATGATAGACGAGAGCATTTTCGCCGTCTCCACCAACGAGAGCCGCCCGGTCTACATGGGCAGCCTCTTCGAGCTCGAGGGCGGCCGCCTCACGATGGTCTCCGTCGACGGCTACCGCCTGGCGATCCGCAGCGAGGAGGTCAAGGGCGGCACCGAGGGCATGCACTTCATCATCCCCGGCTCGGCCCTGCTGGACGTTGAGAGACTGTGCGGCGATTCCGACGAAGAAGTCCTCCTGAACGTCGGTACCAAGCACACCTCCTTCACCATCGGCGGCACGGTCGTCATCTCCCGCAAACTGGAAGGCGACTTCCTCAACTACAAAAAATCCCTGCCGGAAAACTTCCGTTATACGGTAAAAGCCCTGCGCGAGGACCTGCTCGGAGCGACGGACCGCGTCTCCCTCGTCGTTGACGAGAAGATGAAGAGCCCCGTCCGCCTCGTGTTCGGCGACCAGAGGATAGACTTCTTCTGCAACACCCCGCTCGGCAAGGCCGGCGACGTCTGCCCCTGCGAGGGCGAGGGCGGAGACACCGAGATAGGCTTCAACGACCGCTATCTCCGCGATGCCCTGCGTGCCGCCCCGGTGAAGGAGCTCGAGGTCTGCATCAACACCGGTTCCTCCCCCTGCATTATCCGCGCTGCCGACGGGAGCGACGGTTTCACCTACATGATACTTCCGGTGCGCCTCAAGGCCGGGGAGTGAGCATGGAAAAGATTGAAATAACCACCGAGTTCATAAAGCTCGACGCGCTGCTCAAATTTGCCGGGCTCTGCGAGACCGGCGGCGAGGCCAAGCTCTGCGTCGAGGACGGGCTCGTGAAGGTGAACGGCGAGGTCTGCCTCCAGAGGGGCAAAAAAATACGCCCGGGCGACACCGTGGAGCTCGACGGCGAGGCCGTTGAGGTGGCCTCCGCATGAGGGTCAGCCGCATAGCGCTCTCGGGCTTCCGCAACTACGAGTGGGAGAGCTTCACCTTCGACCCCGGCACCAACGTCATCCGCGGCAAGAACGGGCAGGGCAAGACGAATCTGCTCGAGGCCGTGTTCATGCTGACGGGTGGGAAGAGCTTCCGCACCCGGTTTGACCGCGAGATAGTGGGCTTCGGCTTCTCCTCGGCGGAGATACTCGCCGACGTGGAGGCCGCGGGCCGGGAGCAGACGGTGAAGATAACGCTCGCGCCGGGGCAGAGGAAGCAGATACTTGTCAACTCCGTAAAAAAGAGCGCCTCGGAGCTCGCGGGGACCATGACCGCCGTGCTGTTTTCGCCGGACGACCTGGCGCTGGTGCGCGAGGGGGCGGCGGTGCGCCGTAGGCTGATGGACACGGCGATAAGCCAGCTGCGCCCGGGCTACGCCGCCGCGCTCTCGGATTTCAACCGGCTCTACGAGCAAAAGAGCGCCATCCTGCGCGACTGGCGCGAGAAGCCCAGCCTGCTGGACACGCTCGACGACTTCTCGGAGCGGCTTTGCCGCCTCTCGGCACGCCTGACGCGCTACCGGGCGGCCTTCTCCCAGCGCCTTGCCGAGGCGGCAGCGCCGATAAACCGGGACTTCTCCGGCGGGGCGGACGAGCTCACGATGAGCTACAAGCCCGTCTCGAGCGTGGAGAACCCCTTCGCCTCGGAGCGGGAGATATATTATGCCATCTGCGACCACCAGGAGAAGCACCGCGAGGCGGAGCTCGCCTCCGGCCAGTGCCTCACCGGCGCGCACAAGGACGACCTGGAGCTCATGATAAACGGCAAGAGCGCCCGGAGCTTTGCGTCCCAGGGCCAGGCGAGGACGGCGGCGCTCTCAGTAAAGCTGGCGGAGCGTGAGATCTTCCTAGCCGAGACGGGCGAATATCCCGTGCTGCTGCTCGACGACGTGCTCTCGGAGCTGGACGCCGAGAGGCAGGAGTTCGTCTTGAACCGCATCGGCGGCGGGCAGACGCTCATCACCTGCTGTGAGGACGACGGCGTCGCAAAACGGACGGGCGGCCGGGTGATGACCATCTCCGGCGGGAGGCTCGTATGATTTACCTCAACCTCGGCGGCGGCAACGTCGTGAGACGCAGCAGCATCGTCGCCATCTGCGATATAGACAACACCACCTGCTCCCGCGCCACGCGGGAGCTGCTCGCCGCAGCGGAAAAGGCGGGCGAGGTCATAAACGCCGCGGAGGACCTGCCGCGCTCCTTCGTGCTCTGTGAGGAGGGCGGCGAGCGCCGGGTCTGGCTCTCGTCCCTGTCCTCGGCGGCACTATCCAGAAGATAAGGGGAAGCTATATGTCCGACATAAGCGAAAAGATCACCAAGGAATACGACGCGAGCCAGATCCAGGTGCTCGAGGGCCTAGAGGCCGTCAGGCTCAGGCCCGGCATGTATATAGGCTCGACCTCGTCCTCCGGTCTGCACCACCTCGTGTACGAGATCGTGGATAACGCCATCGACGAATCGCTGGCGGGCTACTGCGACAATATCGAGGTCGTCATAGAGCCGGGGGACGTCATCTGCGTCACGGATAACGGCCGCGGCATACCCGTCGATATACAGGAGCAGACGGGCAAGCCCGCACTCGAGGTCGTTTACACCGTGCTGCACGCGGGCGGCAAGTTCGGCGGCGGGGGCTACAAGGTCTCCGGCGGCCTGCACGGCGTCGGCGCCAGCGTCGTCAACGCGCTCTCCGACTGGCTGGAGGTCAGCGTCCACAAGAACGGGAAGATCTATCAGATGAAGTTCTCCCGCGGCGACATCACGCAGCCGATGACCATCGTCGGCGAGACCGACCACACCGGCACCGTGGTCCGCTTCCACCCGGACCCCGAGATGTTCGAGGACACGGTGTTCGATTATGACACGCTCCACACCCGCATGAGGGAGCAGGCCTTCCTCAACGCCGGTCTGCGCATCAGCACTGAGGACAGGCGCGAGGGCAAGGAGCAGAAGGACGTCATGCACTACGCGGGCGGCATCCGCGAGTTCGTGAGTTTCATAAACCGCAACAAGACCCCGCTGCACGACGACGTCATCTATATGTCCGGCTCCCGCGAGGACTCCGAGTGCGAGATAGCCATGCAGTACAACGACGGCTACAACGAGATCCTCGTCTCCTTCGCCAACAACATCCACACGCCGGAGGGCGGCATGCACGAGACCGGCTTCAAGGCCGCGCTCACCCGCGTGCTCAACGCCTACGGCCGCAAGACGAACATCCTCAAGGAGGGCGAGAGCGTCTCCGGCGACGACTGCCGCGAGGGCCTGACCGCCATCATCTCGGTCAAACTGACGAATCCTCAGTTCGAGGGCCAGACAAAGGCAAAGCTCGGCAACTCCGACATGCGCACGCTGGTGGACAGCGTGGTGAGCGACAAGCTCGAGCAGTTCCTCGAGGAGAACCCCGCCGTGGGCCGCACCATACTCGACAAGGCGATGACCGCCTCCAAGGCCCGCGAGGCCGCGAGGAGGGCGCGCGAGAACGTCCGCCGCAAGAACGCCCTCGAGGGCTCCACCCTCCCCGGCAAGCTGCGCGACTGCAATGAGCGCGACCCAGCCCTCACCGAGCTCTACATCGTCGAGGGCGACAGCGCAGGCGGCTCCGCCACCAGCGGCCGCGACAGCCGCTTCCAGGCCATCCTCCCGCTCTGGGGCAAGATGCTCAACGTCGAGAAGGTCCGCGAGGAGAAGGTATACGGCAACGACAAACTCAACCCCGTCATAACCGCCCTCGGCGCCGGACTCGGTGAGGACTTCGACCTCGCAAAGCTGCGTTACCACAAGATAATCATCATGGCCGATGCCGATGTCGACGGCAGCCATATCAGGACGCTGCTGCTGACCTTCTTCTTCCGCTATATGCGCCCGCTCATCGAGCACGGCTATGTCTACGCCGCGGTGCCCCCGCTCTACAAGCTCACGAGGGGCAAGACGACGCGCGTGGCCTACGACGACCGCGAGCGCGACCGCATAAGCGCCGAGCTGCGCAAGGACAACCCCAACGCCAAGGTCGACATCAGCCGCTTCAAAGGCCTCGGCGAGATGGACGCCCACGAGCTCTGGGAGACCACCATGGACCCCGAAAAGCGCACCCTCAAGCGCATAGAGCTAGACGACGCCGTCAAGGCCGACGAGATATTCACCATCCTCATGGGCGAGAAGGTCGAACCCAGAAAGGAGTTCATCGAGAAGAACGCGCAGTACGTCGTGAACCTCGACATCTGACAAGACAAATACTACACCTAAGGTGGTAACACAATGGCAAAGGATTATAAGCCAGAAGACATAATGTTCCCCGACCAGAAGATCGTCACGAGCGAGATCGTGAACGAGATGAAGACCAGCTATATCGACTACGCGATGAGCGTCATCGTGGGCCGTGCGCTGCCGGACGTGCGCGACGGGCTCAAGCCCGTCCACAGGCGCATCCTCTACACGATGTACGAGGGCGGGCTGACCTCCGACAAGGCCTTCAAAAAGTGCGCCACCGCCGTCGGCGACGTGCTCGGCCACTATCACCCCCACGGCGACGCCTCCGTCTACGACGCGCTGGTCCGCCTGGCGCAGAACTTCTCCATGCGCTATCCGCTCATCGAGGGCCACGGCAACTTCGGCTCCGTGGACGGCGACCCCCCCGCGGCTTACCGTTACACCGAGGCCCGCATGGCGAAGATCTCCGACGAGATGCTCCGCGACATCGACAAGGACACCGTCGACTGGGACCCCAACTTCGACGAGAGCCGCAAGGAGCCCCGCGTGCTCCCCGCGCGCTTCCCGAACCTCCTGGTCAACGGCTCCAGCGGTATCGCCGTCGGCATGGCGACGAACATCCCGCCCCACAACCTCACCGAGGTCATAAACGCCTGCATCTGCGTCCTCGACAACCCGGACGCCGGGCTCCCGGACCTCATGGAGCACATCAAAGGTCCCGACTTCCCCACAAAGGGCATAATAATGGGCCGCAGCGGCATACGTGCGGCCTACGGCACCGGCAGGGGCAAGGTCATCGTCCGTGCCCGCACCGAGATCGAGGAGTACGGTCACGACCGTTTCCGCATCATCGTCACCGAGCTGCCCTATCAGGTCAACAAGCGCCAACTCATTGAGAACATCGCCGACCAGGTGCGCGACAAGCGCATAGAGGGCATTTCCGGCCTCCGAGACGAGTCCGACCGCAACGGCATGCGCATAGTCATCGAGATAAAGCGCGATGCGAACACCCAGGTCGTCTTGAACCGGCTCTTCGCCCAGACCCAGCTGCAGACCTCCTTCTCCATCAACATGCTGGCCCTTGTGGACAACCAGAGCCAGCCGAAGATACTCTCCCTGCGCCACATCATCGACGAGTATCTCAAGTTCCAGGAGGAGATAATCACCCGCCGCACCCAGTACGACCTCAAGAAGGCCAAGGAGCGCGAGCACCTGCTCGAGGGCCTGCTCATCGCCCAGGACAACATCGACGAGGTCATCCGCATAATCCGCCACAGCTATGACGACGCCAAGGAGAACCTGATGGCGCGCTTCGGCCTCGACGACGTGCAGGCCCAGGCCATCCTCGACATGCGTCTCAAAGCCCTCCAGGGCCTCGACCGCGAGAAGCTGGAGAAGGAATACGCCGAGCTCGAGGAGCGCATAGCCTATTACGAGGGCCTGCTCGCCGACCCCGAGAAGATAAAGGGCGTCCTCAAGGACGAGCTCGCCGCCATCCGCGACAAGTACGGCGACGAGCGCAAGACCGAGATCCAGGACGTCGAGGACGAGATCGACGTCGAAGACCTCATCGAGGAGGAGGAGTGCGTCTACACCCTCACCCACGGCGGATATATCAAGCGCATGGCAGCCTCCGAATACCGCGCTCAGGGCAGAGGCGGCAAGGGTGTCCGCGCCATGACCACGCGCGAGGAGGACTATGTCGAGACCGTGTTCACCGCCTCGACCCACGACTACATCCTCTTCTTCACCAACTTCGGCCGGGTCTACCGCAAGAAGGGCTATCAGATACCCGAGGCCGGCCGCACCGCGCGCGGGACCAACATCGTGAACATCATCCCCGTCGAGCCGGGCGAGAAGGTCAGCGCCATGCTGCATGTGCGCGAGCTGGGCGACATGTACATCTTCATGGTCACGAGAAACGGCACGGTCAAGCGCCTGCCGCTGGACGCCATAAAGAACATCCGCAAGACCGGCATCCGCGCTCTCTCCATCGCCGAGGACGACGAGCTCATCACCGTCCGCCTCACGGACGGCAAGCAGAACATCCTCATTGCCACTCACGAGGGCTACGCCATCTGCTTTGACGAGAACGACGTGCGTCCCATGGGCCGTGAGGCCGCGGGAGTGCGCGGCATAAAGCTGCGCGAGGGCGACTATGTCGTCGGCGCTGGCCGCGCCGGAGGCGGCACGGAGCTGCTCTCCGTCACCGAGAACGGCTACGGCAAGCGCACCCCGCTCGACGAGTATCTCCGCGGCGCGGACGGCGAGCGCCAGCCCCAGAGCCGCGGCGGCATGGGCCTCAAGAACTACAACTGCACCGAAAAAACCGGCTACGTCGCGGACGTCAAGGTCGTCCATGACGACGACGACCTGCTCATCGTCGCCGACGACGGCACCATCATCCGCACCGCGGCCTCCGGCGTCTCCATCCTCGGCCGCGCCACCCAGGGCGTGCGCATCATGCGCCCGAATCCGGGCGCCAAGGTCATCTCCGTCGCGCGCACGGACCGCGAGGAGGAGGACGGCGCCGAAGCCGAGCCCTCCGTGGCCCCTGAGACCGGAGAGACCGACGAATAATAATGAAAAAAGTCTGCATATACACTGACGGGGCCTGCTCGGGAAACCCGGGCCCCGGCGGCTGGGCGGCCATACTCACCTACGGCGAAAACGAGCGCGAGCTCTCCGGCGGAGAGAGCGCTACGACGAACAACCGCATGGAGCTGATGGCGGTAATATCGGCGCTCACGGCTCTCAAGGAGAGCTGCGAGGTGGAGCTCTGGACGGACTCCCAGTATATCGAAAAGGCGATAAACGAGGGCTGGCTCGCGGGCTGGAAGCGCCGCGGATGGAAGCGCAAGGGTGGTGAGCTCAAGAATATCGAGCTCTGGCAGGAGCTGGACCGCCTGCTGGGCCTGCACAGGGTCAATTTCAACTGGCTCAAGGGCCACGACGGCCACGAGTACAACGAGCGCTGCGACGCCCTCGCCGTCGCCGAAAGGGACAAATATTCTCGCCAATGAGGTAGACGACTTGAAAGCAAAAAACCGGAACAAATTCCAAAGATCCGATCTTTCGGTGTTCTT
>ENA-OOXJ01001593-OOXJ01001593.1-human-gut-metagenome-genome-assembly--contig:-NODE-1593-length-13844-cov-4.574008_pt1 | contig 13844 bp, 14 predicted proteins | sample MGYA00241587_ERZ501343 | MGnify/ENA primary metagenome ERZ501343 (study PRJEB25962, sample SAMEA2042918) | human gut metagenome | biome: human gut; feature: human-associated habitat; material: faeces... | reverse complement strand
AGCAACCAGAACGACCAGCACGGCGGACAGTCCATCGTCAACTTCGACTACGGCCTGGCCCCGGGCGTCAAGAAGACCTTCCGCAAGCGCTACCGCGACAACGTCATCCGCGGCCTGGAGCTGATGGAGGGCGACACCGTCTCCAAGCTGGCGGGTATGCGCAAGGTGGTGGCTCAGCGTATGCTGCAGTCCCACACGGAGATCCCCCCGGTTACCCAGAACACCAAGGTGGATGTTACAGAGCTGATGAAGTTCCGCAAGATGCTCCTGGCCGAGACGGGCAACAAGTATTCCGTCAACGATCTGATCCTCAAGGCCACGGCCAAGTGCCTGCGCCAGCACCCGGAGGTGCTGGTGAGCCTGGACGGCGACCAGGTCATCCAGCGGGCCCATGTAAACCTGGGCATGGCAGTGGCTCTGGACGCGGGATTGATCGTTCCTGTGATCCGCGACGCCGACCGCATGGGCCTGGACGCCCTCTCCGCCGCCGCCAAGGATCTGGCCTCCCGGGCCAAGAGCAACAAGCTGACCCCGGACGAGTACAAGGGCTCCACCTTCTCTGTTTCTAACCTGGGTATGTTCGGCATTGAGACCTTCACACCCATCGTCAACCAGCCCGACGCCGCCATTTTGGGCGTGTGCGCTGTGGAGGACGAGCTGGTGATGGACGACGAGGGCAACATCTCCAAGCACCAGGTCATGCGGCTGTCCTTTACCTATGACCACCGCCTCATCGACGGCGCCGTGGCCGCCAAGTTCGTGATGGCTCTCCGGGATTTGCTGGAGAAGCCCATGAGCATCATCCTGTAAGCGGGGAGGATTAGAATATGGCTTATGAACTGAAAATGCCCCAGCTGGGCCTGACTATGGAGGAGGGTACTCTTTCCAAGTGGCTCAAGCACGAGGGCGATACCGTGAAGGCCGGCGAGGTGGTGGCGGAGATCACCACCGATAAGCTGACCAATGAGCTGACCAGCGAGCAGGACGGCGTTATGCTGAAGCTGGTGGCTCAGGAGGGTGACGACATTCCCGTCAAGGGTACCCTGGCCTGGATCGGCCAGCCCGGTGAGGCGATTCCCGGCGCTGCCGCTCCCGCCGCTGCCCCTGTCGGCGGCAAAAAGTCCGTCATCGTCATCGGCGGCGGCCCCGGTGGCTATGTGGCTGCCATCCGCGCCGCACAGCTGGGTGCGGAGGTCACCGTTGTGGAGAAGCAGTACCTGGGCGGCACCTGCCTGAATGTGGGCTGCATTCCCACTAAGTGCCTGCTGCATTCCGCCGAGCTGGTGGAGCAGATCAAGACCCAGGGTAAGGAAATCGGCGTGGAGGTAGAGGGCGTCAAGGTCAACTTCCCCCAGGTCATCGCCCATAAGAACGCCATCAGCAAGCAGCTCACCAGCGGTGTGGCCGGCCTGCTGAAGCTGAACAAGGTCAAGAAGGTGGACGGCACCGCCAAGTTCACCGGCGAGAAGCAGCTGGAGGTCACCAAGGCCGACGGCAGCAAGGAGACCATGACCGCCGACGCCATTATCGTGGCCACCGGCTCCGTCAATGCCCAGCCCCCCATTCCCGGCCTGAAGGAAAACCCCAACTGCATCGACTCCACCGGCGCTCTGTCCCTGGAGAAGCTGCCACAGACCATGGTGGTCATCGGCGGCGGCGTCATCGGATTGGAGCTGGCCTGCGCTTACGCAGCCTTCGGCACCAAGATCACCGTGGTGGAGGCTATGGACCATATGCTGCCCATGCTGGACGGCGATCTGACAAAGATCGGCGTGGCCCACATGAAGAAGATGGGCATGGACTTCCATCTGGAGTGCCCTGTGCAGTCTGTGGAGAGCAGCCCCGTGGGCGCCAAGGTGGTCTGCAAGGATAAGAGCGGCAAGACCGTCACCTTTGAGGCGGAGAAGGTGCTGGTGGCCATCGGCCGCAAGGCCAATACCGCCGGGCTGGACCTGGCCGCCGGAAAAATCGACAACGACAAGGGCCGCATCCTGGTAAATGACAAGATGGAGACCAATGTGCCCGGCGTGTACGCCATCGGCGACTGCGTGTTCGGCCATGCACAGCTGGCCCACACCGCCTCCGCCATGGGCGAGGTAGCCTCGGAGAACATCTGCGGCCTGGAGGCTCACTACTGCGAAAAGACCAATCCCACCTGCGTGTACATGGAGCCGGAGGCGGCCTCCGTGGGTCTGACCGAGGAGCAGTGTAAGGCCCAGGGCATTGCCTACAAGGTGGGCAAGTTCTCCATGAGCGCCAACGGCAAGGCCCTGATCCTCAACGGCGGCGAGGGCCTGGTGAAGATCATCGCCGGGGCCGAGTACGGTGAGATTTTGGGTATGCACATCATCGGGCCCCGGGCTACCGACCTCATCGCTGAGGGCGCCTTGGCCATCGAGGGTGAGATGACCCTGGATGAGATCATCGACACCATCCACTCTCACCCCACTGTCACGGAGACCATGCGCGAGGCGGCGCTGAACGCCGAAAAACGTGCCATTCATACCAAAAACTGAGTTAGCCCTATCCCTTTCCCTCCGAGAGCTTCCCCTCTCTCACTCTCGGAGGGATTTTTTCTCACAAACAGGAGGATAATGTATGCAGCGTGCTGTACACTATTTAGAAACGGGCTCCCAAAGTCCATATTACAATCTTGCCTTTGAGGAGTATGTGCTGACCCACCGCACTCAGGGTGACTATCTTCTGCTGTGGCAGAATGAAAACACCATCGTGGTGGGGCAGAATCAGAATACCGAGGCCGAGATCAACCGCCCCTTTGTGGAGGCGCATCACATCAATGTGGTGCGCCGCAGTACCGGCGGCGGCGCAGTCTATCACGACCTGGGGAATTTGAACTATTCCTTTATCACCGACGCCGGAGACAAGGCCAGCATCAGCATGGACCGCTTCACGAGCCCTGTGGTAGAGGCGCTGAAGGGCCTGGGACTGCAGGCGGAGGCCTCCGGCCGCAACGATATTTTGGTGGAGGGACGGAAGGTTTCCGGCACGGCCCAGCGGCTGTACGGAAACCGTATCCTGCACCACGGGACCCTACTTTTTGATGCTAACGCCGATATGGTGGCCGGGGCCCTGCAGGTGGACCCGGAGAAGTTCCGCTCCAAGAGCACCAAGTCCGTCCGCAGCCGCATCGGCAATATCCGCAGCTTTTTGAAGCAGGATATGGATATGCCCGCCTTCTGGGCGTATCTGAAAGAGGCCCTGGCCGGCAGCGGAATGGTGTTTGACACCCTGACAGCCGACGAGCTGGCGCAGGTGGACAAGCTGAAGACGGAGAAATACGACACCTGGGAGTGGAACTATGGCCGCTCGCCTAAGTTCGATATGACCGGTAAGCGCTACTGGGACGGCGGCTGCCTGGAGGTAGGCGTCTCTGTGTCCCACGGCTGTATAACAGATATCCGTTTCAATGGCGATTTCCTGGCGGTTTGCAGCATAGAGCCGCTGGTGGAGGCCCTGCGAGGCGTCCCCTTCCGCCGGGAAGATGTCTGCCGGGTGCTGAACAGCCTGCCGACATCAAAGCTGCTCGGCGCCATCACAGAGGAGCAGGTGCTGGACACGATCTTCTGCGATGATTGTCCGTCGGTGTGAGATATCAAGTGATAGCTGCGCTCTGTGTGCCTTGATTGGTGAGATATGCTCCAATCGGCTCCTGCCGGGTGCCTTTCCTCGTTATTGCAAGAAAATACCCCTGTTTCGTTTTGCCGAAACAGGGGTATTTTTGAAGCTTTTTGACAGATGAAAAAGAGGCGGGGCCCGGCCAAATGAGCCTGCCGTTTTCTCTGCAGCCGGTGTATATCCGGCCTTGGCATAAAGGATCAAGGCCGATGGGTCAGAGGCGTTTTTTTACAGCACCTTGTTGAGAAAGCTGATCAGGCGCGGACTTTCGGGGTGCGCAAAGAGCTCGTGAGAGGGCTTGTCCTCCTCTATGTGCCCACCGTCCAGGAAGATGGTGCGGCTGCTGACCTCACGGGCAAAGCGCATCTCATGGGTGACGACGATCATGGTCATACCGCTTTCTGCAAGATTTTTCATAACATCCAGCACCTCCCCGATCATTTCCGGGTCAAGGGCGCTGGTCGGCTCGTCAAAGAGCATCACCTCGGGATCCATCATCAGCGAACGCACAATGGCTATGCGCTGCTTCTGCCCGCCGGAGAGCTGGCTGGGGTATGCGTCGGCGCGGTCGGCCAGCCCCACGCGGCCAAGCAGCTCCAAGGCCTTGGCCTCTGCCTCCGCCCGATCCATGCCCTTAATGCGGATGGGGCCGGCGGTCAGGTTTTTCATCACATTCATATTGTTGAACAGGTTGAACTGCTGGAATACCATGCCCATTTTCTGCCGGTGCTGGTCGATATGCTTGCTTTGTCCCTTGGCGCAGATGTCCACGCCGTCAATCAGGATCTGCCCGGAGGTCGGCTTTTCCAGCAGATTCAGGCAGCGCAGAAAGGTGCTTTTGCCGCCGCCGGAGGGACCGATAATGGATACCACCTCGTTTTTATTAAAGGAAACGCTGATGTTCTTGAGGACCTCAAGCTTATGAAAGCTTTTACACAGGTCTATGACCTGCAGGATATTTTCACTTGCCATGATTCATCTTCCTTTCTGCCAGTGAGATCAGGCGGCCGCCCGTAAAGGTCATCGCAAAATAGCACAGCGCCGCGATAGCAAGGCAGGCCAGGCTCTTGTAGGTGACGGCGATGACATCATTGGTGCGGAACATCAGGTCGGCAAGGCCGATAACGGAGACGATAGAGGATTCCTTGATAACGGTGACAAACTCATTGCCCAGAGCCGGGAGGATATTGCGGATAGCCTGGGGCAAAACAACCAGCCGCATAGCCTGACCGTGGCTGAAGCCGATGCTGCGTGCAGCCTCCATCTGGCCGTAGTCCACAGCCTGCACGCCGGAGCGGATGATCTCAGCCACATAGGCACAGCTGTTGATGCTCATGGCGATAATCCCGGCGGAAAAACGCGAAAAATTCGGGATCCAGGCAATATCGGGAAGCGCAAAGCCGATCATGGGCAGACCGTAAAAAATGAACATGAGCTGCACCATCAGCGGTGTTCCGCGGATAAACTCAATGTAGGCCACTGCGAACCAGCGAAGGGGCGGAATTTTACTCATGCGCATACAGGACATGAGCGTGCCGAAAATCGTACCGAATAACACGGTGAAGGCTGCGATGATCAGGGTGTTGACGATGCCCTCCTCAAAGAAGCTGTGGTACCGGGCGATGAGCTGTCCGATGGTCTCGATAAACTCGATGAATTTCATGGGGAACCCTCCTCAATGCATAGCCGGGCTTCGCCGCCGAAACGGCGAAGCCCGTGGTTTGCGTACTTATGCTGTTCTCTCGCCTGTGTTTTACAGGCCGAGGCTGGCGGCCAGCTTAACAGCCTCATCGTAAGCCTTCTGATAGCTGCCGTCGGAGGTGACCTTGTCGATGACCTGGTTCACGGCGGCCACCAGATCCTCGTTGCCCTTGGCGATCACGACGGACTTACCGAAGGAGGCCTCCTCTGCGGTGAAGGCAAAGTTGGAAACCTCCAGACCACCGTTGCTGGTGGCCACCAGAGACTCGCCCACAGCCTGATCCACCACCAGGCCGGCAATGTTGCCATTCTGAACCTCCAGGGCAAGGGCGGGGTACTTCTCCAGCTCAAAGAGCTCACTGTCGGGGAGGGCGGACTGGATCAGCTGGGACTGAATGGTGCCCTTCTGTGCGCCGACCTTCTGCCCGGCAAGGGATTCCTTGGTGGAGTAGACATCTGCGTTGCCGGTCTTGACGATCAGCAGCTGTGCGCTGGTCTCATAGAGGTTGCTGAAGTCGATCTCCTTTGCACGCTCAGGGGTGTTGGTGAAGGCTGCGATGCCCAGGTCAACCTGGCCGGACTGAACAGCGGGGATGATGCCGTCGAAGGACATGTCCACTACCTCCAGCTGAACGCCCAGGCTGTCGGCAATCTGCTGTGCCAGCCACATATCGCAGCCAACGAAGTTAGCGTCCAGATCCTTGAACTCATAGGGGGCATACTGGGCCTCGGTGCCCACAACCAGCTTGCCGCTGTCCTTGATCTTTTTGAGCAGGGCTCCGGTCTGTTCCTGCTGGGTGTCGCCGCTTCCGCCGCCGGCCTGATCGTTGGTCTTGCTGCAGCCGGTCATAACCGACAGCAGCATCAGCACGCCAAGTGCCAATGCAAGCATCTTCTTTGCCAAGTTAAAATTTTTCATACTTTCCTCCGTTTCATGCATTTAAATGCATATTCATATGTTTTATGTGCATAATTATACACGCGCAGATTGATTTGTAAATAGCCGTCTGTCACAATATTGCAAAAAAAATAAGCACCCAAATTGTGCAAAAATGCAAAAAGGGGAGAAGCTGTCAAAACGACAGCTTCTCCATGCGGTCAAATGCAGTTTTAAGGTGTTCAATGCCGACGGTGCAGGCGATACGGAAGTGTCCTGCGCCGCTTACGCCGAAGGGTGTGCCGGGACTGACCAGGATATGCGCCCTCTCTAACAGGGCCTTGCAGAACTGCTTTTCATCCAATCCGGTTTTCTCGATGCCGGGGAAGAGATAGAAGGTACCCTTAGGGCGGACGAGGCTGAGGTAGGGGATTTTTTCGATCCGGTCAGCGGCGTAAAAGATCCGGTCGCGGTATTCGGAAATATACTTTTCCCGGATCGACCTGCGCATGGAAAGCGCCTGGATGGCCGCACGCTGAGAAACAGAGGGTGCGGTGTAAACCAGCGAGCCATTGATGCGATTCATCACCGCAAGCAGCTCCGGCTCGGCGATAATGACGCCGACACGCCAGCCTGTCATGAGGTAGTTCTTGGAAAAGCTGTTAAGGGTAATGGTGCGCTGGGCCATGCCGGGCAGGGTGCGGATAGGGCAGAAGTCCCCCTCATACAGGTAGGTGGTATAGATCTCATCGGCGGCAACCAGCAGGTCATACTCCTGCGCAATGCGGGCCAGCATGGACAGGGTATCCCTGTCATAGCTCATGCCGGTGGGATTGGTGGGGTTATTGAAGATAATGGCCTTGGTGCGCGGCGTGATGGCGGCGCGCAGCCGGGCTTCATCGATGGCGTAATTTTCCTCGGCATAGGTGGGCACATCCACACAAACGCCTCCGGCCAGCTCGATCTGGGAGCGGTATACGGCGAAATAGGGGGAAAAGACGATCACCTCGTCGCCGGGGTCAAGAATGGCAAGCATGGTGAGCGCCATACCCAGGCAGCTGGATGTACTCACAAGCACATGGTCGCCGGAGAGGGGCTGGCCGAAATCCTCCTCCCAGGCCCGGCAAACCGCAGAGATAAGCTCAGGATCGCCCTTGGGATCGCCATAGTGTGTGTGGCCCAGTCCGGCATCGCGGAATGCGGCGGAGATAATGGCCTCATCGGTGGTAAAGTCGGTGTCGCCGATGCTCAGGTCAATAATATCATTGTACTTGGACAGGGCCTCGGTATCAAGGGATAAGCCTGTGCCGCCCAGCTGAAAACGCCGGGCAATGTAGTTACGCTTCATTGGCAGATGCCTCCTTAACGATGTGTGGGATCACGGTGGCCCCATTGGGGATCACATAGACGGTTTTTCCCGGAAGCCGGGCTGCCTCAAGCAGCGCCTCTACATCGGAGAAGGCCCGGATCCCCATGGGCTCCACCGCCTTGGGATCAATGCTGGAATAGAGCAGGATATTATAGCGCTGTGCCTGCTCACAGTTGAGGAAGAAAACATAGCCGGCCACCGTGAAATGCTCGCGCAGGCGCTGCTCAATGGTGCCGGCAAGGAGGTCCTTCGACCAGCCGAAGTATTCGGCAGGCCCGCCGCCCTCCCGGGCCTCGATCACAAGGATCAGCGTGCCTCCCGGCTTCAGAGCCGATTCTACGTTATCAATGGCCTTGGTGCCCTGGTAGAGAGAAATGTCCTTGGGAAAGCCGCCGCAGCTTGTAATGACAACATCCGCCTTCCGGGGCACATCCACCTGGTAAATGCGGTTAACCGTCCGGCAGGCCTGCTCCCAGGAGGTGAGATAATGACCGGAAAAAATAGCGGCCAAGCGCATTTGGGTGTTCATGACAAGATTGACCATAAACAGGTTTTTCACCAGGCCGGCGGCTTCGCACATATCCTCGTGCAGGGGATTGCCCTGTAAAATACCGTTGCCCACGGCCGGGTTGGAGCGCAGGGCTGCGGCATCCAGGGAAAAGGCGTGGTTGTGAAAGATGGTCTCCCGGCTGCTGATGCCGGGCAGGATGCTCTTGCGGCCGCCGCCGAAGCCGGCCATCACATGATGTGTTGCCGCGCCGAGGCAGATGACCATGTCCGCCAGGGCCGCAGTGCGATTGATGGAGACCGGCGTGCCGTGGGGCGTTGTGCCGAGATAGACGAGATCATCGGAATCGCAGTTGTGGTTTTCCACGGTGATCCGGTCGTAAACGGCGTCCGTCACCAGGGTGCGCAGCTCTGCCTCATCGCCGCCGGTATGCGTGCCGTTGGCGATGACGATGGTGATGTCATCCTCACGCACGCCGCAGCGCTGGGTGAGATAGTCCACCAGATGCGGCACCACCAGATCCTGCCGCATCCAGAAGCGCGACATATCGCTGACCACCAGCGCAACGGTGCTGCCCGGGGTGACCCGCCGGCACAGGGGTGCGCTGTCAATGGGCGCATCCAGGGAGGCCCACAGCTCCCTGCGTATGTCGGAAATCGGCTCCACCACATTGCCGTGCAGCTCTCCGATGATGTTCTTCTCCTCCAGCGGGAACTCCACCGTGCCGCTGCCGTATGCAAATCGATAGGTTTTCATTTGCTCCACCTGCATATCCTGTAAAAATAATAGTAAGAGTATACGGCAAAGAAGAAAAAGATGCAACAGACAACATTCATAAAATTGAGAAAAAATTGACAAATTAAAATGACGCAGCGCAAGAGAAGCATTGCGTATATATGGAGCCGGGGCGAAGGGGGCCTGCTACCCTCTCTGCTTCGACAAAAATCACCCGGCCGCTGAAAAGCAGCCGGATGAAACTGTCAAGAAAAACATTCGCCTATGGAAAAAGGACGCCGGGAGGCGTCCTTTTCGGCCAAGACTATTGCATGCATATATAGCAGACAATGGATGCTACACCATGACAAACATATTGTAGTGCTTCATCAAGCGGATATCCTCCTTGGATATCATCAGCTCCTGGACCAGCGCCTTATCGATGGGAAGCGGCGTTTTGCTGAGAAGACGCTTGGCGGCAGAGGGCATCAGCGGACGGCAGGAGATGCCATAGGTCAGCACCCACTTCCGATCGTCGTCCATATAGGGCTGGGGGATGCCGATCTGGTATTTATCCATGGGCATATCGTTGTTCTCGAAAAGCATGGCGCTGAAGGCCTCATAGTGGGCCAAGGTGCCGCGGAAGGTGCTCTCGCAGATTTGGTAGCGGGCCAGATCCTTGACGTTCATGTACATGAGTGCCTCAGCCCGCCCCACTGCATCGGCGACGAGGCACTGGAGGTCACCCTGGATGCGGTGGAGTACTGCCTGCAGCAGGGGCTGAGGGATGGCATGACACCGGAGGAGCAGGCCAAGCGACTCCCCTTCCGTCTCATCCATGCCCAGATGGCCACGCCGGAGCTGATCGAGCGTATGAAGAAGCTGCCGCTGGTGCTGGACATCCAGCCCACATTCCTGATGACCGACCTGCACTGGATTGAGGAGCGCGTGGGCAAGGAGCGTGCCGCACTGAGCTATCCCTGGAAGACGTATCTGGATGAGGGCTTAGTCATGGCCGGAGGCTCCGATGCGCCGGTGGAGAGCTTCAACCCCTGGCTCGGCATCTACGCCGCCGTGACCCGCCAGGACATGGACGGCTATCCCGCAGGCGGCTATCATCCCGACGAGAAGATATCCGTATATGACGCGGTGTGCATGTACAGCAAAAATGTGGCCTACGCCAACGGCAACCAGGATCTGATGGGCACCATCGAGGCTGGCAAGTTCGCCGACATGGTGGTCATCGACCGCGACATCTTCCACATCCCCGAAAATGACATCAAGGATATTCAGGTGCTGAACACCTACATGGCCGGCATCGAGAGATATCACCGCAATTGATACGCGCGGGCACAACAAACAAAAAGGAGCTAAGTCATGAAACTAAATTCTTTTGAATCGGCAAGCTGCTGCCCTGCTTCGCCGTGTTTGGCAAGGAGGCCCATGTGGGCCAGGCCTTCAGTGCGCTGGACCCCAACCTGGTGCTGGCCAATATCACGCGCAAGATGTCCCTGAACACTGACCTGTGCGACATCGCCCAGGGCGAGGTCGCCATTCCGCCCATCTCCCTGAAGGAGATGGATACCAAGGGCCCCTACACTGTGCAGACGGCGCTGACGGCCTTCGGCTACTACAACTTCTTCACCCACGGCTGGAGCCCTGCCGTCGTGCTGGAAAAGAGCAAGCAGATGGCCGTGGAGGCCTTTGACGAGACGGTGGAATATCTGAATGCCCAATACAAGCGCTTCTGTGAGCTGAGCAAGGTGGAATTCCACCAGCTGCCCTGGAAGACCCGGGTCTACACCTGGAGCGAGTTTTATAACGAGCTGGCAGCGGCACATGGCGAGGCCTTTAAAAAGGCTATCCACGAGTTCACCGTGAAGCTGCACAAGGATGAACCCGAGCTGGACCTGCGCCTGTTCGGCCTGCGTGTGGTGCAGGAGGCCTGGAAGTGGTCTGAGGACAAGTCCCCCGCCGTGGTGGTGTTCTTCGGCTCCATCTTCAATGCCCGTATCGAGATAACCGGCCGCACGGCCAAGGAAAAGGCCCTGCTGGATGCGGTGGAGAGCGCCATCGAGGTGGTGCGGCCCGAGGCCCGGCGCCAGATCAAGACCCGCATGTTCTACCCCTACATCTCTGACTCCAGCTTTATGGCCGTGTGTGACGACACCCTGGCGATCCAGGCGCTGGAGACGAATATGCCCCAGTATGGCGTGAAATACACGCACACGGTGGATAAGATCCGTCAGATCGACGTCCCCGTTGTCAATATTGGTACCTTTGGTCGTGACGGACACATGCTTACCGAGCGCGTGGATATGCGGCAGACGTTTCAGAACGTCCCCAATATCACCTATGAAACGGTGAAACGTCTGCTGAGCTGAGCCCCCTGCCCCAAGCGCACAAGCACAAAGCACACAAACGCACAACCACAAGCAAAACCGCAGAGAAAGTCACCTATTATTATGTATGGAAAAGGAGAAAAGTATGGCTATATTGCAAGTTATTCAAGATTTTGGCAACTGGTTTTGGGGCATTCCCATTCTGATCCTCATCGGCGGCGGCTTGTTCCTGACCATCTATCTGGGCTTCCCTCAGATCCGTCACTTTGGCTACGCCATGAGCCAGACCTTCGGTAAGATGTTTGCCAAGAAGGAGGAGGGCAAGGTCCGTCCCATTTCCGCCGCATTTGCGGCACTGGCCTGCGCCGTTGGCGCCTCCAACATCGTTGGTGTGCCCGTGGCCATCGCCCTGGGTGGCCCCGGCGCCGTGTTCTGGATCTGGGTTCTGGCCATTCTCGGCATGTGCACCAAGTACTGCGAGGTTGCGCTGGGCATCAAGTACCGCCGTAAAAACGACGTGGGCGAGTGGGTCGGCGGCCCGGCTTGCCATCTTCGTCGCCGTCACGGTGTTCCTGTTTGTGTTCTCCACGATTATCTCCGCTGGCTTCTTCGGCCAGATTCAGGCTGAGATCCTGTTCGGCCGTAAGTTCTCCAAGGTGTGGGTGTATATTTATCCCCTGTTCATCTGCTTCGCCTGCGCGTTCTCCAACGTGACCACCATGTATATGATCCTTGACGGCTTCCTGGCCGTGGTCGTCATCCTGAACATGATTGGCCTGGTGTTCATGTGCAAGCAGGTGAAGGACCTGCAGAGGGAGTATTACAACACGCCCGGTATGTACTACCTGGCCGACAGGGCTGCCAAGGAGGCCAAAAAAGCCGCAAAGTAATGGCTGAAGCAGCGCAGCACAGTGTTAAACCCTATCCCCGCGACTGATATTTCCTGCGTTTTGTGTGCTTACTCCTCACTGAATTCCTCAGCAAATGGTGCTGGCGTCTGCCGGCGCCGGATCCCGGTCCGGCCTTGTGCCGGGCCGGGCTTCCAATACGGTCTGATGCAAAATAGCCCCAATCAAAATCATAACCACCAGTAAACTGGTGGTTTCAGCGTGCCGAAATAGTTTTTTTCGCCCCGCTGCCTAAGCTTTTGAAGCCTTGAAAAAGCTTCAAAAAACTACGGATTTCAACGGTATTATCAGCATTTCGGAAAAAAATATAGGATTGCTATTTTTGTTAAAATAGCAATCCTATGTTGGCAGCGGGAGAAGGATTCGAACCCTCACATACGGAGTCAGAGTCCGCTGTGCTACCTTTACACAATCCCGCTGTGTCCCGAAGAACAAAAACTATTATACAGGATTTGAGAGGTTTGTCAACAGTTTTTTTCTTCGGGGCGGTTTTTATTTTTGAATCAATAGGTCGGCGGAGGTGAAGTATTTCTTCAGCGGCTTATACAGCAGGGCAAATACCACCACGCACAGGATGATGCTGGGCAGCATGTAGCTCCCGTTGTAGAGCAGGGAGTAAAACCACGGGCTGGTCATGGTCATGCCGAAGAACTCGTCGGGCATATAGACGCCCCAGACGAAAACGCCGATAAGATAGTGGACCAGGAAGCGCAGCACGCCGCCGATGAGGGTGCCGTAATACACACTCCACTTCCGGCGGGACAGCAGGCCTGCGCCGAAGCCCAGGGCCACAAAGGCCAGGAAGTAGTCGCAGATGATGGTGGTCCAATCGATGGAGAACTTGTTGCCGATGAGGTAGGTGATGGCGCCGTAAACCAGGCCGGCACCGGCGCCCCAGCCGCAGCCGTACCGAGCGGCGAACAGAATAATGGGCAGCATCTCCAGGGTTACGGAGCCGCCGTTGGGGAACTCATAGAGCTTGATAAGGCTCAAAATTTCCGCCATGGCAATGAAAATAGCGGCTTCGCAAAGCATTTTGGTTTTTGTGTTTTTCATGTTGCATCCTCCAATAAAAAAATTCCCGCATGGCGAGCCATGCAGGCGTCGCAATGCGGAACGAAAAGACAGTATGTGCGCATTCCTACGCCGGCATTACCCGGATCAGGTTCGAGGGACCGGGCGGCTATACGCCCATCTCAGCCGGCATGCGCCAGCACCCCTTGGATTGTGGCACCACTATAACATTGTTTTTTCCTGTTGTCAAGAGGCGATGGACGTGTTATACTGCAGGAGAAAAAGGAGGTGCTATTCTTGAAAAAAATGAGAAAAATATTAGCCTTTTTGCTGGCTTTGGCCATGGCGCTGACCCTGTGCGCCTGTGCAAAGCCCACGCCTATTGCCGCAGGCAAGAACACTGTGGGTGTGAAGGACGGCGAGACCCTGGGCCAGGGTGCAACGGCCTTTACCGTAGAGGTGACGGACGGCCAGGGCACTAAAACGGACTTCACTGTGAAAACCGATGAAAAAACCGTGGGCGCAGCCCTGCAGGCCCTGAACATCATCAGCGGCGAGGAGAGCGACTACGGTCTGTATATCAAGGAGGTCATCGGCATTACCGCGGACTATGACACGGACGGCACATACTGGGCCTTTTACATCGACGGACAGTATGCCGCCACCGGCGTGGATATGACCGATGCTCAAAACGGCGCAGTATATGGCTTTGCCGTGGAAAAAGCAGAGGCATAGGTAAAATAAGGATAAAAAAACGGCCCGGGGGGCCGCTTTT
>ENA-OOXJ01001582-OOXJ01001582.1-human-gut-metagenome-genome-assembly--contig:-NODE-1582-length-13943-cov-3.998056_pt1 | contig 13943 bp, 11 predicted proteins | sample MGYA00241587_ERZ501343 | MGnify/ENA primary metagenome ERZ501343 (study PRJEB25962, sample SAMEA2042918) | human gut metagenome | biome: human gut; feature: human-associated habitat; material: faeces... | reverse complement strand
CCTGAAGCACCCCCGCCCCGGCCTGCACCTGCGCTCCGTGGGTGAAAGCGCCTCCACCGCCGACGCCGCCGGCATCAACGTCACCCGGTATAAGTACCTGGCCACCTGCGTGGGCAGCATGATCGCCGGTCTCGGCGGCCTGTACTACGTGATGGACTACGCCAGCGGCGTGTGGTCCAACAACGCCTTCGGCGACCGCGGCTGGCTGGCCATCGCGCTCGTCATCTTCACGGTCTGGCGCCCCGCGCTGAGCATACTCGCCTCCATCCTCTTCGGCGGGTTGTACATCCTCTACCTGTACATCCCCTCCGGCATGAACCTCGCCACGAAGGAGCTCTACAAGATGCTCCCCTACCTCGTGACCATCGCCGTGCTCATCATCTCCTCGCTGCGCAAGAAGCGGGAGAACGATCCCCCGGCCAACCTCGGCCTCGCGTATTTCCGCGAGGAAAGATGAAAAAAAGAGCCCTCCGGGTAAAACCTGGAGGGCTTTTTTGTAGCTTGGCCTACAGCTGTTTTATTGACTTTTAGCACGAAAAAGTGGTATAGTAATAGTTAATTTCGGTGCCCTTTGACGGGTAGTTCGTACATTGAAAGGCGGAGTAGGAAAGAATGTTCAAGATAGCTGAAAAATACCCTCTCAATACGTCCAAAACGATTTTTCGCGTGAGTATTGAGGCGCCTCTCATCGCAAAGAGCGCGCAGCCCGGCCAGTTTGCCATCTTCAGACTCGACGAGTTCGGCGAGCGTTTCCCGCTCACCATAGCGGACTATGACCCCGAGGTCGGCACGGTCTCCTTCAACTTCCAGCCTGCGGGCAAGAGCACGCAGATGTTCTCGCTCATGGAGCCCGGCGACTACATTGCCGACATCGTCGGTCCCCTCGGCCGCCCCGCTGAAATAGACCCCAACGCCAAGCGCGTCTGCGTGGTCGGCGGCGGCACCGGCTGCGCCATCAACTACCCCGTCGCCAAGGAGCTCAAGCGCCTCGGCATCGGCGTGGACATGATCTGCGGCTTCCGCAGCAAGGACATCGTCATCATGGAGGACGAGTTCCGTGCCGCCTGCGACAACCTCTACATATGCACCGACGACGGCACCTACGGCGAAGCCGGTTTCGTCACCAACAAGCTCAAGGCCCTGCTCGAGTCCGGCGTGCAGTACGACAGCGTGCTCACCTGCGGACCTGTCATCATGATGAAGTACGTCGCCGAGGTCACCCGTCCCTACGGTCTCAAGACCAACGCCAGCCTGAACCCCATCATGATAGACGGCACCGGCATGTGCGGCGGCTGCCGCCTCACAGTCGGCGGCGAGCGCAAGTTCGCCTGCGTGGACGGCCCCGAGTTCGACGCCCACCTCGTCGACTGGGACAGCCTGCTGGAGCGCAACAACTTCTACCTCCAGGAAGAGGCGGACCAGAACGAGCACATCTGCCGCATCACCGGCGGCGTGCGCCGCGGCGAGTACAAGCCCTCGGCTCCCGAGGCCGACGAGAACCCCGCCAAGCGCATGACCAAGCACCCCATGCCGGAGCAGGACCCCGTCGTCCGCGCCAAGAACTTCAACGAGGTCGCGCTCGGATACAGCGCCGAGGTCGCCCGTCAGGAGGCCATGCGCTGCCTGACCTGCAAGGACCCCCAGTGCGTCAAGGGCTGCCCCGTCAACGTCCGCATCCCCGAGTTCATCGCCAAGGTCAAGGAGGGCGACTTCGAGGGCGGCTATGAGGTCATCGCCACGACCAACTCCCTCGCTGCGGTCTGCGGCCGCGTCTGTCCGCAGGAGCGCCAGTGCGAGAGCAAGTGCATCCGCGGCATAAAGGGCGAGCCCGTCGCCATCGGCCGCCTGGAGCGTTTCGTCGCCGACTTCCACCTCGAGCACGGCGCCCCCGTCGAGGAGGCCAAGGTGGAATCCAACGGGCACAAGGTCGCGGTCATCGGCTCCGGCCCGAGCGGCCTCTCCTGCGCCGGCGACCTCGTCAAGAAGGGCTACGACGTCACGGTCTTTGAGGCTCTGCACAAGTGCGGCGGCGTCCTGGCCTACGGCATCCCCGAGTTCCGTCTGCCCAAGAGCATAGTCGACCGCGAGGTCAAGAACCTCGAGCGCCAGGGCGTCAAGTTCGTCAACGACTGCATCATCGGCCGCACCATGCCGCTCGACACTCTGCTTGAGGAGGGCTATGAGGCCGTGTTCATCGGCTCCGGCGCCGGTCTGCCCCAGTTCATGAACATCCCGGGCGAGAACCTGCTCGGCGTCTACTCCGCCAACGAGTACCTCACCCGTATCAACCTCATGAAGGCCTATCGCGATGACTACGATACGCCGATAAAGAACAACGCCAAGCGCATCGCCGTCATCGGCGGCGGCAACGTGGCCATGGACGCGGCGCGCTGCGCCAAGCGCATGGGCGCGGACGAGGTGTTCATCGTCTACCGCCGCGGTCGTGACGAGCTGCCTGCCAGGGCCGAAGAAGTCCACCACGCAGAGGAAGAGGGCGTTGAATTCAAGCTCCTGAACAACCCCGTCGAGATCCTGGGCGACGCGGACAAGCACGTCGTGGGCCTCAAGTGCGTGAAGATGCGCCTCGGCGAGCCCGACGCCTCCGGCAGGCGCAGCGTCTCTCCCATCGAGGGCAGTGAGTTCGTCATCGTGGCGGACGCTGTCATCGTGGCCATCGGCACCACGCCGAACCCGCTGCTGCGCAGCACCACCCCGGGCCTCGAGAGCAACCGCAAGGGCTGCCTCATCGTGAACGAGGACACGCTGGAGACCTCCCGCAAGGGCGTGTTCGCCGGCGGCGACGCCGTCACCGGTGCGGCCACCGTCATCCTCGCCATGGGCGCCGGCAAGCACGGCGCGGCCTCCATCGACGAGTACATAATGGGCAAGAAATAAGCCGAAAACACCGATAAAAAGGCCCCCGGTCAGATGACCGGGGGCTTTTTGCGCCTTTTTATCATTCAAAGATGTACACCCGCAGCTCGTAGGGGCGGGCGGTGAAGCTGTTGTTGATGACGATGTTCATCTCGTAGTTCTTGAGCACCAGCCGCCCGGCGAGGAGGTCGAAGCCCTCCGGGGCGGTGAAATACGTCTCCTTGTCCGCAAAGGAGCAGATGACGAGCAGCCGACGGTCGCCGCTCTCGCGGGAGTAGACGTAGAAGTTCGGGCTCTGCTTGAGGTGTTCCTTGTATTCGCCGTCCATGACCAGGGGCTCGCTCTTGCGGAAGGCGATGAGCTCGCGGTAGAAGTTGAGCAGGGAGTCCGGGTCCTTTTCCTCGACGGCGACGTTTACGTCGCGGTAGTTCTCGTTCATGTAGAACCAGGGGCGCGTCTCGGAGAAGCCGGCCCAGGGCCCGCCCGTCCACTGCATGGGCGTGCGCGCGGAGTCGCGGCAGGACTTCTGCGCCATGGTCAGCACCGCCTGCTGGGGCAGGACCTTCGAGGCGATGCGGCAGTTATTCTTGAGCATGACGTCCACATACATGTCCAGCCGGGGCAGGCGCAGGTTCGTCATGCCGATCTCCTGGCCCTGATAGACAAAGGGCGTGCCCTGCTGGAGCATGTAGCAGGCGGCGAGCATCTTGCCGGACTCGGTGCGCCAGCGCTCGCTGCCGTAGCGGCTGATGACGCGCGGGTGGTCGTGGTTCTCAAGATAGAGCGCGTTCCAGGCCTTGCCCGCGAGCTTCTCCTGCCAGTCGGAGAAGGCGCGCTTGAGCTTTTTGAGGCTGAAGGGCCGCTGGATGAAGTCCGTCATGATGCAGTCGGCCTCCATGTGCGCAAAGCCGAACATGAGGTCCAGCTCGCCGGACTCGAGATAGGGCAGGGCCTCCTCCGGCTTCATGCGCGTGCCCTCGCCGAGGAGCATGCAGTCGTAGTCCTCGACCGCCTCGCGGTACTCTCGCAGATAGTCGTGTATGTGCGGGCCGTTCATGTACTTGGACATGCCCGTCGCCGCCGGGAGCTTGGGAAAGGCGTCCGGCAGGCCGGGGGTCTTGGAGATGAAGGTGATGACGTCCTCGCGGAAGCCGTCCACGCCCATGTCCAGCCAGAAGCGCATGATGCTCTTGACCTCCTCGCGCACGGCGGGGTTGTCGTGGTTGAGGTCGGGCTGCTTCTTGGCGAAGATGTGGAGGTAATACTCCCCGCTCTGGGGGTCGAGCTCCCAGGCGCCGCCCTCGAAGAGGCTGTCCCAGTTGTTGGGAGGCTTCATCCCGCCAGAGCGCGTGCGCCGGCCCGGCCGCCAGAAGTAGTAGTTCCGGTACGGACTGTGGATGTCACGGCTCTGCTTGAACCACTCGTGCTCGTCGGAGGTGTGGTTCACCACGAGGTCCATGAACACGCGCATCCCGCGCTCGTGCGCGCCGTCGAGGACCTCCTTGAAGACCTCGAGGTCGCCGTACTCGGGGTTTATGTTCTTGTAATCCGCCACGTCGTAGCCGAAGTCGGCGTTGGGCGAGGGGTAGAGGGGCGAAAACCAGATGGCGTCCACGCCGAGGCTCTTGATGTAGTCGAGCTTCGACAAAACGCCCCAGAGGTCGCCTATGCCATCCCCGTTCCCGTCGCAGAAACTCCTCGGCCAGATCTGGTAGACGACCATGGACTTGTACCAATCGTTCTTAGCCATAGCATCAGCCTCCAAGCAGAGTATACCAGAGCCTCCGCCCGTTTACCAGCCCCAAATAGAGCGCCGTCACCTGCGGGCTCTGCGCCGGAGCACAACGGCCATGACGCTGCCCCGATGAGCACCGCACAGCCGAGGACGATGAGGGCCAGACCGAAGACATGGCTTTTATCGTGGGCAATATCGTAATAGACGCTTCCGGGGGCGTCGAACTGCCAACTGACCCCGCCGTCCGCGAGTATGGAGCGCAGGCGTTCGCTGCTGCGGACCGCCGAACTGTACAAAAACACGCCCATGCCGCCCATGAACAGCCCTGCCAGAGCGAGGTACACCCCTGCGAGCCAGCCCCATCGCCCGGCAGCACCGCGCAAAACACCAGGGAGCCCGTCCGCCCGGTCTCCCGACGCCTCACGAGGCTCCTCCGGCCCGTCCTCCGAGAGCAGCCAGTCCACGCTGACGCCAAGCACCGCAGCCAGCGCTGCGAGCTTCGCCGTCTCCGGCTGCGATTCGCCGCGCTCCCATAGTTAAAGACACTGGTTTATGCGTTCATTCAATTTTCCCTACGAAGCGGTAGAATATCTCCACTTCCTGTTCGCGTGTTCCGTCGGGTTGCTTGACGGCCTCGTGGACGAGGATTTTCTCAATCAAGGTGTTCAGTAGTGCGGCGGTCAGCTCGGTTGGTCTGGTGTACTGCCGTATGAGCTTGACCCACTTCTCCGCGTCTGCCGTGTACTGCTCTTGCGCGGTAAGCTGAGCTTTCAGCGTTTCAATCTTCGTTTCAAGCCCATGCTGCTCGTCTTGGTACTTCTGGGAGAGCATATTGAAGTTGTATTCCGTGATCCTCCCGGCTGCCCAGTCCTCGTACATCTTGGCAAACAACCTGTCCAACTCGGCTTTGCGCTTTTCGGCCTTTGAGAGTTCACTCGCCTGCTTCTTGGACGCCGCCAAGCGCTCCTTATCCCCGGCCTTGAGAAGCCGTTGGAGTAAAGCGCCCTCGTCTATCTCGGCTTGCTTCGCCCAATAGCGGACACGGTCCAGGACGTAGATGTAAAGAACATCGTAGCGGATGTAGTGCGGCGAGCAGCGCATTACAGATTTGCTGTATTGGCGATACGTCGTGCAGTTGAAGTAGCGGTATGGGGCCGCGCTGTGCGCGTGAGTCGAAATGCTCAGAGCCTTGCCGCAGTCAGCACACTTTATGAGTCCTGCAAAAATGTGGGTTTCGCCCGTTTTCATCTTGCGCCGTCGGTTGGCTATCTGCTCCTGAACTTGGCTGAACAAGTCCTTGTCTATGATGGCCTTATGGGTGTTCTCGACACGTATCCATTCATCTTCCGGCTTTCTAACACGCTTCTTGTTCTTGTACGAGATGTTCGTTTGGCGGTTGTGTATGGTATTGCCTATGTACGTCTCATCCTTTAGCATAGTCTTGACCTGAGCCAGCGACCAGTCGTAACGCTTTTCGTCCGGAGCGTTAGCATAGATGTTTGCGAAGGTGCCATAGCGGGAGTAGTTGATCCAGCCAGGAGTGGGCACTTTCTCGTTAAGCAGCACTTGACGTATCTTCCCGGCACCCGCGCCGTTAGCGGCGAGGTTGAAAATTTTCTCAACTATCCACTTCGTGTCCTCGTCGATGACGAGGGCGTTTTTCTTCTCCGGGTCGCGCTTGTAGCCGAGCGGTGCGTAAGTGAACGTGCGTTCACCTCGTGCGTGCTTGGCGCGGAGCGCGGCCTTGACTTTTCGGCTGGTATCCTTTGCGAACCACTCATTGAACAGGTTCTTGAATGGAACAAAGTCGCTCAGGCCGCGTTCCGTGTCCTCGTTCTCTGTGACGGCGATGTAGCGTATCTGCTTTTCAGGGAACACGAACTCGAGATAATAATCCATCATGACGTGCTCGCGCCCGAAGCGGCTGAGGTCTTTCGTAACGATGCAGTTGACCTTGCCGGCATCCGCATCTGCCATCATGCGTTTGAACGATGGGCGCTCGAAGTTCGTTCCGCTCCAGCCGTCGTCGATATACTCATCCACAACGTGGAGGCCGTTTTCGGCGGCATATTTGCGCAAAATCGTTCGCTGTGTCTCAATGCTCACGCTGTCGCCGTAGCTCTCATCGTCACGGCTGAGGCGCATATACAGTGCTGTGTTGTAAATTTTCGGCTGCTTCAAATTTACCTCCTTTGTGCGAAACAGCCCGCGCTTACGGAGCCATTATACCGTAAGCGCGGGCTGCACGCAACGATTTAATGCGTGACGGCGTAGTTTGCAAGGTTTTCGATGAGCGCGCCGATTGGCTTGCCATTGTCCGAGAAGTGTTCGGACAACTTAAGACGCGAATTGCCACAGTAGAAGTAAGTTTCACCGTCCTCGTCCACGGCATAGAACGCGGTGTTTTCCGGTGTCGGAGTTGGTTCAAGCTCCGATGCCCATTGGTCTAGCAGCTCTTTGGGTGGTGTATCGGTGTAATCTGTCAAGTGCTACCTCCTTATGATGTGCTTGAAAAGGTCGCCTGTGGCGACCTTTGTTTTTGCTCGTATGCTTGGTTCAACTCGCTGCGCGTTTCTATCTTTCGTCCTCTAAGAGTCGCGTTTCGTGACCTTTGTCTTTCTCGCCGCTGAGTGCCCGGTCAACGCAATATTTCACATCCAGCAGCTTTTTCATCTCGTCTCGTAAGGGTCTGTACTTCGCATATTCGTCCTCGCAGTCTTGCTTCAGGGCTTCAAGCTCACGCTGCCACTCGGCGGTGTGGATGCCGTCTGCTAGCTTGCGGCGGACCAGGTAGAACTGACGGAGCTCGCTTTCGTGCTCAGTTTTGAACTGTTCGCGCTTGGATTTCCACTTGAGAGCGCCCAGTTGGTCGTGTATGGGCTTTAAACGCTCGTATTGGTCGGCGTATCTCAGCAGGTCTCGAAGTTCTTTCATACGGCTGTGCTTGGCGTCCAAGTTGGATTTTACGCCATGTAGACGTTTGCGCAGCAGATCAAGTCGGGCTTGCAGGTCATCCAATGTGTGCAAGTCGTTCTCTTGCAGATACGCTGCGGATGCTGCGAAGCGCTTCAGGTTGCTCACCTTGGCCTTGTTGCTCCACGCTCCGGCATTCCGCGCATCGTAGTAGTCCGTGAGCAGCTCGGCAAGCGTCGGCTGCTGAGACTCCGCACGGAGCTCTGTGAGCCATACCGTCAGGGCTTTGATTTTTTCCCGCAGCGTCCGCAACATCGCGTTTGCTGACCTTATCCACCGGTTACGCTCGCCCTTGTCCGTGGCGATGCCTTTGGCCTCCATCTGCCGCACAGCCACGCCCTCATGGACGGTCGACGCTTGGTCAATGCCCTGCTTCTCATACGAGCGGTGGTCAATGCGGCACTCAAGCCCTTTGTCCTTGAATTTCGCGTTGCACAACTCTGCCCATGCCCCGCGCCACTCTTCAAGTGTCTCGGGCTTGCCCCAGTTGGTGGTCGGGACGGCGTCAAATTTGCCGTCCTCGCGGTATACTCGCCGCTGCTTTGCGCCCCAAGTGCCGTCCGGGTTCAGCGGGCGAATCGGACACATGACGTGGAAGTGTGGGTTTGATATGCCACCGTCCTTGTCCGGTTGGTGGACGGCGAAATCTGCAATCATGCCGCGCGATACAAAGTTGTCCAGCAGGAATTTACGCGCCAATTCAATGTTTTCTTCCATCGTGAACTCGTTTTGAAGTGCAATGTCGAAGCTGTACGCGAGCTGTGCGTTCTTGTTGTGCTCGACGTCCTCCACCGCGTTCCAGAGCATCTGGCGGTCGGCATACCCGTGCGGCGCGTGCGGTGGCAGCAGGATTTCCGTGTACATCACGCCGCCCTTGCGCGTGTAGTCGCTGACTTGACCGTAATACTCGCTGTACAGTTTCTCGCCCGCGCGGTAAGCCGCTGCCTCCACCGCCGAGCGTCCGGCGCTGCGCTTTATCTGCCCGACATGGAAGTGGTAAAGCGCCAATCACTCACCAGCCTTTGGCAATAGGGCTTTTGCCTCGGGTAGGTCAAAGATTCGCTGCACCAGTTCGTAAAACTCGCGCTCGCCCATGTCTTTGACTGCTGGCACAATGTGCTCCACTATAGCCCCGCGCGTTATTAGCCTGTGGCTTCGTTTCCTGCGCTCACCATCTTGGAGATACTTGATCTGCTGTTCGAGACGTTGGTAGCGGTGTTCGGTTTGGCGTAATTCTCTCTCAATAGCTCCCTGTTCCTGTACAAGCTCGGCTCTGGTTGGGTTTTTGCTGATAATATCTACCTCCTTGAATTTTTTCGCCATCAATTAAAATTATCCGTACATGCGTACAAGCGTACGGATGTACGCATGTTTTGAATTCAAATTCAATTTTTTATCCCGCCCTTTGCAGCAGCTCGATGCCAACAAAACCGCGAACGCGGCGGCCGCCGGGCAGATAGATCTTGTTCGTGGGTTCGAGCCCGTAGACCTCCTTATTCTCGATGAGATGCGCGCTGAGGCTGCGCGGCGAGAGCGGATTGAGCGCATTGTCCTCACACCAGAGCTTGTACACGGCGTAGATGTCCCGGCTGCTCGCCTCCGCGTCGGCCTTGAGCCGTATGTAGCCCTCAGATCTCATGAAATCCACCGCGTTATTGCCGTCGCTCACCGCCTCGTCCATGTTCTCGCGTGCGCGCTCGCTGAGCGTGAAGCTGTAGTTGTTCGCGATGAGCCGCCGCAGCCCTTCAAGGCACCATAGGAATATGCCCTCGGCCTCGGCGCACATCTTCTCGGCGATGAACGGATCGTCCCTGCGGCCCGCAGGCTTCGGCCTCGTCGTCAGGATAATCTGACGCCGGAAAAAGCCCTCGCTCCGGTCGTAGAGCGCCTTGAGCGAGCCGTTGCCGAAGCCCAAAAAGCGGACGTACAGGTCGCCCTGGTAGCTCTGCTGGCCCTTGCGCTCCAGATCCATCGGCAGCTCGGCGGTGACGATGGCCTTGATGTAGTTCGTCTGCGGCAGAGCCTCGATCTTCATGTCGTCGTCGAGCATCACCAGTTCGTGCTCCAGGTCGGCGCGGGCAAAACGGCTGGTTTCGATCTTTGAGATGCTGCCCGTCGCCATGTTCGTGCCGAGCAGCGCGCGTAGCACGACCCCGATGCGGCTCTTGCCCTCGCCGCCGCGCCCGATAAGCATCAGCATCTTTTGCCCCTTCGTGGTCGGCAGCAGGCAGTAGCCCATGAACTCTTGCAGCGTCGGGATGTCCTCGGGGTAGAGCAGCTCGCCGAGAAACTTGAGCCAGGTCTCCGGAGCCGCCGCGCCCTCGTTGTACGCCACAGGGAGCCGGTTGCGGCAGAACTCACGCTCCGCGCTGAAGCGCCCGTCGAGAAAGAGCGTGCCGTTTGCGACGTGGATTCGGTCGCGCTGGATCGGCAGGTCGGGCGCGTAGGCCTCTAGCCGCAGGGCTTCGAGCAGGTTCGCCACGCGCTTCGTGAGCCCGGTCTGGAAGAAGGGCTTGAGACTCTCGTAGAGCTCGCGCCGCAGCGCGTCCTCGTCCGTGACGCGGCCTTCGACCGTGAAAAAGGTGCCGTTCACGCTCTTCATCGGGTGGATTTTGAGGAGTTCCTCGCAGAACTTGACATCATTGACGTTTTTACCGTCGTACCATTCCGGATACTCAACCATTGCAGGCCTCAATCAAACGCGCGGTCTCCCGCTCGATTCTCCGCGTCTCCGCTCCGCTTGCGCCAACCTCGAGCAGGTATCCCGTCCACTCACCGAGCCTGCAAGCCTCGGCGTATTCTTCTCCGACATCCTCACACTTCGTCCTCGGTGCGAGCGCCTGACGGCAGCGCTCGAGCTCGCGCTTGCAGGCTGCCAGCCCGCGAGGGTGTGCCGAGCCTGAGCCGAAGTCCACCTCAAGCCGCCGCGCTGCCTCCGCCTTCGAGCAGCCGAGCAGACCCGCCGTCAGGTCGACCACGTCGCCATGTGCTCCGCAGCCGAAGCAGTGGAAGTGGTCGCCGTAGGGCTTCAAGCTCGGCACTCTGTCTGCATGGAACGGGCAGAGCATGAAACCACGCCGGACCGTTCCGTACCTCTCCGCCGCCTCATCAAGCGGCACTGCGTTTCTCAACACGCTGTAGTTTGTCATTCGCATACCTCCAAATTCGTTGTAAGGGCCAAGCCCTCCACCAGTAATATGAGGAATACGCGAAAAACACGGCAAACAGCATGACAGGCCGTTTTCAAAAAACATGACATATGATACAATGAGAAAAAATACCATGGAGGGTATGATGGAACACAACCTGCTGACACTGGAATTTGGGCGGGATACTGTCACATATGAAGGCCGTTCCGTTCCGACGGGCACGTTCGGGTGCGAGGCTTTGAATATTCCGGACTCTGTGATCGCGTCGCTTTCCGAGCCGTGTCGTGTGCTCAATGAGTTCATCGCTGCGCTCGGGATGATGAGCGTGACTGCTCAGCTTTTGGAAAGAGCGCGTGCAGCCGCAATGCGGGTCATAGACGCTATGAGCGAGATGGAGCCGTTTTCGCACTTGGATCATGCCTTTTACGCGCCAAGCATCGCAGACGCTTTCACGCCGGAAGCCATCGAACAGGTGCGTGCGCTCAACATGGCCATGCTCACACGGGGACTTGCGGCGGCACAGGAACCGGGTCTGCGCAAGGGCGCGCTGCTGAGCAAGATCGCGCCCGTCCTCGCACAGCTTGCGTTTTCGCTCGCTGAGTACAAGCGGGCTATGACAGCACTGGCCGAGGCAATAAACGCGGACGATGTAGAGCGAACGCCGGACGGCCTCGCCACTGCTTTCGGATCTCACTTCGACGCGTCTGGCGACAGCCTTATGTCGCTGGCCAACGCATCTGTACAGTACGTTTCTGTTGGAGAGCCTCCCAAGCTGCTGCGACGTATGAACTATACTTCTCTCGTAGGTTTGCTTCGCTCAGACATCTTTGAGGGCATTGCGGCCGGTCATGCACCGAGAAAGTGCGCCGTTTGCGGGCGCTGGTTCCTCACGCTCGATGCGCGCCGCACGAAGTATTGCGGCGGGTTTGCTCCCGGTGACGCACACGGTAGAACATGCCGCCAGGTTGGAGCCATGCGTGGGCGTGAGCAGCGTGAGCTCGCCGGAGATCACCCGCTCAAGGCGATTTATAACCGACGGCTCAACACTATTTTGCAGAGCCAGCGCCGCGGGAGACTTGACGAGGCCACGGCGGATGCCATGCGCAAGCTTGCTAAGGACAAGCTCCAGCGCGCGCTGTCCGATGCCGATTATGCGCGTGTGGCCTATGAGTCCGAGATGACGCAGGAGGCGCTGCGCGCCGAGGCAGAGCGGAAATGCTGACGCTCAGGGAAGCAGAGCGGGCGTTTCAGCTCGACCCGCCGCCAAAGTCTGAGAGCGAGAGCTTCGCGGCGTTCCTGCACTTCTACGAGCCGTCACTCAACGAGTGGGTGCGCAGATTTCTTGGCAAGCGGGCGTTTGATGCGGAGACACTTTTGGAGTACAAGCTCGCCTGCGCCGCCGCGATGCTCGAGCGCTGGGAGAGATTTGGCCCGAACATAGGGTCGCGTTTTGAGACCTTTGTCCACCATGACGTGCAAAATGCGCTGCTCAGAGCGCGAATGTTCGAGGAGGCCGGCTCATTTTCAAGCCTTGACGAGTACAAGGCTGTGCGGCAGATGGGCGCGCTCATGTACGGCTCAACGCAGGGCGATTCGCTGAGGGAGTTCATAAAAAAACGCGGCTGCTCGGAAGCAACCGCAAAGAGATTTCTAAAGACAGCGCAGCTCGTGTTGAACGTCTCATCTCTTGAGAGCGACGCCGAGGCGAGCTGTACCTTGGACTATGTGAGCATACTTAATGGCGGGATACTGGCTGAGAAAGTGAGAGCGGTGTTCGCGAAGCTGAGCTTCCGGGAGCAGACGCTGCTGGAAAAGCGCTGCGCCATATGCATGACCTGCGGGCGGGTCGCGCCGCTGAGCGAGCGCTTGAGCTTTGAGGAGCTGGCAATAGCGTTCGAGGCTTCCAGCCCGCGCACGGCAGAGCGTGCATACCGCCGCGCCGTGGAAAAGCTCACGTTGGGGCTGGTCGAGCTTGGAGCGTTGCACGCTGTGCGCATTGAGCGTACGGCGCAGGATACTTACCGCTATCAGGCCGACAATGAGGGCGATTGGGGCGAGTTTGCCCTCGACCCTGACGGCGAGCTCAAAATAATAGCTCTCGCCGAGCTGGACACCGTAAAAACTCACCGCTTCGCCGAGCAAGCCGCAAGCTATCTTCGCGCCCACGCAGGCGAGAAGCTGGCTAAAAAGCTGCTGGTGGCGTTTGAATAGGTTTGGAGGTATGAGCTTTGCTTGAAGACCAGATAGATAAGTTGGCTTCGTTGATGAAAGACGAGGATTTGAAAAAATACGCCGGCGAAGGTTTTTGGGACCTGATGCAAGCGGTGATTTTTTCAGACCCGGTTTCAGCAGTTGGGGCGACCAAAAACGCTATAGAACTTGCGGTTCATATGCCGACGTATTTGTTTTGGAATAAAATGAAGCGATACCTGACAGGCACCTTTTATTGTTATGGAGATCAGGTCAAGATGGCCGCAAAATTTAATGATGATAACATGAAATACAATAAATTCGTAAAGAGGCTTATACATCTTCTTGACCAGCTCGACGACGACCAAAAGGTGGATTGTTTTGCATCGCTGACACGGGCGTTTTTATTGACTGATCTTGATATATACCTTTTCTTTAAGTTGAGCAAGTATCTAGATATATGCATACCTGAGGAGCTTGAGTTTATCAGAGAATTGCCTTATGACTACAGAAGCGATAATACGGCAAGGATTTCATCGCTATATCAATACGGACTGTTTACGGTGCAGAGTCCGACAGAAAGATACGCGAACTTCGTGCTGTCTGATTATGGCAGAGCGTTAAAACAGAATTGTCTAAACTTTGATGAGAGCTTGAACGATAAGAGAATCGTGACCTACGATGATATTGCCCCGCTTGTAATTCCTGAAGACATAAGCGATGAAGAATTCAGCGAAATGTTGGACAACGATTTCCAAGCTGCGAATTAAGCGCCCGCCACGGCGCGCAACTGAAAAAGCTCTCCCTGTCATTTGACTGGGAGAGCTTTTCCTTTATTGGCTTGGGGGTGAAGTCTCAACAAGCGGTTTTGCAAAATGGGGCCCTCATTGCCCTGCTTGCAGCCATTTATACCCTGCCTGAAAGCATAAACGAGGGGTACGCCAAAACGGCCCTGTTGACAAAATTACGCATAGCCGCGACGCATATGGTATACTGGAGGAAAAGCAAAGGCGGTGATGTGG